>Ga0070728_10007182_pt1 | contig 10252 bp, 10 predicted proteins | sample tdDd471_FD_66723 | JGI IMG/M metagenome (GOLD analysis project Ga0070728, IMG submission 66723) | Marine sediment microbial communities from the Atlantic coast under amendment with organic carbon and nitrate - tdDd47.1 | ecosystem: Environmental > Aquatic > Marine > Coastal > Sediment | place...
TCACCGCCCCATACGTAAGGCCGTTGATACGATGGGATTTCAAACGCGATTTTGTTTATTAATAAATCTTGTGGCGTTTGTACTTTTGTTTCGACCTGACAAACACTACGCTTTGCGTTGTTTGATACCGCTAAACTCATGCAACACACTCCTGTAATGCTTGCATATTACGATCTTTTAGTTCAGCTAATTTATTCGCTATGCCTTGTTTTAAATCAGCATCAAAAGACTCAGCGATTTGATTACCAGTGCGCTCTGCTATAAGTATGTTAAAAAACTTAGCATAACCTTTTAAGAATTTTTGCTTTACACCATTAGAAGGCTTACCGTCTCTATCTGATATTCCAATGTTATCGGGCGTTATATCTCGCTCAAAACTTTGCAACATTGTAACTAGCTGCTTGTGCTCATAAGCCGTGGTTATCCAATCTAGTAAGGGGTATTTATTAACAAATGAAGAAATAGAGTCTTCTCTAACTGTTTTTTCATTATAAAGTCGAATAGAAAAGACACATCGAGCTAACCAAAAGCTGGCTTCATTAAGATACTCTGTTCCAAATTCACTGACGTATAGCAAAATAGCGATATCAAATAATTCTGTTAAAAAATCGCTATTATTTGCCTTTAACACCACCTCGTTATAAAACGAATAAAAGGGTTCTAAGTAAGGTTGAGACTGCTCAACCATCAAGGTGTGATATAGCTCATTAAAATAGGCTAAATAATTAACCGTATTTATACCTGCATTTAGTGGCTGCTTAGCTAAATAGCCATCAACAAGTTGCTGAGATATTGCTCCTGATAAGCTTTTAATTTGAGCGCTACGGCTAAAGGCTAAATCTTCATTTTTACCGCCTGTATTCTCGGCAAACTCTTTTACAATGGCTTTTTTAACACCTTCAGGTGCTCGGTGTGAAGGCACATGTTTAAAACCAAATGCCTGCCAGCGCCTTGCTTTAAGCAGCCTGTTAACCACATCATCTAAATAGTTAAAAGACTCCCACTTACGCGCAAAGTTATTTTGTATTTCGTTGGGTATCGCCCGTAAGTGGTGGGCTTTAATAACTTGTGGGCCAGATAGTCTTACGCCTCCCGTATTTTGGGTTTCAAAAAAACGATAGGCTTCATCTTCAGATTGTGTGATTACAACTGTAAAGTTAATGCGGCTTAAATCGAGTGCTAACAATGACTCAGGGAAAGATTGTGCCGTTAGCCATTGATAGTTTTTGGCTATGCGCTCATGGCTACTTGGCGAACCATACTGCATATTTGGCAGAGAGTAACTGTTACAACTTTTAGTTGCTATTGCCATGCAAACTAACTGTAAGGTCGTAATTCGCTGTTGACCATCAATAATATTTAAAATAGTTTCAGAGCCATTAGCAACCTGATGCAACACCACACTACCCAAATAAAGTAACGGTTTAGCAGGTTTACTTTGCGAATCAACGCTTTCAGTATTCACAGTAAAATAAGCCTTTAGGTCTGCAAGTAAAGCTTCTACATCACTAGGAGACCATTTATAAGGTCGCTGGTATTCAGGAAGATTTAACCGCACCTTTGAGCCATTTAGGGGCTTTTTATCAACATCAATTACATCACCAGAGAATAACTGAGCAGCCGTTACACTGGTAACGGCAATGTCCATTGGTTTATTTATTACATCCTTATGCATTGCCATCCCTACTAAACCACGCCCGGCACTTTGATTTTTCCAGTCACAGCACTATTGATTAGCGTGGTTTTGTATTCTTTTAGTTTTTCAATCTGTCTTTCTTGCTGGCTTATAGCTTCATCATAGAGTAAGGTTTCTTTCTCTAAAAAAGAGACTATGATTTCTTGCTCATCCATTGGAGGCAAACAAAGTTGATAGTTTCCAATAGATTCTTGTGATATACCCAAGAAAGTCGCGCCAGTTCCATTGATTTTGACGTAATCTTGAAACTCAGCACACATCATATGGAAAAACATATACTTTGAATTGAAGTAAGTAGTGCCACTCTGCTTGTCTCTCAGAGACCTAATTAAAAGCAAATGACTATTCAAACAAGCGGGGCCGGGTAAATCACTGACAAATGCAAGTTTCCCCATATTTGCTCCATCTTTCATTAGCAAAATATCGCCTATTTGTAATTGAATATTTGTGTCCATCAAATATCTTTCATAAGAAACACGAGGGCATTTACTCCAATCGATAATGTAGTTATTAAAATGTGCACTACTTAAAACATGTGGCCCTTCATCTGTATATTCTTCAGCTTTTAAACCTTGCCAACCTTGTCGCCCCTTCAGCGATGAAATATATTTAATTTTCGTCACTTCATTCCAATGCTTAGGGATTTCCCCAATCCAATCGACTCCAGAATGTTTCATCGTTACATCAGGGTCTAACCCTTGAGTCACAGCTTGTTGGATTATGATTTGCTTACGCTCTTTTAATAGATCAATTTGCTTCTCTTTAATGGCAATCGCTTCATCAATTTGTGTGGCTTTATTGTCGAGGAATTTAGCAATAGCAATTTGTTCGTTTTCAGTCGGGAGAATAAAAGGAATAGTCTTCATTCTGTCTTTAGACAAATCCCATTGACCAACCCTCACTCCGTCAGATGCACTGCCAAAATATGAAACGTATAACTTACTTCGAATTGCCCAATTGAAGAACTCAGGATTAATTGTTTTAGTAAAATTGAAAACATAATATGCCGGACTCACGATACCAGTGTATTTTGATACACCATATGAGCCTTGCCATGCTTTCATTTTATTCATACCAAACTGGCCTTTTACCAGTTTTTTATAACCACTTAAATCATCTGGAATAAAATTATGATTAGACCCTTGCTCTTGTAGATTTCTCTCAATGACTCCTAATTCACGGGTAATCGACAAAAGAGGTAACCCTGCACAATTTTTAATAGAGACAGGCGAAAGACAAGCTCCAAGCTTTGTAATTTCCCAGTTCTCAGGAACATTACCAATCCATTCAAAACCTGATTCTTTATACGCTTCATATTCTTTGATTGAAGACAGTTTAGCCATTTTACTCTCCTTGTACTTCGGCTAAATCAACACCCAAAATTTGAGCAATCAAACCTTCTGCTTTTTGCTCTAAGTCGATAATATCGGTGGCAACTTCATCCATTAAACGCAATGGCTTGTGCTGATAGAAATACTTATTAAAGCTAATCTCATAACCAATCTTAGTACTATCTAAATTGATCCAAGCCTCTGAAACATGAAGTTTTACTTCATCAAGGAAATATTGGTGGATTTCGCTGTTGTCTGTGTCTTTATCTTGATTGTATGTAAGTGGTACTGACTCAGCATCGCGCAAATCAGAGTTAGTTTCATATGTAGTAAACTCTAATTTTTTCCCTTCAATGGCATAATAACCAAAGTCCGCCAAGTCTGATGCTTCACAGCCTAAATGATGCAATAGTTCGTCAAACTTATCTTGTTTAAACTTAACGACTTTCTTAACCACTTTTTCGGCATTTTCATCGTACCAACTAACTGCATCTAAAATTGCTTTCTTCTCTGAAGCGCTAAGTTTAATTTCTAACGTTTTTAACTCTGCATCAACATCCGCTTTGAATTGGTTGAAATCGTTACTTTCATTAACCGAGCTACCACTTAAGCTCTTAATTTCAAACGCAGATTTTAACCGGTTAGCAGTATTTACCAGCTCTCGAAGTTTTTGCCACTGTTTGGTATCAAGCAGCTTGCTTTTTGCTTTTGCATTTAGGCTAATGTCATTATCTTCACACCAAGCGATTACCTCTTTCTCAATGCTCTTTAAGAAGCCTGTTTCATAAACTTTTTCGCTATAGTCGCTAAACAAGTATTCCATTGGCTCACGTAGTGATTTATCAAAACGCAGTGGGGCTATAAGCTCTTCTTTAAACTGAGCGCAACGTCTATCTGGGCGTTCAATATTGACTTTGTAGTAACCGAAATCTTGATTATCAAAAACTTTAGCTGCAATACCGACAGGATCATTGTTGTCATTTAACTTACGCTCGACATTGGAAGCACTTAGGTATGTTTGCATAATCTCTGTAATATGCTCAGGCGCAAATTCACAATTTTTGTTACCTAAATTCTTTCGCAACTTTTTAAAAAGTAGACTGGAATCAATAAGCTGAACTTTACCCTTGCGGCTTTCTGGCTTGTTGTTACTTAATAGCCATATGTATGTAGTGATCCCTGTATTGTAAAATAAGTTATTAGGTAGCTGAACAATAGCATCAAGCATATCGTTCTCGATAATGTACCTACGAATATTACTTTCACCAGAGCCTGCATCGCCTGTAAATAAGCTAGAGCCATTGTGAATAGAAGCCACACGAGAACCCAATGGACTAATATCTAACGGCTTCATCTTACTTACGACTTCCATCAAAAATAACAACTGCCCATCGCTTGAGCGAGGGGTGGCATCAACTTTTGATTTATTGCCCCAATAATCAGCTAACTCCACAATAAAACGAGGATCAATAACATCAGAACCATCTTTAATATTCTTTAGTTCACTGGCCCAGCTTTTCCCATAAGGTGGATTTTGTGCAGAAAAATCAAAGGTTTTCCCAGCAAACTCATCAACTGAAAGCGTAGAGCCAACACGAATATTTTCTGGGTTATTGCCCTTGATCATCATGTCTGACTTACATATGGCGTATGTCTCATCGTTGATCTCTTTACCAAACAGGTGAATATCGCGTTTTGTGCCTTCGATTGGGAACTTTTCTTCAATGAAGTTCTGCGCTTCAGTAAGCATACCGCCACTACCACATGCGCTATCATAGATGGTCAATGGATCTGGCAAGTTACCTTTCAGCGGGTCAAACAACAGGTGGATCATCAATTCAATTACTTCACGAGGCGTGAAGTGCTCACCAGCCTCTTCATTGTTTTCTTCATTAAACTTACGGATCAGCTCTTCAAAAACATAACCCATGCCGAGATTTGACAATGGCGGTAGCTTGTTACCATCTGGGTCTTCTTTGTCGTGCGGGGTTAAGTTGATGTAAGGCGATACAAACTTTTCAAGGACATCAAGTAATACATCTTTACTCGCCATATGCCGCACTTGTGCCTTCAGATTAAAACACTCAACAATTTCCTTTACGTTAGCACTAAAGCCATTTAAATATTCTTCAACATTAGTTAGTAGTATTTGTTGATTGTTAGTGGCAGTACTAAATAGGCTTTTTAACGTCCATTTTGATGTGTTGTAAAACACATAACCTGACTCAGCAATAAGCGGTGCATCATCAAGTTCAGTAGATTTCATCTCTTCTAATTGGAATTTAACCTCTGTAAGCACTGCTTCCTTAGTTGGCTCAAGCAATGTGTCTAATCGACGTAATACCACCATTGGCAAGATGACATCACGGTACTTACCGCGAACATAAACGTCTCGCAAACAATCGTCTGCAATGCTCCAGATAAAAGAAACTAGTTTATTGTGAACTGAATGATCCATTGACTACTACCTATTTATTTAAATTTGTTAAGCAAAGAAGTTAAAGACTGTTGAGCTTTAGTAAATTCATCTTGACGTCGCTCCAGTTCTTTCAACTCTTCTGCGAGGTTTAACTTTTTAATCTCAAGTTCCTTGGTGATATATCTTGAGATTGATAAATTATTTTCATACGCTCTAATTTCGGATATGTAAGCGGCCTTGAATCTAGGATCGTCTCCCAGCTTACCAGTAGCCAAGTCAGCAATAAGTCGCGCATCTTCCTCAGAAATTAAAACCATGTTTCCCGTTTTGATACATATTTCACTTGCATCGATAAAATGCACTGGAGAAGCTGGAGGTTTATTTTTGTTCAATACCAATATAACAGGAGACAACGAAGTAAAATTTAAGATACTTTGTGGCAATCCAATTACAGCTTCTAGCAATTCATGCTCAAGAAGATATTCGCGTACTTTTGCGTCGTATCCTCCTCGAAATAGAAAACCTTGAGGAATCATAATGTACGCCTTACCTTCTTCATTCAGGTGGCTCAACGCATGCTGTATCCAAAGAGCATCTCCAGCAGAAGCTGGCACAGGGCCTTTAGTTGGAACAATAATGAAAGAGGCTTGCGCAAGTTCACGACGTATATCAGCATCGAACTTAAGGCTCATTGGTGGTTCGGTGACCACAAGGTCTGCCTTCACATTTTTGAACCGAGGTTTTAATAATGAGTTAGAGTTCGTAAGTTCAAAATGTTTGTCTTCAAGAGCGAGTAATCTGAAAGCGGTAACCCATGTCGTGTAGTTGACTTCTTCAAGATAGAGCATTTCAGCATTCAAACTTGATGTAATCCAGGCAAGGCCGCTAGCTCCATCATATAGTGACTTTCCACTGCAATCCCCGACAAGGGCTTTAAACACATGCTCCAATGATTCGTTTGAGCTCATTTCGCCTGAAAACTTTCCTGTTGATGTCATAAATTCACGTAGCGCTGAAGCTAACTCTGAAAATTCATTAATTTCATTTAGTACAGAAATGGCGATGTTTAATATTCTCAGATCAACTTTATATTCATCAGGGGGGCTACACACCTCTTCTGGAAATTTGTCTCGTAATGAGAAACCAGCTTCTTTCAACGAACTTATTTGGTTCGCTTGACCAGTATTCGCCAGTAAATGAAATTTATCCGGGGCTTCTTTTGCTATTAAAGCAACAAAGGCAAATAACTCTATAACATGAGGCACTTCCATCACGCCACGGGCGTGATCCAATGCATCCCAGAGGTTTTCAATAATATTCTTCACTACGCAGCATCCAGAACAATTTTATTCATACACGCATCGACAACGCGATTTTGTTGTTCGGCCAAAGCTAGCGCTGAGTTATAGGCAAGATTTCTAGCATGGAAGAGCTTTGCAAGTTCACTCTGTTTTGCGAGTGGCGGAGTAGGAAGCTCTAGCTTTTTCAAATTGCCAAGGTTGATGTTTTTCATTACTGCGCCTGTGCTTATCTTATCTAATACTGACTGGCCTTGTTCGGAATTGAGATACGTGACTAATAGCTCCCCACAGGCATCTTTTTCATTAGGACGAAGGGAAATGAAATTGGTAGAAACAACAACATTTAGTTCTGCAATATCGCGAGTAATATACGCAGCTCTAATAGAGTTACCCTTTGCGAGCAAAACTACATCACCTTCTTTAGCTAGAAATTTGCTGATATCTTTTCCTTGCTTTGCTTGTACGCCTGAAAGCTGTTCCGGATTAACTTCACCACTATTGGTAATGGCCGCTCCAGTTAATAGTTTATGTGTATGATCTTCCGATTTAGCCCCTTTCTCAAAAACAGAGTTAGTAGCTCCTGTTTGTACTTCCTTGCATAATTCCATAATCGTTTTCATAACTCACTCATTTCGTTTTTGCTGTACGATTTACGTCTCATTAAGTGAACTATAGCCTAACTATAAACTTCAGATCAAGTAGTTTATACAAATAAACATATTCGTATTAGCAGTACGAATTCACTGCTTTTGTTTTAAGCTGCTGATTTAATTAGATAATTACTAGAAAACTGCATTCTAAAAATATTCTGTTAGGTCGGCATTTTATAGCTATTTTTGTATTATTTTGGCAACTTGTATGCGACATTACTCTGGTTCACAACTATATATTTTAAGGATTTGAGTTTGTTTATTAGTGAATTCAACTGTTTTTCATCCAGCTTTTCAGTGAATAAAGAGTTAATGGTATTAGCTAGTGTTTTAAGCTTTCGAGGTCGAGATTGACCTCTACCTGACAGATTCTTAACGATTGCCATCACTTTATCATCATCACTTGTCGCGGTGGACATCCTTAATACCGGGATTTCAGCCAAGTCTTTTTCTCGCTGCACACGTATTTTTTTATCTTTAAGGTGGGTAACTAGCGGATCAAACCCTTTATCTTTGGAGACTATGTGATAGACCCCAGCTGGATCTTTTTGTGCTAGCTCGCCGATGTAATACGCGATATGGAAATCGAGAGCATTAGGACCGTTACCTGCAACCTTGATGTATGTTGCATCTTCCCCCATTCGCTGCATTGCATTGGCGAGATCAAACGGGACTTTAGTTTGGTTAGCACCAACAAAGACAAAGACCTTGAAAGGGTGATTGGCTAGTATTTCAAGATTTTTTGGTTGTACGTTCTCATAGTCGATTAACACGTAATTTGTTGGCAAATCAACACTCCTTGTTTTAATTAAAAAAGCAGCAAGTTATTTTTTGTTTGAGCTTTCCAGAAGATCAATTCCTTCTTTAGGATCAACGCCGAGAGCCTCACAATACTGAACATATTCGTGAGCACTAAGATTGCGTCTACCTTTTTCTACCTTATGAATAAGCTGAAATGGCTCATCAAGTATTTTCCCTAAGTCACGCACAGACAAGCCCCTATCTTCACGGACAGATCTTAACCAGCCTATAAGCGCTTGATGTTTTGGGTTATTTATACTTCTTATCATCTTGTCACTATTATGGTGACATGTTAAAGTGTAGCTAAATTAGTGACACCTATGTAGGCGAAAGTATACCTATCTTCTACATAATTTCACTATAAATAATTAACTGACAAAAAGGCATTCAGAGTGCCTACCGCCCGCAAAGGTAAAGCTGCTAACAACAAAAAGCTGATGCATCTGAACTACTTAATTCTTAAACCTCGAATTGGATAAAAAGCGGGCTAAGCCAATAAAAATACTAAACGAGGCAAAAAATGAAGAATTCATTTAAACCAGAACCACGCCCATTTCCTCACGTCGAATCAGAAAATTTCATAAACAACTTAAAACAGCGCATTAAAAGAAGAGTTCGTAATCGCCAATACTTAACCAATGAAAGTTACATCGAATGTTTAGAAGCAATATGTATGGATTCCGGGTTTAATGATCGAAATAGCTACTGCAATATCCTTAAAGCACTTGAACTCCAATCAAAGCATATTCATATAGACGAAAACAGGATGCGCTGCTTATCAAAAGAAGAACTCATTCCAAATACAGAATATTTCGTCGTTCGCGGGAAACTTGAACTGGAAATTAGTTTAAATAATGAGTCAGATTCGCGCATGAAAGTGTATGGAGTCTATATGGATGGTAGATACTGGCCAGATGACTTGGGAATTTACGATGATTCTCCCTTACTTGCTAAACCTGTAGAAAATCCATTTGAGTTTTTATCAAAATTAGGACTTACAGGAGAAAAACAGGTTTATATCATTAATCACCAAACTGATTTAGAGCATTGGTTGGGTGGTTGGAGCGGTATTGCATTTTTACAAGAACAGTTAGTTCGTAAGAATATCGATTTATCAATTTGGCTTTCCCTCGAAAGTTCTATTCGACCCAATATTATTACTTAACCGCAAATCTTATAGCGGATAACCGCGATAATTTTCCAATTTCAATATTGAGTTAATTCAACGAACTTCAGATGGATAGACATGAACAACAAAGAATCAGACGAGATGCTTCGCACATTAAATGATTTGCGAAACACTTTTCAGTGGGAAAAAAATAAACTACCAATAAACGCATTGGTGAACGAACTAGTTGAGTGTGGCGTTTATCCGACCACCCCGTACATGCGAGAAAGAAATTTAACCGCATTCGACATGCTTAAAGGCTATGGTGCATATTGGCACGTTTATAAAGGAATGCATTTCTGTAAGCACTGCGGATCCGACTTAAGAGACAATAAACTTGGTCCTCCTTTCATAAGAACAATTGCAGTATCTGATTTTAAACTTGACCGGGTCATTCATTGTGAATGCCCTGATTGTGGTGGGAAACTCACAAAGCTTGCAGTAAGTAGCCTTTACAATGATGATCTTTAATTTTGGAGTACATGGAACTACTGGAGCGAAATTATGCCCACACTTGATCCCGAAATAATCTTTGCCGAACTCGAATCTGACCGTGCTTTTGGGAAATTACGTAGAAAGATTCTGGGGAATGATTTCGGCTACCAGAGCAGTAAAACGTACTCTAGGCTATTGGAAAAAGTGGATGCTAATGGAAACGTCGTTGCAGTGGGCAAATACCAAGATGGTGGTTTCGTGGAAATCGATATTTCTTAAAATCGATAATTTGAATTAGTTTTGATTACAATTAAATTAAATCTTGTAGCTGCTTTGCTTTTCATAACTGTTTCGTTTTAGCCGGAGGGCATTTTTTAGTTTTTGAATAGATATCGTCAACTTTTATTTTGAGCACTTCAACCTTGTAACCAAAGCCTTTAAGCGTTTTGTA
>Ga0070728_10007183_pt1 | contig 10251 bp, 9 predicted proteins | sample tdDd471_FD_66723 | JGI IMG/M metagenome (GOLD analysis project Ga0070728, IMG submission 66723) | Marine sediment microbial communities from the Atlantic coast under amendment with organic carbon and nitrate - tdDd47.1 | ecosystem: Environmental > Aquatic > Marine > Coastal > Sediment | place...
CATGGAAGCCGCTGGTGTAACCGCGATAAAGTCGATATCTTCAGCGGTTACACCAGCGGATTCCATGGCCTTCTCGGCCGCAGCAATTGCCAGATCAGCTGTTGTTTCATCATCGGCTGCGATATGACGCTGCTCAATGCCACTGCGGGTGCGAATCCACTCGTCATTAGTATCAACGATCTTTTCCAGATCGGCGTTAGTGACGATATTTTCAGGAACGTGATGCCCTGTACCCGCAATTCTGGAATACATGTTTTGAATTAGCCTGTCTTATGCAGCGGAACCTTCAAGCAGTTTACCGATTTTTGCCGGCACATCCTGCTCGACTTCAATCATTGCTGTATAGATAGCCTGTTGGAACGCAACTTCGTCTGCGCCACCATGGCTCTTTACTACAATGCCGTTCAAGCCTACCAGAATCGCACCGTTATATTTCCGTGGATCAAGCTTATCGGCCAGTTTTTTCAACACAGGCAAAGAAACCGCGCCTGCTAATTTTCCGTACCAACTACCGCCAAATTCTTCACGCAGAAAATGACGAATCAAGCGCGCGGTACCTTCCATTACTTTCAGAGCCACGTTACCGGAGAAGCCGTCACACACAACAACGTCGGCTTTATGCTGACCGACGTCATTACCTTCAACGAAACCAATGTAATTAAGCGGGCTGTCATTCAGTTTGGCGGCTGCCTCACGGATGGTGTCATTACCCTTAATATCTTCTTCACCGATATTAAGAAGCCCCACTCTGGGATGAGGAATTTTTTCCACTTCCGCCGCAACTACAGCACCCATAATCGCAAACTGATAAAGATGCTCGGCTGTGCAATCGGTATTCGCGCCCAGATCCAGCATAAATGTGCTGGCGGCCATGGTTGGCACAACGGCCATGATGGCCGGACGGTCAATACCGGGAAGTGTTTTCAGAACGAAACGTGCGGTAGCCATCAACGCACCGGTGTTACCGGCACTCACAATAGCCTGCGCTTCACCTTTTTTTACCAGGTTAATCGCAACACGCAGAGATGAGTCTTTCTTCTTGCGCAGCGCATCGGCTGCAGACTCATCCATAGTGACGACTTCGGTAGCCTCAACCACTTGAATGCGGTCGGCAACGTCAGTACCTGACGCCAAATGAGGCTCAATTGCAGCCGGCTGACCTACCAGTATCAAATGAAGCTCGGGATACTGACGAAGCATAGTGATGCCGGCAGGAACGCAGACTTCCGCGCCTCTGTCACCACCCATTGCGTCCAGCGCTATGGTTATAGATTTCGCCACCGGTGCCTCCCTTAGCCCCTCAGGCCGGAATTACAGTGAAAGTCATGACTGTGCCACTGCGCCGACGATTGTCAGTCCGCAGCGACACCAAAAGTCACTAAACTTATTCGAAGTCTTCTGCTTCAGCCGGGGTAGCAATAACTTGCTTACCACGGTAGTAACCGTCAGCACTGATGTGGTGACGACGATGTGTTTCACCGGTTGTAGGCTCAGTAGACAACGCAGGTCCTTTTGCTTTGTCATGTGAACGACGCATGCCGCGACGTGATGGGGTAGTACGACTTTTTTGAACTGCCATGTTACTTCTCCGTAACTAATTCTCTGACTGACCGTCTTTTAATAAATCGGCCAGTCCTGTAAAAGGTTTATGAGTGCTTTCATCTTCTGCTTCTTCTTCAACAGTCAGAGAAACCACTTCGCATTGTTCGCTGTGTCTTGGTGAAAACGGAATGGCGCTAACCAGTTCGTCTTCAATCAGTTCACGCAACTCCAATCCCTGTTCAGTCACCTCGATATGATCAACCTGATCATAACTTTCATCCGGCGACCGCCCCGGCATCTGTAGTACCAGTTCCGTATCCACACCCGGAGACCAAACCATCGGCCTCAGACAGCGCTGACATTCAAGACCGAGCTCACCGTCTATTTTAACGGCTAACACCGGAGGAACGCCCGCCCCTTCAGGACAGCGAAACTTAAGGCACACGCTCACCTCGGGTTCATCCACAGAATCGAGCGGCACCAACAATTGCAGGAGCCGTTGCAATTCGCTTAAGGAAACCTTCTCAACAAGCTCGGCTTGTCGGGAAATGAGGTCATTGAGCTGCGCAACACCAATATACTCAGCGAGCATAGGGCGCGTATGATAGATTTCGAAAAAACTCCTGTCAAAACAAAGCGCAGGAGAATTTCAGCATTTTATGAAAAACGGGTGCATAGCGCCCCTGTTTCACCTGCTCAGGACCCTGTATTAACGTGACTAAAACCTCAGCCGAACTCATACTCGCATCGACCTCCAAGTACCGGGGGCAACTACTGGCAAGGCTTTCAGACGATTTCAGCCAAATCGCACCTGATTGTGACGAGACACCGCTGCCCGATGAGATCCCCGCTCTGCTTTCAGCCCGTCTTGCCCATCAAAAAGCGCTTTCAGTCGCTGAAAAAAACCCGAATGCGCTGATTATCGGCTCTGACCAGGTTTCCAGCCTGCGCGGTAGCATCCTTGGCAAGCCCGGTGATCACGCTAATGCGACTCATCAACTGACCGAATGCTCCGGCAAAAATGTCGATTTTTACACCGCCGTCACACTCATCCGTTTGAGTGACAACACCTGCATTCAACATACCGACCACACCCGGGTTTGCTTCCGCGAACTCAGTGCGGAGTTAATTGAAAGTTACCTGCAAAAAGAACAGCCGTACGACTGCGCCGGCAGTTTTAAATCGGAAGGCCTCGGTGTGGTGCTCTTCGATCACATTGATGCAAATGATCCTACTGCGCTCATCGGCCTGCCGCTAATCTGGTTGGCTAATGCACTCCGAGAAAACGGCATCGCCATCCCCTGAGTCGTAAATTTAATTAGTACTTGCGACTTTCCAAACGGTTCAGCACAGCATTCAACTGGTCATCCATCGGTGCTTCAATAAGTACTGTTCCGTCACCCTTGCGCTCGGGGTATTCAAGAACAGCCGCGTGCAAAAACAACCGCTTCACTTTTAACTTACGCACGGCTTCGCAATCCGGATTGCCATAACGCTCATCACCTAAAACGGGGTGACCTATCGCTGCCGCGTGCGCACGAATCTGATGGGTGCGCCCGGTGAACAACTGAACTTTGGTGTAGGTCGCTTCATGATAAGGGCTCAGTGGTATAAAGCGGGTGTGTGCCTTCTTGCCCTTTTCCGACACCACCACATGCCGCTCACCGTTTTGGCGGTGTTTTGTTTCCAGCGACAACTTCACGTCCTCAGTGCCGCTGGCCAGCCGGCCTTCCAATACAGTGAGATAAGTCTTATTTACCCGTCCCTCGCGGAACGCCTCATGCAGGTATCTCAGACTGCTGCGTTTTCGGGCAATCAAAATGCAGCCACTGGTATCGCGGTCCAGTCTATGAACCAGTTCCAGAGACTTTTCGCCCGGATTGGCCGCGCGCATCAGCTCGATCAGACCCGAAGAAATACCGCTGCCGCCATGCACAGCGAGGCCTGAAGGCTTATTTACAGCGATTACGTCGCTGTCTTTATAAATAATGTACTTATTGATCCATGCTGCAGAATCGGCATCCGGTGCGGCAACGGCTGCTGCCGTCCGGACCGGCGGAATACGCACCACATCGCCCTCCGCCAAACGCTGGGCAGGCTTACAACGCCCTTTATTGACGCGGACTTCACCGCTGCGGATGATTTTGTAGATGCGGGAACGCGGCACACCCTTTAACTCACTCAAAAGCAGGTTATCCAGGCGACGTTCGGCCATGTCAGCATCGACAGTCAGCATGCGAACCTTAGGGGTGGCGGACTCATCAGCCATTTCGGGAATATCTCCAATATATGCGGGAACGCGTTGATGCGGACCAATTGCGCTGTTATATTACCCCGTCGCGCTATAAAGCGTTGATTTATCAGGGTGGATATTCCAATTAAAGAAACCACCCGACACACAGGTTTATAACTGTAGCGAAGCTGCAGTATACAGTTTCAACAGACCTGCAAAGCAGGTCGTCACCGGTCATCTGGCGACACATACAGAACAAGCACAAGAATAAAGCTGTTTTGTGAAACTGAAAAAAAGACGCAGGTGCATTCAGTAATGAATGCCCTACTACCGGGTTAAACCCCCAAGTAAATATGTCATTAGATTGTTATAACAACACGATCGTCGAACAGCGCCGACTCCGGCGCCCGCCCGCTTCTGCTCTTGCCCCTGATTTATCAGAACAAGAATCAGCAGAAACCGCGGAACTCATTGCATATTCAATCCGTCAGTTTTTCAGGCCAGTGACCCCCAACATAAAAAGTTTAGGGTCTTATGAAAAGAATGCTAATAAACGCTACTCAGGTAGAAGAGATGCGTGTGGCCATCGTCGATGGTCAAAAACTGATCGATCTGGATATTGAAGGTCCGAGTAGCGAACAGAAAAAATCCAACATATACAAAGGCAAGATTACCCGCGTTGAGCCAAGTCTCGATGCAGCCTTTGTTGATTACGGTGCCGAGCGCCATGGATTTCTCCCGCTAAAAGAAATATCCCGCGAGTACTTCGTCAACAAGCCGCAGTCAGGCTCGAAGATCAATATCAGAGAAGTCCTGAAAGAAGGACAGGACATCGTTGTCCAGATTGATAAAGAAGAACGTGGTAACAAGGGCGCCGCCCTGACTACATTCATCAGTCTGGCAGGCCGCTTTGTCGTCCTGATGCCTAATAACCCGCGTGGTGGTGGCGTTTCACGCCGCATTTCGGGCGAAGACCGTGACCAGATCCGCAATACACTGCGCGAACTCGACCTGCCTGAGGGCCAAAGCGTTATCGTGCGTACCGCCGGTATTGGTCGCAGTGCTGAAGAGCTGAAATGGGATCTCGATTACCTGCAGGGTGTCTGGAACGCCATCTTTCAGGTTGTACAGTCACGCCCTTCTCCATTCCTGATCTTCCAGGATAGCAGCCCGATTGTTCGTGCACTGCGTGACCACCTGAACTCGGACATTGGCGAAATCATCATTGATGATGAGAACACGCTGAAAGAAGCTCAGGAATTCATGGAACACGCCATGCCGCACAACCTGCGTAAATTGCAGTTGTACAGTGAGCCGGTTCCTTTGTTCACCCGCTTCCAAATTGAAAGTCAGATTGAGTCTGCGTTCTCGCATTCAGTCAGCCTGCCATCCGGTGGTAGTCTGGTTATTGATCCGACAGAAGCGCTGACCTCAATCGACATTAACTCTGCCCGTGCAACCAAAGGCGGAGATATTGAAGCCACCGCACTACAGACCAATCTTGAAGCCGCTGATGAAATCGCACGCCAATGTCGCCTGCGTGACATGGGTGGTTTGTTGGTCATCGACTTCATCGATATGGGGCCCTCACGCAACCAGCGTGAAGTTGAGAACCGTTTACGCGACGCCATGCGCGGTGACCGCGCCCGCGTCCAGCTTGGTAAGATCTCCCGCTTCGGACTGCTGGAAATGTCGCGTCAGCGCATGCGCCAGTCGTTGGGCGAATCAGCTCATAAAGTCTGCCCGCGTTGTATGGGTGCCGGTAGCATTCGCAGCGTTGAATCACTGGGTCTTTCAATTCTCCGTTTGGTCGGTGAAGAAGCCCGTAAAGACATGACCGCGAAGGTGATCTGCGAACTGCCTGTTCAACTCGCAACCTATCTACTGAATGAAAAGCGTGACTGGATTCTCGACATTGAGAAGCGCGACAAAGTCGATCTGTTACTGGTCGCCAATTCGAATCTGGAAACACCGCATTACACCATTCGCCGGGTACGTGGTGATCAGACTGAACTCGAAGAAAACAGCGGTGCAAGCTATACGCTGAACACTCCAGAGGACGATCTGGTTGAAGCAGTGCTCGAGACCACTCAGAAGCATGTGCATGAAGCTCCGGCTGTATCCAGTGTTAAGCCCGCAACACCTGCCCCCACACCGGGCAAAACAGCAACTGCCGCCGCAGAAAAGCCAAGCATTGGTTTGTTCGGCTGGATCAAGAAACTGCTGTTCGGTGACGGTGCTAGTGCACCTGCCAAGAAGAAAGGCCGGAACGACCGCCGTAATTCCGGTGATCGCGACAATCGTACGGGTGGACGCAACAACAGAAACCGCCGTCGCAATGAACGTGGCCAGGATGCGCGTGGTAACAAACGTCGTGACAACCAGAAAGGTGATCGCAAGAACGAGCAACGTGGCGACAAGAAGAAAGGCAATGCTCAGAAACAAAAAGACTCTCGTACGCAGGAATCGCGCAACAAGAAGCCTGCCGATAGCAGCAATGAGCCTAAGGACAAACAGCAGCAGGCTGACGGTCGTAACGATGATCAGCAGGTGCCTTCGGGCAACAGCCGTCGTCGTCGCAATCGTCGCAGACGTCGCGGTGGCAATCAGGACAAGCCTGAGAACCAGAATAACCAGGAACAGCATGGCAAGCCTTCACCCAGCCCTGAGCCCACTCCCGGTGACAAGCCTGTAGCTGCCTCCGAGTCTAATAAAACCGGTGCAAGCTCTTCTGTACCGAAAGCTCCGGCGCCAAAGCAGGATAATGCCGGCACTGATAAGCAAGCGGCTCCTGAAAAACCAAAACAGGATCAACAAGCTCAGAGCAAACCTGAGCAAAGTAAGCCTGCCCCGCAAAAGCCACAGCAGGAACAGGCTTCGCAGAACAAACCTGCTGAAGCAAAGCCCTCTTCTAAACCTGAAGCATCAGGTAAAGAACAGAGCAAGCCTGCCGCTGCACCTAAGCCGGACAATGCGCCACAAGCTGACAAAACTCCCGCTAAACCGGCCGGTGACGGTGACCGCAAGTTGCCGTGGGAATCTTCAGCACCATCAGGCGATAAGCCTCAGCGTGTCTGGTCATCTGACGAGTAACGGCTAAGTAATCCGGAGCAGGTATTAAACCCCCTGCTCCGGATTTTCCTACCGTCTCTTTTTCATTAAAAAGCCTTCATAAATCAGACACTCATCAAGCTTTGGGATTATCGTCCCATGCTACAATTTGCGGATTATTCAAGCATCACTAACTGTTAGCGGGATCCGACAGCTGCAATGAGCGATAAAACCGGCGACAAAACAGGTCAGGACAACACCGGCCTGATACTCAAAATCTATTTCACGGCCTCTATCGCACTGGTGGTATTTGCTGCCGGCATGGCCGTCCGGCATTTTGAATTATTCCCCTACCCCCAGCTGGCTAATGCGGCCATGGCTGCTAAAGACTGGTACGAAAACGCGGCTCACTATCAACGCGTATCACCTGACAAACATCTGCGCCCATCCAAAGTAGATGGCGATGGCGTCACTATTTATAAGCCGGAGCTTACCCAGGACGGCGTAACACTCGTAACAGGTTTCTGGGATGACAGTCAGGTAATCAAACTGCTGGACATGGAAGGCAATGAACTGCACCAGTGGCGCGTGTCTTTTAATACCTACTGGCCCGAAGAAGAAACACCTCACATCCCCACGGCCAAACCACACGACTGGGACACGCAGGTGCACGGTCTGGTATTGCATGAAAACGGCGATGTCATTTTCAATATCGACGACTACGGCACCGTAAAACTCGACAAGTGCGGCGATCTTGTGTGGCGTTTAAGCCACCCCAGTCATCACTCGGTAATGGAAGATAGCAACGGCGACTACTGGCTGTCGGGCGGGCGAATTCTGCTCATGCAGGAAGATGAAAGCGTTAAAAAACAAACGAAATGGCCACTGGTTAACAGACCGGTTTGGGAAGAGTTGGTCGTAAAGGTGTCTCCCGACGGAGAGATACTTCGTGAAATATCTATTCTCGATGCCCTCTATAACTCCAACTTAGAAGCCTTGATACTCGGTCACCACCAGATCACCAACAAGTGGCCCGTCGGCACCAAAGATGACGATGTCACTCACCTGAACGATGCCGAAGTGCTCACTGAAGAAAAAGCCGCCCTGTTCCCCATGTTTAATGCCGGCGATATTCTGATATCTCTGCGCAACATCAACATGGTGGCTGTCATTGATGGCAAAACTGAGCTCATCAAGTGGTACACCGTAGCTCCTCAGATCGCTCAACATGATCCGGACTTCTCGGATGACGGCCACATATTGCTGTTGGACAACCGGCGCTGGGGCGTAGGCAGCAGCCGCATCTTAAAAATAAATCCGGCCGACAACAGCATTGAAACCTATTACGGTGGAGAAGAGGACGAACGCTTCTTTACCGGGCAAATGGGGATGCTTCAGGAACTACCCAATGGCAACCTGCTCATCGCATCAGCCGAGGAAGGCCGGGCTATGGAAACCACGCCTGACGGCAAAACTGTATGGCAGTACATTCATCGCTGGGACGACGAACAAGTGGTGCTGATTACCGTGGCACAACGTTACCCGCTCAAGTATGCTGAATTCACCAAACAATCATGTGAACAGAAGGAACCGTGACGCATGAACACTAAATCAACACTTATCAAACACATGCCTGCACTCACTGCAGCAGGGCTTTTACTCGCAGCATTGCCGGCGCAAGCCTATGTTGGCCCGGGTGCCGGCATCAGCGTACTTGGCGCCGTCTGGGGCGTGGTGGTTGCCGTGGTCGTAGTGATTGGCGGACTGCTTTTTCTGCCATTCAAGATCATGCTGCGTAAACGCAAGTTGGCTAAAGAAGCAGCCGAAGCCGAAGCAGCATCTGAAGAAACTGATACAAGTCAGAAAAACGAACAGGCTTCGCCTGAGGAAGACACCTCCTCTACTTAGTTCACGACCAGTAACTCACAAAAAAGCCCGGCAATGCCGGGCTTTTTTATTGGGCCGCTTGCAAAACTGGCAATTTGTTATACTCAATCAAGAGAGAATAAAAGGAAGCCATCATGGATAACCCGACGACGCTACTGGTTGCGATTATGTTTGTGACCATTTTATCCATCGGTCTAAGCAACCTGCTGATGACCCTGTCCGATATTGTCGGCCAGAAAATAGCGGTACAACCGGACGCGGTACATCTTTCCTGGATGCTGCTGTTATTCATGTCCTACTTTAGCTACTACTGGGAGACCGTCGCTATTCTGGATATCGAAGGCTGGACCTTTTTGTCCTTTATAGGCTTTCTGATCGGTCCTATCCTGCTGCTGTTCGCTACCAACCTGACTATCTCGCTGCCGGACTCAGAGCAATCCGCCTCCCCCCGCGAACATTATCTGACTCAAAGCAACCGGTTCTTCACGATGATGGTGGGCGTGCAGGCATGGATCATCGCCCTGGACTTTATTTTTGATACGGTGGACCTTGCGACCTACGGAACCGCCGCTGCCCTTTCGATATTCGCAGTGCTCATTTTCACCAACAACTACAAAGCACATGTACTGGGCAACATACTCTGCTGGATACCCTTTGCGGTGCGCCTCGTGGCTGAAGCGACCTGATTCAATAGCTCAGCTAAATAACAGACACAAAAAAGCCCGGCAATACCGGGCTTTTTTTCAGGTTACAAAGCTAAGCTCATCAGGCTGCAACAGTATCAACCTCATCCTGCTGCATCACGAACATCTTGGCGTACCAACCGCCCTGCTCCATCAACTCAGCATGACTGCCCCGTTCTGCGATCTTGCCTTCGAGCATCACAAGGATTTCGTCACTATCGACAATCGTTGAAAGACGATGGGCAATGGTCAAAGTGGTACGACCTTCAGACAAACGCTTCAGCGCATCCATAACACCGCGCTCTGTCTGCACATCGAGACTCGATGTGGCTTCATCAAGCAATACCACCGGCGCATTCTTCAGCACCGCCCGGGCAATAGCGACACGCTGGCGCTGACCACCGGACAACTTGCTGCCACGTTCACCGCATTCAGTTTCAAGACCATCGGGAGATGCCGCCAAAAACTCAGCCAAACCGGCCTCTTCGGCAGCGGCCATAATCTCGTCATCAGTGGCATCAAACTTACCCATGCGAATATTTTCGAGAATGGTGTCGTTAAAGATAAAGCTACGCTGGGAAACAACCGCAAAGTAACGCTGCAGATCCGCCAACGGGAAACTCGTCAGATCGTGACCACCAATCTGCAAAGCACCGGACTGAGGGTCCCACTGACGCAACAACAGATTGATCAACGTTGATTTACCGGTGCCGGAAGGCCCGACCAGAGCAACGTGCCGGCCCTGCTCTATATGCAGGTCCATGCCGTCAAATACCCGGCTACTGCGACTCCATTCTTTATCGTCAGCATCGTATTCAAAGACCACATCTTTAACGGTAATAGATGCTGTAATCT
>Ga0070728_10007185_pt1 | contig 10249 bp, 10 predicted proteins | sample tdDd471_FD_66723 | JGI IMG/M metagenome (GOLD analysis project Ga0070728, IMG submission 66723) | Marine sediment microbial communities from the Atlantic coast under amendment with organic carbon and nitrate - tdDd47.1 | ecosystem: Environmental > Aquatic > Marine > Coastal > Sediment | place...
CAACTGGGCTCTTTACCAATGAAGAGGGTGCATCAAAGCACTTAACTGCCGGTGCAAAAAAAGTGGTTATTTCAGCTCCTGCAAAAGGTGAAATTCCCACCTTTGTTTTAGGGGTTAATCACAACGACTACAACCCTGAAAAACACCACATTATCTCAAATGCTTCCTGTACAACAAATTGTCTTGCTCCCGTGACAAAAGTACTCCTCGATGAATTCGGTATTGAAGAAGGATTAATGACAACTATCCATGCGTTGACTGCTACACAACCTATTCATGACGGCCCTTCAAAGAAAGATTTGAGAGGGGGGAGAAGTGGATTTTTAAATATTATTCCAGCATCGACAGGTGCTGCAAAAGCGGTAGGTCTTTGTATTCCTGAGGTAAAAGGAAAACTGACTGGAATGGCCTTTCGGGTTCCAACTGCAGATGTTTCTGTTGTTGATTTGACCGTAAAGCTGACGAAATCTACCGATTATGATACAATATCAGACGCTATGAAGCATGCTTCTGAAACGACCTTGAAAGGGGTCTTAGGATACACAGAAGACCCGGTTGTTTCATCAGATTTTATTGGTGATATTCGGTCTTCGATTTACGATAAACATGCTGGCATACAACTTTCAGATACGTTTTTTAAAATCGTTTCTTGGTATGACAATGAAATGGGATACTCCGCAAGACTAATAGACTTGATCCAGCATATGCATGCCGCTCATAGCAAATGAAAATACAATAACCTAAACACGGTGCAATCAAAGCACGCGGAATAAGGAAAAAGAGACGTGAATTTTACTCGAGATCCAATTATCGAAACAGTTATCACCCCAAAAGAGGGGTTTAAACTTCTACTCCGAGCTAGTGGAGTAGAAACAGGTGATGAATATCAAGTTGATGCAATTGAGGTTGTGTCGTTTGGAAAATCAACTTTTTTCCGTTCACTTGAAAAACCAAAGGCATTTCTTCTCCCAGTCAGTGATTACGAAATCATTGAAATCAAAGAGACGAGGGTTGTCTTAAAGAAAGCATCGATTGAAAAGCCGATCAAAATTGCAGGCGGAAAGAAACCTACGCCACCAGCGAAAGAAGCATCGTCAAAAGAAGCTTCGAAACAGGCTGATTCAGAAGAAAAAGAAGAAGAGTCGAAAAAAGGGAAGAAGCGAAAAAAATCGAGATCTAAAAAAGGATCTGCCGAGAAAAAAACTGAGGTCGCTGCTCCTAAAGAGCAAGCCGAGAAAAAAGATAATGAGCCACCTCCACCGCCACGAAAAATGAGAGCGCTTATCCCGCCACCTTCTGCACTGATCTCAGATAGTATCAGCAAATACAAAGAAGCATACCCATCGGCTACTCATATGATGCCTGAAGAAGGTGTTTCTGAGAATCCAGTTAGTGATGAAGAACATCAACCTGAGCCTGTGCCAGAGGATATCCCAGATCATGATGACATTCCAACTCCTGAGGAAGAAATTCTCGAAGAATATCATCCACATGAAGACGAAACCATAGATCAGTCATTGCTTCCTGAGCAAGATATCGATGAAGAAGACCCAGTCTTAAAACATCACGACGAAGAAGAATAAATTTTCATCCCCCATGTAAAAATGGGGGAAACTTCTATTGAAACAATAACCCATTTTTCAGTAGAATATCGACCCAAGCACGCTCGGATGGTGGAATTGGTAGACACAAGGGACTTAAAATCCCTCGGCTATTGCAGCTGTGCGGGTTCAAGTCCCGCTCCGAGCAACTTTTTCTCAATAGATGAAATCTAGAACTTATTTATCTTTTTTGACTGATACAAGCTTTCTTGATAAATCCAGCGAGCAATTGAATCTAAAGTTATTGCGGCTGCCGCAGGATGACTGCTTGGGTTAACGCCTTGCCCAACTAAGTCAAATTGGATTGTTTCTGGTAGACATGTTTTAATTACTGCAAATTGGTAACCACAAAAAGGCTGATCTGAAACAAAAAGAGCTGTACAGGGGACGCAATCGACTTTAATCCATTCGATGATGGTATCTTCTGTATTAGGGCGCTTCAGTGAAGATCCTTCATTTTTCATAGGCACAGCTATGAAAGAAACCGGAATATTACGCATCTCTTTTGGTAAAATTGTTTCTTCCCATATGATATGAGCTGCTTCAGACTCACTCTTTGCTCGATCGAGTAAAGTATCAATATGACTGTCTAAGGGACGGTCTCCTGTAAGCCACACAATTTCTTTAAAACGAATTCCCTCGGTCCAAAGCTGTTTTAAATAATCAAGGCGCATTTGCATTCTAGAGGTAGTTGCGCCAAGAATAAGCGCTTTATCATAGGTGTTAAAAAAAGGTTTCCAAGAAGAAAAGAGGCCTTGTCTTGTAGCCCAATCTAAGACCAGTTTTTTTTGATCGGAGGAAAGTTCAGCAAGCTCCCAGCGCTCTCTAGTTTTCCGGAGCCAGCATTTCTGGGTTGCGTGAATGATGTTAGCATCTTCAGCAATTCCTAAAGAACTAGCGAGTTCAGAAAGAGCAATAGGATCAATTTTATGCTCTTGGATGGGTGAAGCAAGAAGGGAATTACAAACAATAATAGGCAACAAGAAAAGAGTGAATTTTTTCAAGAGAATTCTCCAAATAATGAGCAGGGTATCATTATAAACCTTTTAAAGGAATTATCAAGCCCGATCCATTGCTCTGATCTAGTGTTTTTACATCAAATACAGATCCCTGGTGACGTCATTTGTATGTAGTAAGTGGATGTGCACTGGTGCGTAAAGAACGACTTCCTTCAGAAGCACTTGATTTATTATCTTTCTCCTAAATTTCCTGAGACCTTTCGTGTGAAGAACTTGATACCATCTGTCAGAGTATGAGATTTTTTGATTAAAGCGTAATGGTTTTCATGGCTGCATGCCTTGCAAGTCTGCAAAGTCGCTTATTTGCTGCATAAACTCTTCGCGTTCAACGCCAAGGTTTTCATCGCAAAAAGTACGCGCAGCCCGTTCTAGCTCAGCTCTGGAACTAATTGCTTGACGATACGGCGGAAGAAAGAACATGTTAACAGCATCTCCAGTGGCGACACGTTCATTCAGAAGCTCCCCGTCGATACTACCCCCTTCCATACGTCCTTGAAGGGTAGCAATAAGGAATCTTTGGACTTTCCCTCCATTACAGATTCGCGCGCCGTCATCGCTATAGCATTGTAGCGCAGCAGAAATCATTCCATCTTTTACATTGATAGCTTCCCTGTCGTCCAAGCCAGATGCAAAAATCCATAGACGTCCGATAAAATGCTCTCCTGGTATTTCTCCATCTCCGTGGTAGTAGATAGGACGCTCCCGAATGAGAGGACCATAATCATTGTCGATATGCTCCCATACAGGTGTGAGTAATGCATCGAGAGCACGTTGTTTCTGACCCTCAGGTATTAAAGCTGTGTTTATGTATGCAATAAATGCATCTTTTGCTTCGCGAAGTCTCTCGTGAGAGATGTCTCCTTGCAATGCAAGTAGTGCTCGGATAGCAGCAGCTGTACGATGATCTCTTCGGCCCATGTGCACAGGCTGCTCTGCCTCATAAACCTCTCTAACAGGGGTGAGTCTTCCTGGAACAACATTCCTCTCAGGTTCTCTTCTCAGGTTAGCAAAGAATACCCCTCTTGCAACGTCAAGTAATACTGCATTCTGGTGAATAGTCTCAATTCTTTGATCTACGGTCATGTGTGGCATAATGTGCAGAGCCGCATGTCGGATGACACCGCCTCTCGCGGCTGGACCTATCTCTTGTATAGTTTGCAGAATACGAATTCTAGAGGATGTTGTCATATCGTCATCAAAAAAAAGTGGAGCCAGCTCGACTGCAAGCTCGAGCTCATGTATAGGAACCTCAGTAAGAGATTTGATAAAGTCGATTGCCTCTCTCTCCGTAAATCCATGCGGTAAAGGAAATTCGGCCGCTTTACTAATGAACCGCCCTAAGTCAGCAGGAGGAATTCGAGCAATGAGTTCTGTAAGCTCTTCTTTACGGTGGCCTTCCATCCCTCTCGATAAAATGTCGATAAATTGAATAATAGCTACTTTGTTTTCAGCATCTGCACTTGCGATGGTATCGATAAGTTTTAGGTTCGATTCGGAGCACATTTCTGGAGTGATAAGGCCCCAAAGGTTATTCGTAAGCGTATCATCATCGCTGTCAATGACTCTTTGCACAAAAAGACCCTGATCAAAGAGAGACATGTCTGGCACAGAGATAGTAAGGAAATGAGTGATGAATTCAGCTCTTTGATCACGTGGAATTTTTAGAACCGAGCTCATGAAGCATCCTTTTGGATTGATAAATTGAGTTATTCTTGTCCCAATGTTACTTAGAGTATGTACTATGGTGTTTGCAATGGTTGCGAAGAAATCATAGACCATCGTAGCTATACGCGAGGCAACCTCCAGGACTTCTCCTGCAGCCACAAGTTCAAAAAAAGGGCGTTGTTCAGGCGGGTGAACAGGAAGTGCGTTAACCATACTATTTCCTTTACCTTCATTTAACGATTGGAGGTATTGTATCGAAAGCGTAGTTTTTTATAAACAGAAAGTGAAAATCAGCGATAATTAATAGTTTAATTCTTGTTTGCTATTAATTTAATAAACATAGATGATTTTTTGTGAATTCCTTTCATAATTTCTTTTTTTTGCGTACACTGGGATGAAAGATATTGAGGGATTTTGTGAAGTCATTCAAAAAAGCGTTGATGATTTTCAGGCGTGACTTGCGCCTTTTTGATAATACAGCACTTCTTTATGCACTAGAGAACGCTCAAGAAGTATTTTGTGCGTTTGTCTTTACGAAGCAGCAGATTGAATCGAATCCCTATCGTAGTGATAGCGCCTTGCAGTTCATGCTTGAATCTCTTGAAGATCTACAAAGTCAAATAAGGGAGAAAGGGGGACAGCTTCTGTTTTTCTATGATTCTCCTGAAGACGTTGTACAGAAGGCAATAGAGGAAACTGGGGTTGACCTTGTTGTTGTGAATCGAGATTATACACCGTATAGTGTCACTCGTGATGAAAAAATGAAAAAGGTGTGTGAGACGCGAGGGGTACATTTTGAGAGCTGCGATGATGCACTTCTTTTTCCTCCTGAGTTCCTGCTCAAAAAGAACGGAGATCCCTATACCGTTTTTACTCCTTTCTATAAAAATGCACTTGAAAAAGAAGTGGATAGACCAAAACAAGAGGTTGTAGGTTCCTTTTCGAAAGGGAGTATAGCTGGTGCAAAAGACTCATTTACTTTTGAAACGTTTTTGAAAAAACGTCGTACGCAGCAAAAAGGGGGACGCAAAGAGGCGCTTAAGATTTTAGCTCGTCTTAAGGAATTTATTGGGTATGGGACCGATAAAGATTTCCCAATTCGAGACGGGTCGACACACTTAGCACCTCATATGAAGTTCACTACTGTGTCACCCAGAGAAGTGTATTTTGCGGTAGAAAAAGAGCAGGGCGAGGGGAGTGAGCTTCTTCGTGCATTACATTGGCGCGACTTCTTTTCGTCGATAGCCTTTTATTTCCCCCATGTTTTTTCAGGGGCATTTCATGAAAAGTATGACAAGTTAGAATGGGATGGTTCAGAAGAGAAATTCACAAAATGGTGTGAGGGGAAAACCGGCTTTCCTATTGTTGATGCAGGTATGAGAGAACTGAATGAAACAGGATTTATGAATAATCGAGTTCGTATGATTGTTGCATCGTTTCTCATAAAAGACCTGCATATCAACTGGCGAAAAGGTGAACAGTATTTTGCACAGCACTTAATCGATTACGATCCCGCTATTAACAATGGGAGTTGGCAGTGGGTTGCTAGTACTGGTTGTGATGCAGCACCATATTTTCGAATATTCAATCCCTGGATGCAACAAGTGAAATTCGATCCTGAATGTGAGTATATTAAGAAATGGGTCAACGAGCTAGAAGATGAGGGTCCAAAAGAGATACACGCTTGGTTCAAACAAACTGCTCCGACGTCTTATCCGCTCCCTATGGTGGACCATAAGGTTGAAGCTAAGAAGACATCAGAGCTCTACAAACGGTGTTAGTAAGGCCACCTTCTCGATCTAGGAATAGGCTGAAAATGACCCTCAAAGAGTGGGCTTCCAAATTGCGCCCGATCAATAGTCGCATAGATTTTTCGTCCGTTATTTGGAAAAACGATCCCATAAAGGCATGCAATTTGTAATGCAACGACTGCAACAGGTGCAGTAGCAATTCGCCCTATGTCAGCCAAGAAGTGTATGGCTCTGTTTCCGAAACGACTTTCCTCTTTTGTGTGAGTGTGTTCAAAAAAGCTTCGGAAAGAAAGAACTCGAACAACATTTTCAAATATACTCGAAATTGCACCGAGTGTATGGATGAATATCCCACAAACAAACATCGTTGCAAACTCTTTCCTCAATTCGTTGGGACTTTCTTTCAAATACCTTTTTTTCGTTGTTAGATCTATTACATACCGTGATGTACCGTTAAACTGTAGAGTGCTGCTCTCGTCGTCCTTCCAGCCACTAATGGGGTTAAAATCCCCGAACTCAATCCTACTCATCTCCACCTCTATATCTTTGTAATGCTTCAATTATATCATATTTTTAAAATAAAAACCATAAACATGACAGTTTTTAGCCCTCTGATTATCAGTGGAATATGAAATTTTCTCTCGTAGTGGACAAATTGTAGGTAGTCATGAGACAATTGAGAGCTCATTGGGGGGATCAATGTCTATTAGAAAAGCTCTACTTGTAATTTGCTCGTTCTTTTCACTCTCATTTTCTGCTTCAGAGGGTATTTCTTATTATTCATATACAACTGATGTGCCTCAGTCTGTTCATGTTATGGTAGTAGATCCATCGAAACGCCCTATCCTGCCGGCAAAAGCACTCGATAAATCTGTAGGGAGGGAGGATGTGCTCTCGCTTGCAACGAGGAAGGGGGCACTTGCGGCTGTCAATGGGGGCTTTTTTGCGATCGGAAAGTATGATGGGACGCCAAGTGGTATCCTAAAAATAAACAATGTCTGGTATGGTCTCCCTACTAAGCCAAGAGGAGCCCTTGGGTGGAGCAATGGTGGTAAAAAAACGGTGTTTGATCGAGTCCTTACGAAGCAAGTAGGGATCGAGTTTTCTGTTGTTTCACAAACTGGTGCCACAACGAGTGATCAGTGGGACAAAGTAGAACATATTGTCGGCGGAACACCATTGCTCGTCCGCGATGGAGAAGTGGTTGATGACTTTTCTCCAGAACAAACCCTCTATTCTTTTTTGTGGATGCGACATGCTCGCACAGCGGTTGGTGTGTTACCAAATGGACATTGGGTGTTTGTTATAGTCGATGGAAAGCAGCCATATTTCAGCAAAGGGATGACTATCGACGAACTTGCTCACTTCATGCAAGAATTGGGATGCGTGTATGCATTAAACCTTGATGGAGGGGGATCGACAACCTTTGTCTACAAAAATGAAATTATCAATCGCCCATATGGAGATGGGGATAATAATGAAAGCGGGAAACCGACTTTGCGAGCAGTATCAGATGCAATTCTTATCCTAGATAACTAAATGTTTCGGTTGTAGTTTTTCCAAATATACCGTTCGAAGATGTTATTTTTGTCGATGGGGGAAGTACGATTTCGGGATAGGTTTTTTTCTTACAAATGAAAGAAAGAGCGCTCGAATAAGAAATGGCATAAGGCTTCTTTTTTTCGTAAATCCCTTTCTCTTCATAATATATCGATGCAATGTGAAGAATGACAAAAAGAGATTAGGTGTATTTTGATTCCGAACGTTGCCTAAAAAGTACCCTTGCAACGTTTTCAGTAAGGAGGCTTTTTTTTCGGTGTGGTATTTGAAAAAAGAGGAATCGAATTGAAGTGGGGTTACGCCGGCTACCCAATCCGGAATCGAGCATAGCTTTGAGCGTATAAGAAATTGTAGAGGTTGAGAAAGAAGATAGGTGAGTTTAAGCCTTCCTGCTTGCCATGAAAAATAGTCCCAGTCAAAATCGCTCATCTTTGTAATGCAGGTCACAGCGTCTGGAATCCATCGAAGTATCGGTATCGGGGAAAATTCAATACCATGATACAGAGTGTGTATTAATTGATCTTCTGCAGAGAGAATGGTGAAGCCATCTTCAGTCGATTGAAAACGGGGAGTGTACCTGTTCAGCACAGTATCGAGCCCGCTATTCCCAAGGATTTTCCAATGAATATCGATTCGCCTTTCTTTTGCGTCTTTAAGCATGATGGCATGCGTTCTTCGGATAAATTGCTCAAGCGTTGCACCATGCATGGTGTCAACTATCTGCCACCCTTTTGACAGCAAACGAGTTATTATTTTTCTTGCATCATCTTGTTGTACTAAAATATCAATATCACCAAGCACTCGTATTCCTAAATCTCGGTAATAGTATGGGAGGAGGGCTGCACCTTTGAGAAGCGTTACAGGAAGCGCTATATCCTGAATAGCTTTGTGAAAGGTGTATAGTACTTCTTGGTTATGACACCAGGTGTGTTTATAGGCGCTCTTACAGGTGAGGAGTTCACGGGAGTCACCTTTCCTTAGATTCCTATAGACCAGTGGGAAGAACGATGTGGAGAGGTGGTCAACAGTTTGAGGATTATGGGTACTGATATATGTTTCCCATGCCTCTATTGCCTCTTCTTTTGTGAGAAGCCCTGCTTTTAGAAGAAGGAGTTGTGATGGAGAAGGAATCCAGCGTGGGGTATTCATTGTCACCGTGCCCTTTTTCGGATGAGGCCTTCTTTTAAAACCTTCAGGTAATCTTTTTGGTTGTACGCAATTTTTTCTCTTCCCATGTTGGTTTGATGAACTCGTCTATAGTAGAGGACATTTTTAAGAAGAAGTTCAGGGGTCTTCTGCTCTTTTGCGCGCATGTACCAGTCGATAAATTCTCCTAGTGATTTTTTTTCGGTGAAAGGACCGATTTTTTGAAATCGATTGAGGCTCAGAAGGAGGGAACCGGCGAGGTATCCTGGAACTGAAGTCTTGTTTACTCGAAGACGGCTGTGTTCCTCTTTAGAGAGGGTGGGACAAATAAACTGTTTCCCATAGGTAAATATAAGAGGGTCGTTGTCAGTTTGTAGATAGGCCGCAACTTGCTGCTCAATTTTTGTGTTTTCCCACAAATCATCATGGTCGAGAAAAGCTATCAATTCTCCTTGAGCTGCATTAACACCTGCATTTCGGCTCGCACCAAGCCCGCTGTTTTCTTGTGTGATCACGGTCAGTCTATCTTGGTACCTGCGCAAGATTGCCCCCGTTTTATCTGTGGAACCATCATTAACGACGATGACTTCTTTGTGCGGGTAGGTTTGTGAAAGTGCAGTGGAGATGGCTTCTTCAAGATAATTTTCCCCATTCCATACTGGAATAATGATACTAACAAGCATGTATGTTTCTCCGGAAATTTAGGGAATTTTTGATGATAATCAACAGTTCTTTTTGTAGGTTTTGAACGTTGTTTGATGCATTATCCTCGTGAATGCGTCTCTCTACTAAGGTCTCTTCTAGAAGTTTTACCTTCAGCCCCTGATCTTTTACTCTAAAAAACCACTCAACATCACTTGTGTGCAGTAGTGATTCATCAAAAAAGTCAGAGCTATTCAATGCGCTTTTTCGCATGAGCAGTGCACTCGGGAGATATGCAGGCATTGCACGCTGTAAAAAAGCTTCTTTAAGCCAGTGAGGTTTTGAATACCCTGGTTGCAAATACATCTGTTGATGACAGACTGCTGCCATATATTCATCATTCTCCTCAAGAAATGCTACTTGTTTAGTTAGTTTCTCAATGTTCCACATGTCGTCATGGTCTAGAAAAGCTATGTATTCTCCACGAGAATGTTGTACACCAGTATTTCGAGCACTATTGACATTCCTATTCTCCAAAAAGAAATACTGAGCCCGAGGAAATGACATCACTATTTCTTTTGTTAAATCGGTTGATCCATTGTCGATAACAAGAAGTTCCCAGTGTGGATACGATTGCGTAATGACACTCTGAAGCGCATCACGTAGAAATTTTTCCCCATTATACGTGGGAATAATGATACTCACGAGAGGCTGATTCATTCGTTTCCTTTACGAGTTGTTCATAGAGAGTACAATACTGCTGCACCGATTGATCAATAGAGAAATGGGTGTGCGCTCGTTTTTGGGCGGCATGCCCCATTTCGATTCGAAGTTCAGAGTCATCGAGGATCTTTGCAATCCCAGC
>Ga0070728_10007186_pt1 | contig 10247 bp, 9 predicted proteins | sample tdDd471_FD_66723 | JGI IMG/M metagenome (GOLD analysis project Ga0070728, IMG submission 66723) | Marine sediment microbial communities from the Atlantic coast under amendment with organic carbon and nitrate - tdDd47.1 | ecosystem: Environmental > Aquatic > Marine > Coastal > Sediment | place...
GATTGGATTTGAGCGCCAGGGTTTGCGCGTTCTGGATGAATCCGCGCGCACGCTCGGTGTACTTTTCGAACTCCATTTGAACAACCTTTCACTTTCGACCGGACCTCACGTCCCACCAGGTGGCAACGCAAGACCCTTCGCCGGTTGCGGTTTCTCTGGTACTGATATGGTCCGCCAGTTCACCGCCGCAAGCGGCCGAATTCTTGGCCCGGATTATAGCCTGCACGCGTTAACAGTGCATTGACTCGTGAGCCCAGGCGCGCATGCTACGCACCATGTCCATTTCAATCGCCAGCATCTATCGCCATCCGGTCAAGAGCCTGACCCCGGAGCGCCTTGAACAAGTGACGCTTGAGCCCGGCCAGGCCATCCCCAACGACCGGCGCTTCGCGCTGTTGCTGGGCTCGACCCCGATCGAGGGCGCTTCCACCGAGTGGATGCCGAAAACCAAGTTCGTCGCCCTGGTGCGATCCGAGAAACTGGCGGCGCTTGAAACCCGCTTCGACGATGCCACCGATACGCTGACCGTGCTCCGCGACCACAAACAAGTGTCGCGCGGCAAGCTCACCGACGCCATCGGCCGCATCAGCATCGAGGAATTCTTCGGCGCCTACCTGGGCGACGAGGCCAAGGGCCGTCCCAAGGTCGTCGAGGCCGAGGGCGGCCACGTGCTTTCCGATCACGCCAAGCCGGTGCTGTCGCTTCTCAACCTGGCATCGGTGAAGGACCTGGAGCGGGTCACCAAGAAACCTGTCGATCCGCTCCGCTTCCGCGCCAATTTGTGGCTGGAGGGGCTGGAGCCTTGGGAGGAATTCACCTGGCTCGGCCGCGAGATCACCGTCGGCGGCGCCAAGCTGGCGGTTACCGAGCGCATCGACCGCTGCCCGGCAACCAACGTCAACCCGCAAACCGCCGAGCGCGACCTCAACATCCCAAAAGCGCTGATGATGGGGTTCCGCCATCAGGACATGGGCGTTTACGCCCGGGTGCTGGAAGGCGGCGAGATCAAGACCGGCGACACCCTCGAGGTCGGCCCGCCGGCGGCACTTTGAGGCTGCTCGACTCGGCGATTTCCTTCGCAAGCGAATTGGTTTTTCAAGCTCGCCGGCCGCCTGTATAAGCGGTCCATGACCTTCAAACCCGACTATCCGTTCGAGGGCGAGCCGCACCCCGGCGAAACCCGCGAGGTTGCCGACGGCATCTGGTGGATCCGGATGCCGCTGCCGTTCGCGCTCAACCACATCAACCTGTGGCTGCTGGACGACGGCGACGGCTGGACCATCGTCGATACCGGCGTCAAAAGCGACGAGATCAAAGCCTGCTGGAAAACCATCGAGGCCCGGCACTTCACCGATAAGCCGGTGAAGCGGGTCATTGTCACCCATTTCCATCCCGACCACGTCGGGCTGGCGGGGTGGCTTTGCGAACGCTATGGGGTCGAGCTCACCATGTCGCTGGCGGAGTGGATCCAGGCGCGGCTCAACGCCGTCGAACCGGGCGAATTGAAGGCCGCGGCCATGCATCCCTTCTACGCCCGCATCGGCTTCGACGACGAGCAATTGGCGCTGCTGCCCGAGCGCGGCGGCTACTTCAAGAAGGTCACCACCATCCCGCCCGACAACTTCAACCGCATGGAGGAAGGCGACGAGATCACCATCGGCGGCCATGCCTGGCGGGTGATCCTGACCGAGGGCCACGCGCTCAAGCATGCCTGTCTGTATTGCGCGGAGAAGAACATCCTGATCTCCGGCGACCAGGTGTTGCCGCGCATCACCACCAACGTCAGCGTCTATCCGCAGGAGCCGGAGGCCAATCCGCTGCACCTGTTCTTGACCAGCATGGCAAAGTTCAAGGACCTGCCGGCCGACACCCTGGTGCTGCCGAGCCACGACTGGCCGTTCCGTGGCCTGCACGGACGCCTGGCGCATATGGTCGAGCACCACGACGAGCGGTTGGACGCCGCGCTGGAAGCCTGCGCCGGCGGCGCGACGGCCATCGACGTTCTGAACCGGCTATTCACCCGCAAGCTCGATAATCACCAAATCTTCTTCGCCATCGGCGAGGCCTTGGCGCACCTGCATTACCTGATGGGCCAGGGCCGCGTTCAGCGCGAAACGGGTCCCGATGGGGTCTATCGCTTCCGCGCGGTCTAGCCCGCTCCTCGCCCGCCTGATCCGGGCGGCTGTCCTTTGCTATTGCGCGGGCGCCAGCCAGGCCGCCGCGGCGGATGCGCAGCTCCAGATCACCCGTCCCGGTACCGTTGCCCTCGATGCCCCGGCGCGCCACCAGGAACTTCGCCAGGCGGGCGCGCTCTCGGCCATGTGTTCCGCCGCGCCGCTGCCGATCCCCGTCCTCACTGGCGTCCACGCGCCGGATGGCTACGGCCTGGACAAGGCCTTCATTGCCGTCGACAAGGGTTTTCGCGCCGCCGCCGCGCGCTGCCTCGCCGCCGAGGAGACAGCCTGCCGCGACATCCAGGCGGCGGCGCGGCGATGGTCGGCGGTCGACCTCCGCACGCCCGAAGGTGGTCCGAACGGGCGGCGCTACTGGAACGATACCCTAACAGTCAATCTCAGGCTGCTGACGCCGATGATGACGGCGCTTTCCGTCAGCGAGGCCTTCCACCCCATGCCAGCCACGGACAGGGAAGCCATCGCCGGATGGGCCAAACGCGCGCTCGCCGCCTACGCCCACGGCATGCGGAACGGCGAACGCTACAAGGACCTGGGCGTGCCGAAATCGGCGCACAACCACGCCATCGGCTCATCGCTGGCAGCCATGTCCTACGGCGCCTGGGCCGGCGACGAGCAAGCCTTCGCCGCCGGCATTGAGCAATGGACCCTGACCCTTTCCTCCATGCGCGCCGACGGCAGCCTGCCGATCGAGACCCGGCGCGGTGCCCGCGCGCTCTACTACCAGGGCCGCGCCATCGCCGGATTGATCGCCATCGCAGAGCGGGCGCGGGCGCAGGGGATCGATCTCTACACCCGCGCCCCCGACCCGGAAAAGTCCCTGCACCACGCCATCGCCTTCCTGATCCGCGCGGTCGAAAACCCCGAGATCGTCATGGCTTACGCCAAAGCCAACGTGGCGCCGGGCCCGACCAAGGACTACCGGCGCCAGCATCTCGGCGGCGCCAGCGGCTCCACCTTTGCCTGGGTGGCGCCCTACATGGCGCGCTTCCCGGGCCACGCCAATACGCGCGCCCTTCGAACCCTCGATGCGGGCGCGAGCGACTTGGTGCCGGCGCTCATCGGCGCGGTGAACCGGGGCGGCATCTCGGCGGAATGGATCGGCGGCGACGCGAAGTGCTTCTACGCCCGCCCGCCAAAGTGAGCCGCAAGACCGGCGGCATTGCCGCCCCAAGAAGACGGTGTATCCTGTGGCAATGACCAAGCGCCTTGCCCAATGTGCCTGCGGGCAATTGCACGTCGCCTGCGATGGCGAGCCGTTATTGGTATCCGTCTGTCACTGCTGCGATTGCCAGCGCCGCACCGGCAGCGCTTTCGGCATCGCCGCTTTTTATGACGTGCAAGCCGTGAGGGTTTCCGGCGCGTCCAAAAGCTTTACCCGCCCCTCGGAGACGGGGTTTCCGGTCACATTCCATTTCTGTCCAGAATGCGGCACCAGCCTATATTGGCTGCCGGCACGCAAGCCCGGCCAGATCGCCGTCGCCGCCGGCGCCTTCGCCGATCCGGATTTCCCGGCGCCGGCGAAGAGCACCCATACTGAACGCCGCCATTCCTGGCTGACTTGGGTAATCGACCCGGAATGACGCCTCATGCGCCGGCGATGGCCGCCTTGGCCTCGTCCAGGGAAACCGCATCGCGGGTCAGCAGCAATTCCCCGGCGATTTTGTTGAAACCGTCGTCGGCATGGCTCATGGGATCGGTCGGCGTCATCCGGTGATCGATCACCAACCGCGACAGCAGCAAACGCTTGCCGTTGCCGGTCATCGCCGCCTCCCAGGCCATGAGCGCCGCCGTGGTGGCATTGTAGAGCGCGCTGGTGGCACGCCGGCATTCGGTCGCGCCCTCGCCCGCCGCCGCCGCATGGGCGAAGGCCCGCGCGCGCTCGATCATCGAGCCGAGTTCACCCCGGAACTGGCCCGGAATGTCCTTAGCCTCGTCGAGTTTCGCGGCCAGCATCTCGGCCAGGTTTTCGTCCGCCCCTTCCTTGGCGACGGCGCGGGTGACGGTGTCCAGGCCGATGATGTTCGACGTGCCTTCCCACAGCGTGCCGATATGCGCCTCGCGCACCAGGCGCGCGTTGATCCATTCCTCGATGTAACCCAGCCCTCCGCGCACCTCCATGGCCGCCGTGGCGACGCGGATGTTGTCGCGGCACGCGCGGAACTTATAGAGCGGGGTCAGGATGCGAAGCCGCTTTTCCGCCGCCGCGTCGCCGGCCATGGACTGGTCGAGCGCCTGGGCGGTGGCGCCGTACATGGTGAGCGCTTGTTCTGTCGGCAGCATGATCTTCATCAACTGGCGGCGCATCAGCGGCATGTCGTTCAGGGTCTGGCCGAAGGCGCGCCGGGTTTCCGCCATCACCAGCGCCTCGTTCAGGCAGCGGCGCATCATCGCCGCCGCGCGCACCCCGTGGCTGAGCCGCGACAGGCTGACCTGGTCCATCATCTGCTTGAAACCGCGATCGAGCTCGCCCAGCGGATAGGCGATGGCACCCTCCATGCGGATTTCGCCCGATGCCATGGATTTGGTGCCCATTTTTTCCTTCAGCCTGAGGATGCGGTAGTCGTTCTTGCGTCCGTCCTCCAGGTAACGCGGCAGCATGAACAGGCCGAGGCCGCGCGTTCCCGTCGCCGCCCCCTCTGGCCGGGCCAGAATCATGGCGATATCGCCGTCGGCGTGCGAGCAGAACCACTTCTCGCCGGTGACCCGCCAATGGCCCAACTTGCCGGTGCCATCGTCGGCTTCGGGGTCGAAACGCGCCGTCGATTCCAGCGCGCCCACGTCCGAGCCGCCCGGCTTCTCGGTCATGAACTGGGCGCCGAGCCAGACCTCCTCCATGTCCTGGGTCAAAAGCCTGTCGGCATAGCGCGCCTTCAGTTCCTCGTCGGCGTAGCGCAGGAACAGGAAGGCCGACGTGTCGGCCACCGAAATCGGGCACATGATCGAGAACTCGCCCTGCACGAACAGGTACTGCATGGCGTACTTGACGAGGTACGGTAGCTTCTCCGGCCAATCGAAGACGCCGGGCCGGTTGGTCATGGCGTGAAAGCCGAAATCGTGAATGGCGATCTTCTCCATCTCCTGGTAGGCGGGATGGTATTCGATCCACTCCTCGTCGCGGCCGAAACGGTCGCGCTCGTGCAGAATCGGTTCATGCCGCTCGGCGATGCGCGACAGCTCATCCAGCCGCCCGCCCGCCAGACCGCCGAGCCGATCGAAATACGGTTCCATGTGGGCGCGCAGATCGCCCGGCAGGTAGAGATCCAGCAATTGCCGGAACGCCGGGTCGGCGCGATAGAAATTCATGCCCTGGCAATCGGCGCCGAGATAGGAATCGCTCGGTGCCTGGGGCGCCTCGTCCGTCGGAAAAAAGCTGCCGTCCACCATAATATCTCCCCCCGGGTCTTTCCCTGCTTGCGCGAATGCCATAATTTTGCGCTGACTCGGTTGTTATGACAATGGCCGGGGAAAAGAGTTTCCACAGCGTGGAACGGGGGAACACGCATGACCCAGAAGACCGTCATCACCTGCGCCGTCACCGGCTCCGCACCGACAACCGGCAAAAACGCGGCCGTGCCGGTCACGCCCGAACAAATCGCCCAGTCCTCCATCGAGGCCTGGCGCGCCGGCGCCTCGGTGGTGCACATCCACGTGCGCGACCCGGAAACCGGCGCCCCTTCCATGGCCTATGAGCTATACGAAGAAGTGACGGAGCGTCTGCGAGCCTCGGAGAGCGACGTGCTGATCAACCTGACCACCGGCCCCGGCGCGCGGCTACGCCCCGGCATGGACGATCCCTTCGACTTCCAGGAAGGTTCGGTGATGAAGTCCCCGGCGGAGCGCGTGGCGCACATCGAGAAGCTGAAACCCGACATCTGCTCGCTCGACGTGGCGACCATGAACTTCAACCAGCATGTGTTCATGAACACCCCCGATCACCTGGCGGTGATGGCCGACCGCATCAAGGCCGCCGGGGTCAAGCCGGAGCTCGAGGTCTTCGACACCGGCCACATCGTCTTGGCGGAAAAACTGATCAAGGACGGCCATATCGAGGCACCTGCCTATTTCCAACTCTGCCTGGGCATCAGCTTTGGGGCCACGGCGACGCCGGAAGCGATGATGCACATGCGCGACCGCCTGCCCGCGGGCAGCACCTGGTCGGCCTTCGGCATCTCGCGCCAGCAGTTCCCGATGGCGGCGCAGGCGGTGCTGCTGGGCGGCAACTTGCGCGTCGGCATGGAAGACAATATCTATCTCGGCCCCGGCGAACTGGCGCCGTCGAACGCCGCCCTGGTGGAACGTGCCGCACAGATCGTCGAGAAACTCGGCGGTGCCGTCGCCTCGCCCACCGAAGCGCGCGAAATCCTTGGGCTCTAGGCAAGGCGACCCGCGATGCTCGATGCCCCCACCTACATCTTCGACGCCGCCGAGAAGCCGTCGCTTCCTTGGCACGAGGTGCCGCTGATCGAAGCCACCGACGCATCCGTGAAGGACTACGGCAAACTGGTCGACAGCCCCGACGACGTGGACATCGAAATCGTCCGCTGGCCGGCGAGCGGCTGGCGTCCGGTGGACCCCGATTCCGGCGATCAGGGCGGTTGGGTCGAGGGCGTTTTTTCAGGCGTTTGGAAAGGCGATGTGCTCTACGGCACCAACGATGCCGTCGGCGGCCACTACGTTCTCGGCTGGTCGGCCGATCCGCAGCAGGCTTCGGCCGAGGAAGCCACCGAGCCGCGCCAGCGGGTGCTGCTCTGGCACATGAACTACCACCCGGACGGCGGCCAGTTGTTCTTTCCCCTCGACAACAAGCCCTTCGTCATTCCCGCGGCGCTGCCCGGCGACGACCTGAAGCCCGAAGGTGTGGTCGCCTTCTGGTGCGACGGCACGCGGGGCCTCTATATCCGCCCCAACATCTGGCACGAGGGCATCTTCCCGGTCGACGACAACCAGCGCTTTCTCGACCGTCAGGGCCGGGTGCACGCGCGCGTCAGTTGCGATGTGGGTGCCGAATTCGGCGTCTATCTCTCCGTTCCGCTGCGCTTCGAATTTTAAGGAAAACGCCATGTCGCTGAACGATCTCCTCGACCATAACCCGGTCTGCGATCTCCTCGGCATCCAATATCCGATATTCCAGGCCGGCATGTATCAGGTCGCCTATGGCGAACTGGCGGCGGCGGTCTCGGAAGCGGGCGGCCTCGGCGTCATCGGTTCCGCCTTCATGGAACCCGAGGATCTGCGGCGCGAAATCCGCCTGGTCAAGGAACGCACACAAAAGCCCTTCGGCGTCGATATCCTGTTCGCCGAGGTCTCCGGCAGCGACGAGACCGAGACCGGCTACACCCGCCAGGTGGAGGAACATATCGCCGTTACCTTCGAGGAAGGCTGCGACGTGCTGGTTTCCGGCCTCGGCAATCCGGGCCGCATCGTGCCGGAAGCCCATGCGCGCGGCATGAAGGTCATGTCGCTGGTCGGCAACGTGCGCCAGGCCATGGCGGTAGCCGCATCCGGCGTCGACGTGGTGATCGCGTCCGGCCACGACGGCGGCGGCCACGTGGGCAGGGTCGGCACCATCGCCCTGGTGCCCAAGGTGGTCGACAGCGTCGAAATCCCGGTGTTGGCCGCCGGCGGCCTCGCCGACGGGCGCGGGCTGGTAGCGGCGCTGGCGCTCGGTGCCAAGGGGGTGTGGATGGGAACCCGCTTCATCGCCACCCGTGAAGCCCGCGGTCACGACAACTACAAGAACAAGATCGTCGAGATTGACGTCGACGGCACGGTGGTGACGCGCGCCCATTCGGGCAAGCCGAACCGCATGATCCGCAACGCCTTCACCCAATCGTGGGAAGGCCGGGAGGCGGACATCAAGCCCTTCCCCCAACAACTTCGGGAAGTGGGCGAGCCGCGCTCCTACAAGGGCCGCATCGAAGGGGACACGGAAGAGGGTGTATTGCCGGCGGGACAGGGAGCGGGGCTGATTACCTCGGTGCCGTCGGCAGGGGACTTGGTCAGGGACATCATGGCCGAAGCGAGGGCCGTGTTCGGAGGGTAAGCAAAAAATGGAAAGTGCCGGGGATTTTCTGCAGGTCATCGGCCTGCTGGCGGTGCTCGGCAGCGCCGCGTTGGTGTTCGTCAATTTGGTCCGCTGGATCGCCGGAAAGCGCGGCAACCAAGTGCTGCTGGGTCTGGAGATGCTGGTCTTCTTCAGCCTCGCCTACGGCTTCCACGTTGAGGTCCTGCGGTTCATCTCGTTCACCGCCTATGCGGGCGACGTCGGCGATGCGCTGGCGACCATGTGGTGGCTGTCGCTGGCCTTCATCGTCAACGAAAGCCTGAAACGTTTCGTCTGGCTCGGCGTGCTTTCCGAACGCGGCCAGCGCAAGGTGCCGCGGCTTTTGACGGATTTCGTTGCCATCGGCGTCTATTTGATCGCCATCATGGCGGTGATGCACTTCGTCTACGAGAAGCCGATCACCGCCATCGCCGCGACCTCGGGCGCGGCGGCCTTCATTATCGGTTATTCGGCGCAGTCGACGCTGGGCGAGTTGTTCGCCGGCGTGTCGCTGAACGCTTCCGGAAAGCTCCGGAAGGGTGACTACGTCCGCATCGACGACATCTACGGCACCGTGCACGACGTCGATTGGCGCTCAGTCACCATCTACGAGTATTTCACCGACTCGCTCGTGGTCTTTCCCAACAGCATGCTGGCCAGCAAGAACTACCGCAACTACATGCATCCGGCCGGCGGCATGCGCGCCACCATCAACGTCACCGCCGAGTTCACCGCACCGCCCAACCTGGTTAGGCGGGTCTTGGTGGAGGCGCTTCAGGGCAGCCGTTTCGTGCTGCGCGACCCGCCGCCTTTCGTATTCCCGCTCGGCCCCAACGAATTGGGGATCGAGTACATCGTCGGCTTCAGCTTTCCCAGCTACCTGAACTGGTTCGAAACCCAGGACGAGGCGCTGAACGCCATCTGGATCGCGTTCCGACGCCATGACATCCGGCCGGGGCTCAACCACCGGTTTGCGGTGCACGGCAGCGAATTCGACGGCGAGGGCTGGCCTACCCGCCAGGCGGCGCGCGACGCGGCAGCGCTGCCGGCGTTCCTGGCCGAGATATCCTTGCTGCAAGGCCTCGATGCCGCCGCCTTGTCGGAAATCGCCCGGCAATCGGACATCCGCGACTTCACCCCGCCCGAATGCATCCTCGCGAAGGGCGCGAGGCAGGGCCGCCTGTACCTGGTGCAAAGCGGCAGCGTCGAGCTGATGACCACGGATGCCGACGGAGAGGACTTCTCCCTCGCCCACCTCAAGGCCGGCGACGTCTTCGGCGAAGCTACCCTGCCGGCGGCTGACGCCGATCAGGTGCGCGCGCAAATGGGAGCCTACGGCGCGGTCGTGGAGATCGCCGCCGATGTGCTGGCATCCCACGCGGAGGTGCAGGCGCGGCTGACGGCGATCCGCGAGGCGCGCGCCGGCGAATTCGAGGGCCGGCGCAAGGCACATGCCTACGAAGTCCGCCGCCGCCAGCGCGAGCGCGAAAAATCCAAGATCGCCGCCGGGCTCGGCAGCCGCCTGGGTGGCGTCCTTAAAGCTGGGATGTTCGGCGGCGCCAAGGCCAAGCGACGGCGCGAGCGGTTGCTGGAGGCCGCGATGGCGGCGACGGCGCTGGTCGCCTACGCGGACGGCGTCATCGAGCCTGAGGAACGCGCCCAGGTGATCGAAACCCTGGATGAGTTGGACCTCCTGCGCCAGGCCGGCAGCGACGAGGGCATCAAGCGCTTCGACGCCTACGCGGCCAAACTGGAAACCAGTGCCGAGGCTGGCGAACGCGAGGCCATGGCCGCCATCGAAGCGCTCAAAGACGACGCCGACCTGGCGCGCATTGTGGTCGATATCTGCATCGCCGTCAGCGCCGCCGACGGCGAGATCGAGGAACCGGAAGAGGCCCGCATCGCCGAGATCGAGCGCGCGCTCGGAATCACTCAGACAGCTTGAAGTAGTCCGGTCGGCCGGTCGGCCATGGATCGCCCCAAAGCTGCTGGCCGCCATCGACGGTCAG
>Ga0070728_10007187_pt1 | contig 10245 bp, 10 predicted proteins | sample tdDd471_FD_66723 | JGI IMG/M metagenome (GOLD analysis project Ga0070728, IMG submission 66723) | Marine sediment microbial communities from the Atlantic coast under amendment with organic carbon and nitrate - tdDd47.1 | ecosystem: Environmental > Aquatic > Marine > Coastal > Sediment | place...
CGAAGAATGGGTCGCACAAGCCGAAGCACTCGCCCAAGAATTGTATCCAGAGAAATTCGCGTAATCGTTATTGGCAATAGGGGTGGGACATGTCTCACCTCTCGACCATTCTAAATATCTCCAAACCATGTCACCGCTACTAAGTTTGAATATGGTGTACAGTGACCAATTGGCAAACTTCCAGCTATTTCATAGAAACATACAAAATCATCGCCAATCGCACCTAAAATCCGTTGAATTTCACCATTTTCCGATGTATAAGGTATAGTCCATTTTTTTTCTTCACTATCAGTAAGTGAAATTGCAAATGTTACGCTGAATTGAAATCCAGGTTGAGTTTCTATATTTGCATTTAATGACTCCAAGAGTGAACGCATAGTTCCATTTTCTCCATTTTCTTGCGCTATAGTATTAATCGAAGTAGCTATGTACATTCCAATAAATATAAAGGTGAGAGCAACAATAAAAGTTACTGTGATTTTCTTAGCAACTAACAACATGTCCAGAACCTCCTTATTTGAACCCACTTCGTAGAGCTTTAAAAGCACTACCAACTTCCCATTTATCACTATACTTCATTTTACTGCCATGATTAATATATCTGACTGCTTCATCTATAATCTTTTAAGTTGTAATCTCATCATAGCTGTAAGTCGTTTCATCTTACTTTATCATAGGTATAGCCGAACCATCAATTTCAGTTGATTTTAATTTCACGTTCACCCGACGATAGAATCATCGGGCTAGGACATTCTGGAAGCCCCGTAAACGAGGCTCGTTCAGCCTGCTTCAGCAGGGTTACCCAAAACGTGAGCCACATGACTTTTAGCATATGGCGGTTCATTAAGGAATTTCAATACACTATACCATCCCCAAAAATCGGTCTATTGTGTCTGTGTTAAATGTTGGATATAGTTTGAGTCATCATCTTGACTTGATTTATGAGGAAACCTTATGAGCAATCCCGTTATTGGTATTACTACCACAGGACGCACCGAAGCCTACACCACATCTAAACATTATAACGAGTATTATACGACCCCTGTTAAATACGTTGATGCCGTTCGGCGCGCAGGGGGGATTCCCTTATTGATTCCGTCGGGAAGTCAAGATTGGGATGCGATTATGGGATTATTGGATGGCGTGATTATCACAGGTGGCACAGATGTTGACCCTGCCGAATATAATGGCAATGTCGATAATCCTAATTTGCGTCCAGCAGACCCAGAACGCGACAGTACCGAATTATCACTTGCCCGTCATCTCATCCATGAGAAAACAACACCCTTACTCTGTATTTGTCGTGGACTCCAAGTATTAAATGTAGCGACAGGTGGCACATTACATGAACATATCCTCGACATCCGTGAAACGGATATTCACCGTAATGCTGATGGCTTATGGGAGATGCAACCCGTCACGATGGAAGCCGATAGCCGATTAGCAGAAATGATGGGGACGGACAATGTTACGACGACCTCTGGACATCATCAAGCGATTAAAGATTTAGGCGACGGTTTGCGCGTGGTTGGGACTGCCCCTGATGGCATCATCGAAGCTGTTGAAATGCCCGATCATCCGTGGCTCGTTGCCGTACAATGGCATCCTGAAGTAACGGCGAACGAAGATGAAACCCAACAAGCGATATTTGATGCGTTAGTCGAAAAAGCCAGAGAACGCAAATTACAAAAACTCGCCTTGTCATCTTAGCGTCTGTATATAGATATTCAAAAAGCATAACGCGGAGTCGCGGAGAAACGAAGGCGCAGAGGGTTTTGCCTGTCATATATCTCAATTACGTGTTAAATCTAACGTTTTCCAGTCTATTTTGTGTTGCAAGGTATCCGATCAGCGCAAAATAGACTAACCATAAGACTCAGAATTTTTGATCAGATCATCAATCAGTACCGTAAGCTATTCCTTCGTTTCTCCGTCTTAAAATTAGTCAAACCCCTAATTTCTGCTGATTCTAAAAATGTAGAACAAATAACTCAATTCAATGATAAAATAGACCGTAACGACCCTATAACAATCGTCGTATAGGTATAACATAGATCATAAGGGGCTATGATGTCACACAATCTCCCTAAGCACCTTTCCCCATTTGTTGGGCGAACCACAGAAATCGCTGAAATCAGTGAGCTATTAAATCAGGCAGATTGCCGTCTATTGAGCTTGATCGGTCCATCGGGGATGGGTAAAACTCGGCTATCGCTGGAAATTGCCAATCAACAACACAATCACTTTACAGATGGTGTATATTTTGTCTCGCTCCAACCGCTTATTTCTGCTGATACAGTCGTTTCCGCAATAGCGTCATCCATCAAATTCGATTCTTATGACGAAGACAAAGACCTTCAAGAGCAATTGTTAGATTATTTGAGCAATAAAAATGTGCTCTTGCTGATGGATAACTTTGAGCATGTTTTAGAAGGTGCGGAATTAGTTGCCCATATTCTGTCGGTTGCCCCACATATTAAATTTTTAGTGACCTCACGCGAAGCCCTCAAATTACAGCTAGAATGGATACACCCTGTAGCTGGAATGCCGTATCCTGATACACTCGATGTCAGTGAAATTGGTGATTATAGTGCTGTCCAATTATTCATAGAACGCGCCCAACAATTCCGCCGTAACTTAACAATTGAAGATGAATTACCGCATATTATCCGTATTTGCCAGTTAGTTGGAGGGATGCCACTGGGTATCGAATTAGCGGTTGCATGGCTCAGAACCTTATCGTGTGCGGAGATCGCTACCGAGATTGAGCAAAATAACGACTTGTTAACGGCTCAAATGCGCGACATAGCAGAACGTCACCAGAGTATCCGCACCATCTTTGATTCCACATGGCAGATGCTGACAGCTGACGAGCAAACTATTTTTATGCGTTTGTCTATTTTTCGGGGAACACCCACTCGCCAAGCTATTCAAACGGTAACAGGTGCGGGTTTATTGGCGTTGTCGGGTTTGGTGGATAAAGCCTTATTGATTTCCACTGACAACGGGCGGTATCAAATCCATGCCTTATTACGACAATATGCGTTAGAGAAATTAGAAGCATCTGACGAGCATGATAAAATCCGATGCGCCCACAGTGAATATTACCTGTGTTTTCTTTATGATCGTCAACCTGATATATATGGGCGACGGCAGATTGAAGCGGTTGATGAAATCACCCAAGATTTTGAAAACATACGCAGTGCGTGGTATACGGCACTCGATATGATGAATCATGAAAGTATCGGGCTTGCTATCGAGACCTTATCTACGTACCTGCATTTTCGATCACGCTGGAAGCAAGAAAGCCACATGCTCACCGATGCACAAACCCGTTTTGCACCTACAAAAGGAGAAGACCCTCATCCAGTATGGGGGATGATATTGGCGCGAAACTTCTCTAATAGTCCCCAACCGTTTGAAAACCTCAAACGAGCCTTAGCGATTGCAGAAGCAACAAATAATCGTGCAGAAATCGGTTTGGTGTTGCACCTGATGGGGCATCAATGTGGGAAAATGGAAAGCGAGCATAGGGAGGCGATCCAATATTTTGAACGTTCCATCCCCTATTTTGAAGAAGTTGGGAACAATTATCACCTCGCCGCATCTTATGGATTTGCCGCTATGAATTATCGCTTCCTCGGTGATTATGAAACCAGCCTTGCTTATAACGAAAAAAACCTCACCATGAGCCGATCAATGGGTAATATTGATGGGCAGACGATTGCAACTGTCGAACTTGCTGAGACTATGCTTGTTATGGGTAACTTACTGGAAGCAGAGCAATATCGAAACGAAGCATTACTGTTAGCCAAGCAAATCGGACGTGCATGGCATATCTCATGGCTAAAATTAGAACTGGGTATTTATCACGCTTTTGGTATCAATGGTGATATAGAGACTACTACTCAATTGATGCAAGAAGTTGAAAATTTTTCTGATTATCAACACTGGCGATTAACAATTGAATTGTCAAAAAGTCTAATAATGGCGACACAGGAGCGATATGATCAAACCCGTAATTTTGACGAGCATTCTCTCATGTTCACAAAAGCGGGATGGTATCATATATTTTTATGGAATAAGTTGATGATCGCCTGTGGGCAAGGTGATTACGATACAGCCTACGACTTCACTTATCAATTGATTGACTATTATAGGGAGCGACGGGCGATTCCGTTTCTATTGTTAGGTATCTCATTTTCTGCAATATGGATAGCGTATCGAGATCACAATTGGCGACGTGCCACAGAATTAATAGCACTCACATCCACGCACCCTAGTAGCATGTCGGGCTGGTTAAATACATGGGCAGTCATTGACCGATTACACGATGATTTAGATCGTGAGTTAGGGACGGATATTTTTCAAGCAATGTGGGAACATGGGACATCCTTAGACTGGGAGCAGGTCGTTGCAGAATTGATAACTGAGTTCGAGAGCGATAATTCACAACTAGAGAATAACGGCACAATCGACCCTCAAATTTTATCGGCAAATTCGGGATTACCTGAGCCACTTTCTGAACGTGAATTGGAAGTTTTGCTCAAAATCACAGAGGGTTATTCTAATAAAGAAATCGCGGATCAATTGTTTGTGGGTGTGAGTACTGTTAAAAAACACATCACGCATATCTACGGAAAATTACAAGTCGAAAGCCGTACACAAGCCGTTCTCCGCGCGCAGGAGTTGACATTAGCCTAAGGGCTTCACCCCCTTTTAACGAACGATTCACCCCCCCATAAAAACTCTTTTTCTCCCTTGGTCGGACGACACATAGCTATCCGATTTTGTATGCTAAGAGCAACAATAACCAAGAGGAGAAACATCATGTATAGCAACGGACAATGGCCCGGTCACGGACAACCTGAAACAGCCGAAATCTTCCGCGAAATCATCGAGGTGATGCCACAATTACCGATTGGTAAACTCGCAAATGCCACCAAAGCTGGACTCGGCAAATTAAAAGATATAGCAAAATCTACCCATACAGACGATGCCATTTGTAACCCAACCACAGACCGTCAACAAGAAGCACTCGGCTAAATTAACCTGAATTTTGTTTAAGCGTATTGAGGAATGATATGGGATTTTCCCATCAGTAACACATGTTTCCTAAGCCGTTAGCCTCTAGCTATTAGCTTAAAAAGCCTTATAAAGGCTAGAAGCTAAAAGCTAAAGTGTAGACTGGTAAATAGTAGAATCCATACGCTATATCATATCCAATATTATCCAAAACTGACGCTAAGTTACAGCATAAGCCCGTACAGGAAATGCCGCCGCCCCTTTATATTTGACAGGTGACGCATGGAATATAAAGGGTGTCTTAGCTGGAATATCATCCAAGTTAGTCAGATTCTCGACAATCAAAATATTGCTATGAAGCAAGGTCATATGCACAGGTCGGCGCGGATTAGTGGTGTCATCAATCACAAGAAAATCGACACCTGCTAATTTTGCGCCACCGTCGCGTAGGGCTTCGGCTGTGGCACGGGTCAAATAAGGGAATCGCATATATTCGGGCTGATTCCAAAACCGACTCCACCCCGTATTAAACAACACCGCTTTATCTTGAATATCAATGCCGTCAAGGACATCAGGTTCAATGGGTTGGCGTTCTGTGACGTGCCGACAATCTACGACTACGCCTGATAATACGGTTTGCGCTAATGTGATTGTTTCGATGCTTCCACCGTCAGGGTTAAAGTGATACGGGCTATCCATATATGTGCCGAGGCTGGTCACAAATTGCACTTCGGTCATGGCACAAGAACAATCTTCATAATTGCCACTTTGGCGCGCGGTTTCATGCGATTGCCATTCCGTAAGTTGAGGCTTAGGGGCTGATGAGCTAAACACATTCATATCTGGTTCGATTGTTTGGCTTAGGTCGATGAGGTGCATGAGCTATCCTTATTTGTCAAACAAGTGATCGATTAATTTATCGAGTTCTGGCAAGGGTACAACACTCTCTTGTTCGTTGGGATCAGTCCGTGCGAGTACCGCAATAACTTCAGAGTCAGTGAGATTCGCAGGGCAATGCGGGACACCTGCAGGGATATACAAAAATTCACCTTCACGGATAATCATATGTTCGCTGAGGTTATCGCCATACCACATCTGCCCCTCACCTTTGAGGACATATATCGCTGTTTCGTGATGCTCGTGAAGATGAGCTTTGGCTTTGGCATGGGGTGGTATTGTCACCATGTGCATACAGATACCACTTGAGCCGACGGTTTCTGATGCAATCCCTTCAAAATACGTGAGTCCTTGCTTACCATCAAAATGCTTCGATGGTCGTATAATCTGACAGGTCGCTTTTTTCTGCTCCATGATCCCTTCCTTGTCTGTAATAATAAGTGATTGTTTTTTGTATTAGTGGGGTGTGTTGTAGGCGAAGATGTTGAAAAGTAATGAGATACGAGTAATGAGCAGTAAGCCTCAAACTGAATGATACTCAGAAAATTATCTCTGTACTTTCGTATCTTCGTTGCTCTGTGTTAAGCATTTCTTACTTTGAAAAATTTGTATTATATTCAACGTAAACGATTACGGTTTACGACCCTCAAAGATCATTGTTTCATAGAGCATCGCGTCGTTACTGCCGACATATTGTCCGTGTTGCTCGATGCCGTTGAGGTGCTCATCATCACTGTTGTTGGGCGTATATTGCTTAACATCCACAAAACCAGCATTTTCAAAAGATTGTTTGAGGGTGGCTTGATCATAGATGAAAACATGTTCCCAACCATGAAATGACTGGTTAATCACATGAGCAGGATTATATTCGCCAATTTGTGGACGGAAGGTATCCATAATCCACTTGATATATTGTCGTTGAGCATTGCCATCGGGATTGGTATAGATGGCGATAATCTTGGCGAGGTCAGGGGTCGCGATACGGATACGTCCACCACGCTTCAATGTACGAAAACTGTCTTTTAACATGAAGAAACCATCTTCAAATTTCACATGTTCAATCACATGCTCACTGAACACATAATCCAACGTATTATCTGGAATCGGAAAAGGCACTGTCCCGTCCATGAAGACCATTCCATCTTCAAATGGGTAAAGCGTCGTATTCAGCCAACCAGTTAGCCCGTTCGAGCCAGCCCCAATTTGCAATTTACGGATGTCATGAGAATCGAGATAGGCTTGAATTTTGCCGGGGGCGATCCATTTCCAATATTGTTGTCGTAAACGAAAACGTAGACTTGCCATGTAATTTCCTATTCCATCGTATAGTGCGCGTCCGATTATAGCGGATGGAATAGCTTGTGGATACAACAAAAAGCTAAGACGGCAACTTATAAATGAGTATCTAAATTTTGGCAATGTATCTATTTCGGCTGATTTATGGTTTCTCATCCACCTGACGATAGGATTATCAGGCTAGGGTATTCTGGAAGCCCCGTAAACGAGACTGTTTTAGCCTGCTTCAGCAGGGTTACCCAAAATGTTAGCCATATGGCTTCTAGCATATGGCGCTTCAACATGGAATTTCAACTGACTTCAATATACTATCTAAATTTTCATCACTAGGAATTGAACGTACAATCAAGCTATAATTAATTCAAACACATCATCAAGCAAGGTTTTAATGCTATGAGTATTTCTGTTGATTGGGATGATTCGCAACAAGCAACAATCCATTACAACATCAAAGGCGAATGGACATGGTTGGAATTTGAAGCCGCATTGCAACAAAGTATCATCATGACCTATTCAGTAGATCATACGGTACACGAAATTTTTGACCTGAGTTATAGCCAACCCTTCCCTGACGACAGTTTATTATTCTGGCGAAATGTCATGCGTGTCATGCCGGAAAATCGGGGGTATATGGTATTTGTTGGCGGTGGCCCGAATGTATCATCGCTATTGAGTGTTCTTGAACGGAATACGCCAGCATATGCTGATCGACTACATAGTCTCGATAAGTTACCACAAGCCCGTAAGTTATTGGATTATCTCGTGGCAAAAGGGAGTACGGTTTAAATTTGGAATCGTCCAATACGATCTAATCCTGCGTAATCTTGTATGATTTCACACAACACACCGAGCATATCATAAACCAATTGTTTAAGCGCATCCCCTTGATCTGCACCAATTTCCAGCAACACATATGCCCCTGAATGACACACCTCAGGCACTTGTTTGAGCAAATCGCGGATTAAATCTAAGCCGTCTTCTCCCCCATCTAACGCGAGGGTCGGCTCATGTTGGCTGACCGCTAGCGTCAACATCTCATCGTGACGGATATACGGTAAATTTGCCATCAAACAATCCACTTTAATCTGCTGGTCAATCAGTGGTTGGGCTAAATTTCCCAACATAAACTGCACATCTGCCATATTAGTATAGGCATTAGCTGTCGCCACCTGTAAAGCCGATTCACTTACATCAATCGCATATACATGGCTATTTGGCATATGTTTGGCAAATGTTACCGCTAATGCACCACTCCCTGTCCCAATATCCACCGCCACACAATCCGGCTTACCCTGCATGAGGCGTAATGCATCTTCTAACAGAAGTTCCGTTTCGGGGCGTGGGATTAAGACAGCTGGCGTAACAGCGAATTCCAGATCATAAAAGCCTTTTTTACCTGTGATATATGGAATCGGTTCGCCATTAGTACGTCGTTTGACCATCTCACTAAATTGCTTATATTGTTCATCCGTCAGGATTTCGTCATCGTGTGCGAACAAATAGGCACGATCAACATCCAAGACAGACTCTAATAACACCTGTGCATCAAGCGATGGGGTATCCGATGTAAATTGGCTGGTTGCGCCACTTAAGGCTTGGCGGATGGTCGGCATGGGGTATCCAGTTTTATGAAGACTATGTAAGGAAGAGACATGCCTCTTCCCTACCCATAATTCTACGATTTATTCAACGCCACCAGCCGCCAGCATTTCGGCTTGGGCTTGAGTGGCAAGTTGATCAATGAAAATATCTAAGTCGCCATCCATCACAGCTGGCAAATTATAATTGCTGTAATTGATGCGATGGTCGGTCACGCGCCCTTGTGGATAGTTATAGGTGCGGATTTTTTCGGAGCGATCACCGCTACCAACTTGACCACGGCGTTCTGCTTCTCGTTCGGAGCGTTGGCGTTCAACTTCGGCTTCATAGAGTCGCGCAATCAAAACTTGCTTGGCACGGAGTTTGTTCTGTAGCTGACTACGTTCATCCTGCATTTCAACCACAAGACCGGTCGGTTTGTGGATGAGTCGTACAGCAGAATCGGTAGTATTAACTGACTGTCCACCCGCACCCCGCGCCCGAAAAACTTGTGTTTCCACATCGTTCATATTCAGCTGAACATCGACTTCGTCCATTTCTGCCAATACCGCTACTGTCGCCGTACTGGTATGAATCCGTCCCTGACTTTCGGTAGCAGGCACACGTTGGACACGATGCACACCCATCTCGTATTTCAGACGGCTGAATGCGCCTTCGCCGTTAATTTTGAAGGTGATATTTTTGAAGATACCGCCCCCTTGCTCATTAATATCGAGCATCTCAACTTTCCATTTTTGGGATTCAGCATAACGGGTATACATACGGGTCAAATCACCCGCAAAAATCCCTGCTTCATCACCACCCGCCCCTGCACGGATTTCGACAATTACGTTTTTGTCGTCGCGTAGGTCTTTTGGCAAGAGCATAAATTTGATTTTTGTGAGTAGGGCTTCGGTACTTTCTTCTAGTTCTGCCACTTCCATCTGTGCCAATTCTTTCATTTCGTAGTCATTGGTCGAATGGGCTAATTCGGTGGCTTCTTCTAATTCTTGTGCTTGCTTCTGATAATCACGGTATGCCATGACAATTTCTTGCAGGCTAGAGCGTTCTTTGGCAAGTTCAGTCACGCGCATATAATCTTGAGCAACATCGGGATCACCCATCATACGCTCAAGTTCTTCGTAACGGATTTCTACTTCGACTAATTTATCTAGCATGGGTAAACCTCATTCATATCTGATTTCTGTTGGGTTAAGGGTGAGTTTATCTACGCTGGGAAAACATAAAACCACAGCGTCCGACAAGTGACCTGTTGAAAATAGAGGGGTTGCTAGAGTTCATCCAGCCGATTGATGTCATTTCGTGTGTTCATGATTTTATTATACAGGTTCAGTCCAAAGTTTAAAGACAAAAATCAAAAGTGACGTATCTATTGGATTAAAATTCCTGAATGCACCGTGGATATGTAAAGTCTTGAAGGGAGTTGAA
>Ga0070728_10007188_pt1 | contig 10245 bp, 10 predicted proteins | sample tdDd471_FD_66723 | JGI IMG/M metagenome (GOLD analysis project Ga0070728, IMG submission 66723) | Marine sediment microbial communities from the Atlantic coast under amendment with organic carbon and nitrate - tdDd47.1 | ecosystem: Environmental > Aquatic > Marine > Coastal > Sediment | place...
GAATCAGAAGCACAAACAACCCCAGTGAAGCCATTCATAAGATGGGTTGGTGGTAAAAGGCGGCTTTTACCTAAAATCCTTCCTTATGTCCCAGATAAAATCAATAACTACTATGAGCCGTTCCTTGGTGGAGGGGCTGTTTTCTTAGCTTGTGCTTCACGCATATCTGGCCAAAGCCACTTGGCCGATCTTAATGAGCATTTAGTCTCTGCGTGGATTGCGATGAGGGACTATCAATCTGAACTTCAGCCTTTGCTGGACTGGTACAAAAAAAATGATTCCAAGGAGTTCTACTATGAGACTCGATCAACGGTCCCAGATACCCTTATTGAGAAGGCTGCTCGATTTTTGTACTTAAACGGAACCTCATGGAATCATCTTTGGCGAGAAAATTCTCGTACTGGAGCTATGAATGCTCCTTGGGGGGATCGTCAGTTTAAAAGCTTTGATGAGGCTACTTTAGTCCAGATAAGGGATGTTCTTTCTGGGGTGAATATTATTGCCGATGACTTCAGAAACGTACTTCAGGGTGCCACCAAGGGTGATTTTGTGTACTTGGACCCTCCATATCTTCCTATTTTTTCACGCCCCGATACCGAGAAAGAGCCGACGGCTAAATTCAATAAGTACACGGCTAAAACATTCGAATTGTCAGACCTTGATGACTTGGCGGAAATTTGTTCTGAATTGACTCGAAGGGGGGTAGCTTGGGTGATGTCTAACCGTGATACTGAGCTTGTCAGGGACTTATTTCCTAGCTGTGAAATAATTCAATTTACTGCTCATCGAGCGCTGGCAGCACAAAGCAAGCGAGAGGTAGAGGCGCATCGCTCACCAGAGGCAATTATTGTTGGAGGAGTATAAATGGCAAAGCAGCCAGTGGAGTGGGCATTAGTTGTTTACTATGGCCCAGAGGCACATAGGGCGACATATGGCCGTCAGGTTCAAAGTGCTCGTTATACGAAAGATTACATCCAGTTATCTCGCAAAGCGGAATTTATAGAGACAGTATCAACTCTTTTTGCTGTAGAGGGAGAGGAGGCTGCAACCGTCCCGCTGACATATCAATGGCCTACCGGTACTACCCCAGGGGCATTCGTATTTCGTTCATCTGATCGCCCTCACTTAAAATGGGAGACAAGTCTAGGGGCTCCTCAAGTTTGGAAAATGTCATTAGCTTCAAGTGATATTACTTCAGAAACAATTCCTGGTGATCCGTCTCATCTTGACTTTGAAGCCGCAGAGAATGAGTTGGCACTGCTGGCTAGTCGTGGTGCAGGCCAACCTTATTTAATGGCCATAAAGCTTCGAGACCAACCTAGAACCTTGCACTTGCGGGTTTATCTTGGTAATCCCAGTGCAGAATATTCTTGGGCAGATATTCAGTTGGCTCCTCCTGAGATTCAAGAACTTGCCTTGCGAACTTCCCAGAGCTCTGCATTGGCATGGTCAGTCTTTCAAAGTGGAGGAGTGATACTTGATAGCGGGCTAGAAGCCACTTTGGCTGAATTAAATGTTGCAGATAATGTTTCTGATGTTATCGGTTCGCTTGAAGCCTCAAAGGCTCATGAATTATCTAGTTATCTGCAGCAGCCAGGCTATGGGTTGTTTTTCGATTCGGCCTGTAACCATGATGCATGGTTTCAGCCTGCAACTCTTCCAGAACGTATACAGGAAACTTCTATAGATATTGTCCGACAGCTAGAAGTACGCTTTCCGAGGCTTCAGCCTGGGGATGCAGCAGCGGAAACATATGAAACTTCTGTGCAGGAGGTTGAAGTCTTTAGAAAGCAGGTAGAGCAGCAACGTTATGAGATAGCTGACTCACACGCTACTGTTAAGACTCGTGGTAGCGCCCAGAAAGTTTTCGCTGAAAATGTAAAGTCAAATTATGGATATAGGTGTGCAATAACTAATATTAGGACGAAAAGCTTTCTTATTGCAGCACATATTGTGCCTTGGAGTGAGGATCAAAGTATTCGTTTAGACCCTGCGAATGGAATCTGTTTATCTGTATTGGTGGACAAAGCATTTGAAAATGGTTTCCTAATAATCGACGATGATCTAACGGTTCATATTAATCGCGAAAAAGTTGGTGATGACTCGGAATTGCTACAGAATTTAGAACCCTACGATGGCAAAAAACTAAATACACCAGGTGAGAGCCCTCCTACTCCAGAGTATCTTCGTCGCCGAAGAGAGTTGGTTTTAGAGGATTGATATGAAGTACTAGAATGGTAACGAAACCGTAATATGGTAATTAGTCTGCTCATTAGTAACAGCGAGCTTTCACAGCCCACTCAAACCATAAAGGACGGACGACTCCTTTTTCTAACTGAGTACGTTTGGCGACTCGGTGGTTGGTTCCTGGTGCTGAGGGGAGCTACAAAAGTATAGTGGAAAGGTATGCTTTATCTTTAGTAGCTCAGACTTTATCTCGCAAAGGGAATGTAATTCTAAATCTGCCAGACTTCCTGTTTCCCTTCTAGGTTTTTATTATAACAACGAAATAAGTATGGGGAGATAGAATGCACTGAGCGTCCTTTTCGATTTTTTCTTATTCTCGTCAATATTAGACTATGTGGGGAAATACTAAATAGCCTCAATTCTTCGGCACTGGGCATATGTCGGGCTTTCAGCAACATAGCATTGAGCATTGCTTAAATGTCTAAAGGCATAAGTATGGCGCTTATGGTTTTGGGGTATTGTGTGTCCTCTGGCGTTCACTCTGTGGACGATGCAATCGTTTTTTTAAAGTCTATGGGGCGTTGGCTGTTTTAGGATTGGGTGACACTTTTTTATATTCATTATTGAATCATGTCCAACAAGCCTTGTTGAGCCATCAAGCCGCTTAATACGATAATTTTTTGGTGTTATTTTTATGCACTCAACGCTATTTTCGTATTCGATTTCATACTTGCCTGTTGAAAAGACGATGTCGTAAGTTTCTCCGATTTCCATGATCAATCCCTCAAAACTATCTTCATTTGAAACCGTAACACAATTTGCTTGTTTGTTTTTAAGAGCGGGCAATTGGGCTAACTGACACCATTGATTATATTTAATGTTTTGCGACAATTTTTGAATTGGTTGAAGGCAGCTTCGTTCGTTGTTAATCACAAAGAATCCACCTCGCATATCTGCTCGTCGTCATATTCGGATTTGAATGCCCCATTTGATAAGAAACCCAGAGAATCGGTTTACCATTGCTCAGATGCCTTGAGGCGAAGGTATGGCGAGTCTGATACGGCTCGCGATACTCGACACCGGCCTTTGCCAGAGCTTTCTTCCAAATGTTTTCTCTGATTTTTTTGTCGTTAAGGGGGCAAGAATTTTTCTTATCATAAAAGACATAGAGCTCGTGTTTGTTTTTTTGCTGATCCTTAAGCGCTTGGATCGCTTTGTCATTCAGATCGACCGTTCGCACTCCGCGCTTTGTTTTGGGTTCTTTCGTTTGTCCTCTCACGATCGCTCGACGGACATACAAGCGCTTTTTATCAAAGTCGATATCTTGCCATTGAAGGCCGATTAGCTCGGATGTTCTAAGGCCTGTTTCGAATGCAAATTGAATAAGGTTTTTATCATCTCCCTCTAATACGTTCAGGATTGCCTCAATCTCTTGTTCGTTAAATGGGTTGGGTTCTCTCGTAACGACTTTTAGATTCTTGATGCTTGTTAAAGGGTTCTTGAGAATGAGTTCATCTTCAAGCGCTTCGCCGAATATGGCTCGTAACGGGACAAGAATATTGTTAATACGTTTATTCGAAATCGTTAACGAAGCAATCCAGTTGCGGATATCCGGTGCTTTCAATTCCGTTAACGAAAGGTGTCCAAATTGGGGAGTCAAATGCTCTCGCATGGCGCTGGCATAGTCGCGAGCTGTACTCCTGGCAATTCTCTTTTGGTGAACTCGCAACCATTTATTCAGTGCATCCTCTATCGTGATTTTGTCACCACGGTTGTGCGATAGTTTTTGCGCTTTCGCACTGGTGGGAAAGGTGCGCTCGTAATCGAAAATACCCAGCTTTATTTGCGTGAGTATTGTTTGACGAAATTCATAGGCGTCCTTTAGATTTTTTTCTGTCGGTTCCTTCGGCCAGATTTCACGGCACCGTTCACCATTGAATGAAAAGCTGATTTGAATTCGGTTCCCTCTGGCGCTTACGCCTCTGTATGTTCTATCCATTTGGATACCTCCACGAGATTGATCAGGATTCGGCCGTCTGGGGCCTTCTTAAAATGAACGCGGTTTTGCCACTGGCTTTTTTTGATCTTTTGTCTTGTGGCTTCTTCGCTGTAGCCGGAAAGTTCGGCGAATTTTTTTATCGTTACCCAGTTCCAAAGCATGTTTGGTCTCCGTTGGTGTGCGTTGGTTTACGGAAATCAGTATTTGCCATAGGATGGTGATTTTTCAGGGGGCGGAACCGGTCTGGAACCGGTCTAGAAAGGGAAACTTCATCGATGGATGACCAGTCCGAAGTGTGGCAGTTGGCTGACGTGGCCTATAAACAAGTCGTGATTCAATCAGGAAATGAGCTCAAAAAATACGTTCAGTTTTTCCGCGTACTGATTGATGGTTTGAAGGAGGAGGCGGAAAAATCGCAGTCGAGAATAGAGGAAGTTTCGCTTGCGCCAGAGGACATTTCGAGTCGGCTTGGGCGTAAACCGGTAGACCGTGAGCACGAACGAAAATACATCAATAAGAATCTACTGCCGCCGCTTTTAGAAGATTTGGAGGTCGTTCAGCCAGCAATCAATAGCGAGGCTTTACGAAGCGGAATTCGAAAACGTTTGGTTCCTGTCCGTGTTAACGGTGAAAACAATCGCGTTTTTTATGGCATCAAGCTGGAAGATTTGTCTGCACAGGAGGTTGGTGATTCAAATGTTTCCTGTGGGGCTGAGGAGCCAGAAAAAAGTGTCATCAATTATCGATTGGTAAAGAAGCCAAAACCTACGTTATTGGGCAAGTATTTCTCTCGGGTGTCGCTAAATAAAAAAGGGTTATGGCTGTATTTTCTAATTCCTGCCGTTCCCGTACTGGCATTGCTCTTTTGGTTTAATGCCATCCTGTATCAGCAAACATATTCCCATTTTGTCCTAATGGTTTTGGTGAGTGTGCTTTTCTGGTGCCTCTGGTTGTTTATACGTCCTTTTTACAGTTTGCTAGATAGTGGTATTGCAATCGCACCGGAGTGGATGGTGCCGTTGAAGTACAAGACCGCTCAGATCGAGCGGAGGACGACCGACAGGGAAGGGCCTTTTGGTCGCCCAGAAAAAGAGCTCGTGTTTGTTGTTTACGAGGGGGATTGTCCGGTTTGTGGTTCACCAGTCAATATCGTGCAAGGCAGAGGTCAACACAAGGACCGATTAATGGGGCAATGTTCTGCCAACGGCGTTGAGCATATTTTTAGCTTTGATCAAGTTTCAAAAAAAGGTGTTCCGCTGAGAAATGATACGTATACGGGTGCCTAGCCCGACTTTTTGCCCCGATACCATTTACTCTCGGGAATTGACGGAAACAGTCGTCGATAGTCCATGGGGCATCCAAAGAGCTTTAGCACGTTCTTCAAAAGCGGGTTTCACAAAGCTTAGATGCATGACTTTTCCCTGCTTCGATAAGCAGTCTTTGATTTGGCTAATGAAATCACTTTTAGTGAGGCCATACTTTTTGAAATCGCTACGCTTTAAATTTCTTTCGGCCCGCGCGAGCACTTTATAATGTGTGCCCAGTATAGCCGCCGACATTGCTCCACCGCATTGTAGGCAAAGTTCGTGTTTGCTCTCGATATCTGTAGTCCAAAAGACTTTCCTGCAGTGACCTAAGCAGGCGATGCCAGGGTCATCGTTAAGAGAGCGAAAAGTGATATGAAAGGGGGTATCGATAATAATCATTTTTTTCTTCCTTAGTCGTTAAAAGGCTTTTAGATTGAAGGCACGTTTCTGCCCTCAATCAGGGAACCAAATTGTTAAAGAACGTGCTTAGGCAAACTGCCAGCAGGGTTGATCGAAGGCACCAATCATTAGGTTTTTTCCAAGAACAGTGCGTTTGTCCAAGGCATAGCGATCAGCTATGAACTCAAGCTTTCCCTTGTCATCAATGTCATAACTTTTTACCAACAAGCATGAATGTGAAACGCGCCAAGGCTTCACCCAAAAAGGGAAGTTATGGGCGTTTTGTTCAACGAGTTGAGGGATAGTGAAGAACTGCTCATCCATGACTGTCTTCAAGTACGCATAATTTGGATTCGAATTCGCTTTCCGTGAATTGCTCAATGTGGTCGTAAAACTGAACGACCAACTCGATTTCTTCATTGATATGAAGAATTCCAGATACGAGGCCGGTATTTTGTAGTGAGCGTTTTTGGTTGAATTTGTTCTTTTGCATAACCTCTCTGTGCATGAGTTTTACGGCTTTTTCTAAGGTGTATCCGAACCCGACGTATTGCATCGTTACGCATTGATCGTTTGCATGTTTCATCGTTGTTTCTCTCAGTTTTTTGTATGGCTAGTCGTCTATTTAATCTTGGTCAGTGGCGAGTAGAGTTCTCCGTACAGTTATTTACACAAGTCCAAGTTCCGCTCGAAATAGTTGAATTCGCGCTGCTCTGGGCCTCGCCCAGAGCGGGCGCGAATCCCCCGATTTCTAGCGGTTCAAGTTTTTGGTTCGTGCTCCAGACAAACCTTCGAGTGGAGATCAAATCATTGGTCGTGGCTAAGCCTCGAATAGGTTTCTGGGACGGCTCGCCATACTTGTTCGTGTCTTTAACGATGATTTCACCGGTCGCGATATCGATGGCCGTAACGTGATCCCTGTAGGGTTTGATAGGGCGTTTTCCAGCTGGCAGATTTGTGCCTCCCATTGCAAGCGTGAATTCTGCCCAGTCCGATGTGTCAGCCGCACAGCGTGCTGTTTCTATGGCGGGATTTGAAACGGGTTCTCTCAGCTTTCTAAGCTCCCTCCATACGGTGACGCTCGGTCCGCCGAACTGCTGGAACTGTCGGATTGAATGGTCGCTGGCCCATGCATTAATGCGTCTTGCAGTTGATTTGCCGTTGTTGCCGTGGGTGTCGGTGTCCAAGTGCTCGCCATCAATGTTTTTGGAAATGTATTTGGCGATATAGGCTGTGGCGCTTCCTTTGGCTGGGTCGATATCTTCGAATTTAACCCGTTGGGTCAGCGCACCTTTTTCTTGAGCCGCGTCCCTCAACGAATGATGACGAATGATCGACTTCACCTGCTTGGTTTTTTCGGGAGCCAAGAAGAGTAGGAGGTGCCAGTGTGGGGTGCCGTCGTGGTGCGGTTCCGCAACTCGGAACCCATAGACTCGAATGCCATCACGGTCGAGTTTGGCTCGCATTCGTTGCCAGCTTTTTAATAAATATTGGTTGGCTTCGCGCGGGGTCGTGCCATCAAACTTTTTATTGGGTCTGCCGCTTTTTTTGTGAGTACGATGCATGCGTGACGGTGTCGTGAGTGTGACGAATAGACAGTCGTGGCCGAATAGCTTTGCGATGTGTTCGAATCCTTTGATTCGGGTCATTAGCTCGGCGCGTCGTATTGCCGGATTGCTAATGTTTTTTGACGCAACATCGGCAAGACTGAACTCTTCATTCAAGTGATTGCGCAGTACCTGTCTTTCCAAAAACTGTTTTTGTTTTTGCTCGCGATAGTTGAGTGATCGCAATGAACGATCACTTGAATAGGTTTCAATGCGGTGTGACACGATGCCGATATCGCGTTCGATCTCGGATAGGACTCGGTTTCGCAGTTTTCGAACTTTGCGATACCACCAATCTTGATCACAAAGTCGATTCAGTGCGTAAACGGAATTTTCGTCAAATGTTTGTGAAAGCGGTATCTGGTATTTCCGCGCGAGGTTAACAGAGCGGTCTGCGGCATCTTGCTCTGACAAGGCTTCGCGATAACCAAAACAGATGCTGGCTTTGTCTTTTGAGAATAAACGAAGTGCAGAATCAGGGTGGGCGAGATTAAGATCACCTCGGATTATTTGTTTTTTACGATTTCCAAGCTGTCGGTTTGCTTCGATATAACTCCGCTCGTTGGCAATGCGGAGGTATTCACGCCCTACAACATGACTGAAGCCCTCAAGCGCTTCAAATATACGGTTGCGATACATCCGGCATTCGAGTGTGCCGAAGTCGCTCGTAGCCTGTTGTGCCCAATTTGTGTCAAAACGGTGCCCAAATCGAGACTGTTTCAGACCAGCTGAGACAGACCCTGCTTGATTGGGTGGTTTTGTAAGGGTTTGATCTGGAAGGGAATTGACCGGTCTAGAGGGTTCTAGACCGGTCTGGTAGTTGGTGGAGGTGGCGGGAGTTGAACCCGCGTCCGCCAGCACTCTGCCATCGGCTCTACATGTTTAGATTCCGTTAATTGATTTGACCTTCCACAGCCCAACGGGCAGGACGTGGTTGGCGAACTCAGTAAAATTTAACAAAAAGACCCTGAGTATGCCTTTCTGCGATCCTGTTCTGAATGACAGTCTGAAGCGCGGTACAGGCACCTTGCGACGGACCGTTAGGGTCGAAACCCTAAAAGTGCTTTTTCACTGCTTACGCAGCTAGTTGAGCACCGTAGTTGTCATCATTTGCAACTATTGTTTACAGCGATTGGAGTACGAGTGCCACTGTACACTCGACATGCACCTTTGGTTTCGTCACCGGCGTCGAAGCCATATCACCCCCGTAACCTTTAGAAACCTCAAACGTTTCGTTTCAGTCAGTCCGAAACCTGGCAATGAGAAACTCATTTACGTTTGTGCCAGCACTTCAGTATATAGGGTTAAAATTGCGGATCTCAAGGTTTGTTGCGATTTTTTGCCAGTTTTTGAGTGGCAGGGTCTGGTAAGGGGTGAACTCAGCCCGGATGAGTGCTCTTTTCATGTCTGTGTTGCAGAAAACAGGCAAGAGTTGACAGGATCCTGTTTCAAGCGTTTCAGACGTGATCTCTGACGACCCGGGCCTTCTGACGATTCCAGTCCCGTTCTTTTTCTGTTGCCCGCTTATCGAATTCTTTCTTGCCTTTTACCAGCGCAATTTCGCATTTTACCTTGTTGTCTTTCCAATACAGCCGGAGTGCGACACAGGTATGCCCTGCCTGGTTCATTTTGCCGTGTATTCTGCCGATCTGCTTTTTATGAAGCAGTAGTTTTCTCATCCGTGTCGGTTCGGCGATGACGTGTGTGCTGGCCTGGGTAAGCGGGGTGATATGGGCATTGAGTAGCCAGGCTTCACCATTTTTCAGGAAGACATGGGAGTCCGTCAGCTGGGCTTTACCAGCGCGCAGACTTTTCACTTCCCAACCGGTCAGTACAAGACCCGCTTCGAAGGTTTCTTCGATGTGGTAGTCGTGGCGAGCACGTTTATTTGCGGCAATGGTATTGTTTGGGAGCTTGGGCTTTTTTTTGGCCATAGAATTCAGGTTGAGTGTTTGAAAAATGGTTGGCCATTCTACACTAACTTTTCGTCAAGTGCGTGGGCCGAAAATAGCAGAGTTAGCAGGAAGCGCGTTCTTTGTGCTTTTGGGAAAAGTGCTCAGGTAAATTCAGGGTGGGAGATTTCCAGTGGGCAGAGTACAATCGGCGCTTTTGAGTGTTCCGTTTACGTGTTTCAAATATATCATGACGCTAAGAATTAACCGTAGTGCGTTGGTCATGCACTCCAGTCAGGAAATGTATGCCTTGGTGAACGACGTACCGGCTTACCCCGTATTTTTGCCCTGGTGTTCCCGGGCAGAAGTACTGGAGAGTGGCTCGGCCCACATGCTGGCGCGAGTTGAGGTCAGCAAGGGCGGCGTGCGACAGGCCTTTACGACACGGAATGATTTGTCGGTCGCAGATCGGATAGAGATGGAGTTGGTTGAGGGGCCATTTGATTTTTTACGGGGAGTCTGGGAGTTTCGGGCATTGCGGGAAGATGCTTGTAAGGTCGCATTGACGCTGGATTTTGAGTTAAAAAAGAGTATTACCAAGGTGGCATTCGGGCCGGTATTCAATCAGGCAGCCAACTCAATGGTGGATGCATTTTGTTCGAGGGCGAAGCAGGTATATGGATAAAAAAATCAGTATTGAAGTCGCCTATGCGCGCCCGGATAAGCAACAGATTATTCCTTTGGATGTTACGCAGGGAACGTCTGTTTATGAGGGTGCTAAAAAATCCGGGATCGACCAGATATTTCCGGAAATCAATTTTGAGTCAGTGGATATGGGAATTTTCGGAAAGGTG
>Ga0070728_10007190_pt1 | contig 10244 bp, 8 predicted proteins | sample tdDd471_FD_66723 | JGI IMG/M metagenome (GOLD analysis project Ga0070728, IMG submission 66723) | Marine sediment microbial communities from the Atlantic coast under amendment with organic carbon and nitrate - tdDd47.1 | ecosystem: Environmental > Aquatic > Marine > Coastal > Sediment | place...
ACATCGTTTCCTTTGTCGTCTTTCAGGTTATGGGCATGTTTAATCCCTTCCAGAGCCTGACGGACAATTTCGATGCCATATTTAAGGTTCCACTTTTCCTGATTCTTGTGGGCCGTATTGAAAATTGTATCGAGGTTGACGCCTTTGACATGATCCATTGTCATGTAAAAGTTTTCGTTTTCTTTACCAAAGTCAAGAATGCGGATAATGTTTTCGTGGTTCAGACGAGTGATGATACTCGCTTCCCTGAAGAACATTTTAACCAGTTGGGTGTTTTCCGAATGATGTTTTAAAATGCGCTTTAAGGCGACGTCGGGTTTGCTTTCCGGCTGATTGATATGGCGAGCCAGAAAGATCTCGGCCATGCCTCCGGTTGCAAGTTTCTTCAGCAATTTGTATTGGCCAAAACGTTTTTGTCTGGCTTTTTTTGTGCCGTTTGTTTTCTTCTTTTTACGAGACAAAAGTATCCCTTCAGCGATCAATTCCGTTGCGCGATAAAATTCCTTTTTCCTTGTAATAGTGCTTGATTTCTTTCATCTCTGAAACCAGATCGGCAATTTCAATAAACTCTCTTGGTGCAGAAATTCCCGTTAATACAAGCTCAACTCCATCCGGTCTTTTTTTCAGGACTTTCAATACCGCGGCGACAGGTAAAATATTAAAGGCGCAGGTAACATTGATTTCATCTAATATTACAAGCTGGTACTTACCGGATAGCATGGCTGTTTCGATTTTTAACAAGCCTTCTCTGGCGCGAGCGAGATCTTCTTTTCTCGGTGCATCAGGGTGAACCATACTATCTTCACCATATTGCTCTATAACAAGTTTATCGGACAACAATTTTGCAGCGGAAACCTCGTTGTAGGCGATGCCCTTCATGAATTGTCCAATATAAACGTTCATGCCTGAGCCTATGGCGCGCAGGGCAAGCCCCAGGGCGGCAGTGGTTTTCCCCTTGCCTAAACCTGTGTAAACCTGAATATAACCTGAATCTGGCAGAACGGCATCCATCTGTTTACCTGTGCCTGTGCAGACCGCTTTCAAATACGTTTAAAGCCTTGTCCACTTCTTTTTCCAGCATTTGTAAGGAATCGAAAGGTTTTACCACAAAGCCCGATGCACCTTGTGTCAAGGCTGTACGAACTTTTTCAGCGGTTGCATTGCCGGTCATTATGATTACTTGTATAAGTGGATTGTGATGTTTGAGTCTCTTTAACAGCTCCAGCCCGTCAATGCCCGGCATGTTGATATCAGTTAGTACAAGCTTATGATGGTGCTTTTTGATTGCGACATAGGCATCTTTTGGATTGGTGAAGGTATCTACGTGAAAGTTTTTAAGCGTGAAGTATCGTTTCAGTGAAACCAGGATTTTTTCTTCATCGTCAATGATGGCAAGTTTGTATTTCATCGAAGATTGTTTCCTCCACGCAGATTAGCAAAATTACAGACCCATGCCGGGTCGTAAAATTAACAATAGACATAAATAAATCAAGCACATCCACTTTTTACAAAGTGATGCCATATAATAGCAGATTTTAAGCAATTTTTCCTGAAAAATTAATTACAGAACGGAAAAAAGTGTATAAATGGTGAAATTATCAATAAAACCTTGATTCTTTGGGAAAAAACGGCAAAAATCCACCTGTCTTTTTATGGGATTAACTGGAGGATTTGATGATGCATCGGGGGTTTTGTATAGTATTGACTAATTTGCTGTTTTTACTGGTATTTGCTTTTGGATGCAAGACTGCTCCCGAAGTTATAAGTGGAAGGCAGGCTGTAGAGAATAAACAGTATAAAGAGGGCCACGAGTTTTATCGTCAGGCAATAATCAAGTATCCCAATTATCACTTGGCCTATAGTGAATATGTTGAATGGTTGCCCGCTAGTATTCAACACAAAGCTGAAAAAATTCAATATGCATCAGGGGAACTACATGAAGTTACAAGCATTTTGAAACTCCGCAATGGATTTATGGATTTGCTTGACTCAATCAGCGAGACCGAAGAATTTCTGGTTAATCACTTTAATCCCAACATAGCAGAATTTAAAAAGGCTTTGGCCAAGTTCCGTATCAGTGCTGCTGCCAAAAGACAGCTATTAAATCATCATATCGACAAACTTGAGTCAAATGCTATGCAACTTAAAAAGCAAGTGGCTTTGGCAATGTCAAGAGGTGAGTCTGCTTATCGTATGGGGCAGTTGGAAATGGCGGACAGGTATTTAAATTCGGCTTTATCTAAAGACGCAAGTAATAAAAGATCAAGGGAAATATTAAATAATATCAATGATATAGATTGTGCTCGTAGTCTGATGTTGCAAAAGCATCTTTCACAATCCAGGCAGATATTGAATGGCTTGATAAAAAACAACCCGAACGATTTGGTCATAAAAAAACTTAGTCGGATGCAGTTGGCGACGCTTCTGAGAGTGTCTGCTACCTCCAAGAACTACAGGAAACTTGGGGAAATAGCTGGAAAACGGAAGAAATTTGCCAATGCTGCGACATATTTCAGGAAAGCGATTGCAGCCAACCTTGATCTGGAAATTGAACTTGTAAGCTCAATAAAGGCGATGGATCATTTTCAGTTGGGCTTTAATGCCATGAAAAATAAAAAATATGGTCTTGCAATAAATCACTACAAAGATGGGCTTGATCTGTGGCCGGAATTTGTTGCAGCCAAAAAATGGATGAAAAATGCCGACTATAAACATCGGGAATTTCAGGTAAAAGAAAAATTGAAGATGGCAGAGGCAGCATTTTTAAGTGAAAACGCTGATTATGGTAATAAGTTGATCCTTGAATGCGAAAAACTGACAAGCAACAAGAAAAAAACCCGCAAAGCCATTAACAAAATTTATTTGAAGGTAAGAAAGAAATTTGTAAAGCTTTCAAAACAGGCTGGGAAAGATAATGACGTTGTAAAACAGCTGCATTATCTCAATGTATGTGTAGATTCGACTGAAGACAGGATCTGCAAGAAAGAAATCTCTACACTTTCTGCCAAATTGGTTGCCGAAGCAGAGCCTGTAGCAATTGCCGGTGCAGAACAGAAAAACTGGTTAGATGCCCTGATAGCAAGCGGATTGGTTTTAGAGCTAGATCCTTCAAGAGAAGAAACAAAAGCCATATTTGAGACGGCTAAAAAGCAGGCTGAAAAACATTCTACCCTGATATTGCACGCCACAAACGGATCTGATAATCTTCTTTTTAAGTCTCTGACAGAAACTTTTACTGTTAATTCAGTACGTTGGAGATGGGCCACTGCTGGTGAAGATGGTACAACAGCGGGAAAACACCTCAAGCTGGTGCAAGTTGAAAGTGCCAGACCAGAGAGTGAAACGGGCAAACCAGCCGCGCAGTTAGTTCAAAAAGCGGGTGAAAACAAAGACAAAAATGATCCACAGTTAATCATGGAAAATGGATATCTGTTGACAATCAGCGATTTTCAGGACAGGCAGCTTGCCTGGTCATGGAACAGCAAACCAGAGTTGTCGAATGAATCTGCCAAACAATTAGCTCTGGCTTTAATTGAGCATTTTAGTACTAATCATAGCGATCACACCTCCACTCTGAACCTGCAAGTGTTCAGAAAATATCTCTATAATCCTCCTGCTACAGAAAAAAACTGGTTAGAATTGTATTTTATGCTACCAACACACTGATTTGACTGCTATAGTTGAAGCGAATGTTGGAATAATTGCGGGGAAGTAAAAGTTATACAAAATACAGGTAATGTTTTTTGGCAATTGCATTTTTGTTTTTAGCCGATTTTCCTGTTTATCTGTACAACTGTAAAATGCAGAAAAAACAGGGGTTATTTGACTTTTTGCAGGGCTCAAGAAGAAAAGTTGAATGAAAAGAAAATAAAATGATTAGTTTTTGAGTCTATATTTTAAGTTAACATGACCGATTGTATATTAAACGGGAATACAGAGGACAAAAAGACACAACTCTTTAAATAGGAGGCATACTGAAAATGGCTCAAGGAAAGAAGTTATTGGAAAAGGTGGCGAATAAATTTGATCGCGTAAGATTCAAGAACTTGAACTGGGAAGGGAGCTTTGCCGACTATCTCGATATTGTCGCTACGAATCCCGATGTAATTCGTACCGCGTTTCAGCGTGTCTACGACATGATTATGAGTTATGGTGTCAGGGAATATGTGGATGCCAAGAAAAAAGTAATTCATTACAACTTCTTTGATGATCCCATTGGAAATGGGAAAGATTCTGTTTTCGGTTTGGGTATCCCGCTGATGAAGCTGGTTAATCTGCTCAGATCGGCGGCCCAGGGATATGGTACCGAAAAAAGAGTTATCTTGCTGCACGGGCCGGTTGGTAGTTCAAAGAGTACTGTGGTCAGGATGCTGAAAAAAGGTCTGGAAGAATATTCCAAGATAGATGATGGTGCTTTGTACACTTTCTCGTGGCTCATTCCAAATGAAGAAACTGGTGAGCTCGAGGAAATTATGAGCCCCATGCACGAAGAACCTCTTTTGCTTATTCCACCCAAACACAGGGACTCTTTTTTGGAAGAGCTGTTACCGGAAACTCCTGACAAGCCATACAGCTACAGAGTCGAAGGTGAACTGTGTCCGGTAAGTCGTTACTATTTCCATCAGTTCATGAGAAAATATGATGGAGACTGGCACAAGATCGTCACCGATCATATCAAGGTTCGCCGGATGATTCTTTCCGAACAGGATCGTGTGGGTATCGGAACCTTCCAGCCGAAAGATGAAAAAAACCAGGATTCAACCGAACTGACCGGTGATGTGAACTACAGAAAAATTGCTGAATATGGATCTGATTCCGATCCCAGAGCCTTTAATTTTGATGGTGAATTCAATGTTGCCAACCGTGGTATCATAGAATTTATCGAGGTCTTGAAGCTGGATGTTGCGTTCCTGTATGATCTGCTTGGAGCATCCCAGGAACATAAAATCAAACCGAAGAAATTTGCCCAGACCGATATTGATGAAGTTATCATTGGTCATACAAACGAACCGGAGTACAAGAAGCTACAGAACAATGAATACATGGAAGCTTTGCGGGATCGTACCGTAAAAGTTGATATCCCGTACATCACCCGCATGAGTGAAGAGCGCAAGATCTATGAAAAAGATTACAGCTCCAAAAAAATTCCCATGCATATTGCCCCTCATACCTTTGAAGTTGCAGCAATGTGGGCCGTATTGACCAGAATGGAACAGCCGACTATCGGAAACATTTCACTTCTGCAGAAGGCTAAACTTTACGATGGAAAATCTCTGCCGGATTATACCGAGGACTCGATTGTCGAGCTTCGCAAGACAGCCACCAATGAAGGTATGATTGGCATAAGTCCCAGATACATTCAGGATAAAATTTCCAATGCACTGGTACGCTACGCAGATGAGGGTCATATCAGCCCCTTCATGGTGATGAATGAGCTGGAGGCTGGTCTGCGTCACCATTCACTGATTACCAGTGAAAAAGAGAAAGAACACTACACCGAACTTCTGGCTGTTGCCAAGCAGGAATATGAAGAAATCATCAAAAACGAGGTGCAGCGAGCAATCTCGGCTGACGAGGATGCCATTCGTAAACTCTGTGCAAACTATGTCGATAACATCAAGGCATACACTCTGAAGGAGAAAATCAAGAATCCTTACACCGGGCAGTTTGAAGAACCGGACGAGAGACTGATGCGCTCGATTGAAGAGAAAATCAGCATTCCGGACTCCAGAAAAGATGATTTTAGACGAGAAATCATGAACTATATAGGTGCTCTGGCTCTTGAAGGAAAACAGTTTGATTATCGCAGTAACGAAAGGCTTGATAGGGCTTTGGAGATGAAGCTGTTTGAGGATCAGAAAGACAGCATCAAGCTGACCACACTGGTTTCCAATGTTGTCGATAAAGAGGCACAGGAAAAAATCGACGTGGTGAAGAGTCGTCTTATAAGAGATCATGGCTATAACGATCAGTCGGCAACGGATGTTTTGAACTACGTTGCCAGCATCTTTGCAAGAGGTGACTCTAAATAAATCTGGCTCGCATTATTTATCCCGAACCGCTTTTGTTAGCGGTTTGGATTTAAAGAAGTGGCAAAAATATGGCGCGAATTCACTCAATAGACAAGGATCTTAACCGTTTCAAGCAGATTGTGCGTGGAAAGGTTAAAGAGGATCTGAAAAAATATATCACCAAAGGCGAGATGATTGGTCGCAAGGGAAAGGACAAGATTTCCATCCCCATTCCCCAGATCGAAATCCCCAAATTTCGTTTTGGTCAACAGGAACAAAATGGAGTAGGGCAGGGTGACGGTGAAGTTGGCGACCCGGTTGGTGAAGGACAGGAACAGGAAGGTCAGGGCGGACAGGGCGAAGCCGGAAACAAGCCCGGTGAGCATGAGTTGGAGGTTGATCTGACTCTTGAAGAATTGGCGGAGATTATGGGAGAGGAATTGCAACTTCCAAATATCGAACCCAAAGGTACCGACAAAATCCGCTATACGGTGGATAAATATCGCGGTATCAGACGCGTTGGCCCAGAGTCATTACGACATTTTAAACGAACCTACAAAGAAGCCTTGCGACGGCAAATATCGCTTGGTGGATATAATCCCGACAAACCGTGCATCATCCCGGTGCGGGAGGACAAACGTTACCGCTCATGGAAAACAATTCCGGAACCGCAATATAATGCGGTGATTATCTACATCATGGATGTTTCAGGTTCCATGGGTGACGAGCAGAAAGAAATGGTAAGGATTGAGTCCTTCTGGATTGACACCTGGCTGACCAGTCAATACAAGGGGATTGAATCACGTTATATCATTCATGATGCAACCGCCCGTGAAGTAGACCGGGAAACTTTCTTTAAAACCAAGGAATCTGGCGGAACTGTAATTTCCACCGCCTATGAAGAGGCTCTGGAAATCCTTGGGAAAGATTATCCTCTGGAGGATTGGAACATCTACATTTTCCAGTTTTCAGATGGCGATAACTGGTCGGCTGATGATACCGAAAAATGTATTGATATCTTACAGGGTCAACTTTTGCCCATGGCCAATCTGTTCGGTTACGGACAGGTTCGCTCCTTCTTCGGTTCTGGTCAGTATATTGGCGATTTGCAGAAGAACCTGAATGAAGTGGAGAATCTTGTGCTTTCCGAAATACCGGACAAAGAAGCTATTTACGGTTCGATAAGGGATTTCCTTGGTAAAGGAAAATAAACTTTATTGGATGTTAAGGACAAAAAAACAAACTCAAGGAAGCTGAATAAATGCTGACTCCATCACTGGAAAAATTGAGAGCCGAAATTGAAGGCTATGCCCGTGATTACGGATTGGATTTCTTTCCGACAATTTTCGAGATGATTGACTACAAGATGATATCCGAGATTGCGGCTTACGGTGGATTTCCCACCAGATACCCTCACTGGCGTTTTGGTATGGAATTCGATGGGCTTAACAAGGGATTTATTTATGGTGGCTCCAGAATATACGAAATGGTGATTAACAATGATCCCTGCTATGCCTATCTGTTGACCTCAAATCCGGAATTTGATCAGAAAACCGTTATTGCCCATGTGTTTGCCCATTGTGACTTCTTTAAAAACAACATGTGGTTTGCTGCTACCAACAGAAAAATGATGGATGAAATGGCAAACCATTCTGCCAGGATCAGACGCTATATCGACAAATACGGTATTGATGTTGTTGAGGATTTCCTTGATGTGGCTCTTTCGCTGGAAAACCTGATTGATCCTTACGAGGCCGTGACTATGCCCAAGAAGGTGAACCAGCAGACAGAAGAGGAAAAAGAGGAAGAGAGCAAGCAAACAAAAAATAATGAAAACAATGCCGGTCAAAAGAAAGATGTTCCAAAACTGAAGGTCGAAAAAAAGTATATGGAGAGATACATCAACCCGGATGAGTTTGTGGACAAACAGAAAGAAAAGGTTGAAGTAGAAAAGAAAATTGAAGAAGAGCGTTTTCCGCCCAAGCCGGTTAGGGATGTGCTCAGTTTTCTTATTGAGCATGCCCCCCTCAAAAACTGGCAGAGGGATGTTCTCTCTATTGTTCAGGAAGAAGCCTATTATATGGCGCCACAATGGATGACCAAAATTCTCAATGAAGGTTGGGCAACCTACTGGCACTCCAAGATAATGACCCAGAAAGCCATGACTGACTCAGAGCTTATTGGTTATGCCGAGCATCATTCCGGTGTTGTGGCTACAGGTGGCGGTGGCTTAAACCCTTATAAAATCGGTCTGGAACTTTTGCGCGACATCGAGAATAGATGGGACAAGGGCAGGTTTGGCAGAGAATACGACGAATGCGATAGCATGTATGATAAACACAACTGGGACAAAAAACTCGGTCTTGGTCGTGAAAAGATCTTTGAGATAAGAAAGCATTACAACGATATTACTTTCATTGACGAGTTTTTAACTGCCGAATTCTGTGACGAACATAAGCTGTTTACCTTTGGTTACAACAAGCCCCGCAATCGCTGGGAGATTATGTCCAAGGAGTTTGAGGATATCAAACAGCAGCTTCTAAGTAACCTGACAAATGCGGGTAATCCCTTTATTTATGTGGTTGAAGCAAATTACATGAATCGTGGTGAGTTGATGTTGCAACACAAGTTCGAAGGTGTTGAGTTAAGAATGGATCACGCCAAGGCTACCCTTGGAAACTTGCAGAAAGTCTGGGACAGGCCGGTCAATCTGCTGACCGTTGCCGGTGAAAAACCGGTCATTTTAAGGTACGACGGTAATCATTGGTCGCAGCAGGAACTGGCAATTTCCAAAGAGGATCAGGAGGCAATTGACGAAAATAACAAAGCTGATCAAAGACCCTGAACAACAAACAAAATAAAAAAAGTATCAAAGGGAGCTGGCCTTATGGGTTGGCTCCTTTTTTGTGTCGAGATTATCTTCATCCCCGTGACAGCGAACATTGTAATTTTAATCCGGGGAGGTATAGTTTACGAAGGGAGAAGTATGAATTAACCCAGGGAGGAATTAGATATGCCGAAAACTATACTCATAACCGGAGCAAGCAGAGGTTTTGGCAGGCTAACAGCCAGAACACTAATCAAAAAAGGCCATGCTGTAGTGGCAACCATGCGTGATCCAGATAACAAGAATAACTTAGTGGCCAAAGAATTAAGGAAGAATGGCGCGCATGTGATTGAGATAGATGTCACCGATAGTTATAGCGTGAACAAGGGTGTCTGGCAGGCTATTGAGGTTACCGGTGGGCTGGATGTGGTTATTAACAATGCCGGAGTCGGTGTTTTGGGCTTGCAGGAGGCCTTTGATATTGAAGATTGGAAAAAATTGTTTGATATAAATGTGTTTGGTGTGCAAAGGATCAATAGGGCCGTTTTGCCTCTGATGCGACAAAAAAAATCAGGCACGCTGATTTTTGTTTCAAGTCTGCTTGGCAGAATTACAATGCCATACTATGGCCCTTACAATGCCAGCAAATGGGCGCTGGAAGCCATGGCAGAGAATTATCGCGCAGAGCTTTCCGGCTTTGGTATTGATGTCTGCATTGTCGAACCGGGAGGATATGCAACGGGATTTGTGGATAATCTTATAACACCAAGCGATAGTAAATGTCTTAACAGTTATGGTGCAATTGCCCAGGCACCCGCAGCCATGTTCAGCGATTTTGAGAAAACGGTACAGCAGAATAAGCATCAAAACCCACAACTTGTAGCCAATAAAATATCCGAACTGATAGACACTCCAACCGGTAAACGCAAGTTCAGAAATCCGGTTGACAAGTTGGGTATGGGAGATCCCATAGGCGAATATAATGAGCATGCGGAAAAACTGACTCAGGGTTTATACGGCAATTTTGGTATGGACGACATGCTGAAAGTGAAAAAGTGATAATGGCAGGTGGTATTAGATAACATGGGGGAAAGGGTTTGAATGCTTTAGTGGTGACTGTGTTCCAGTATAGAGGAGATGGGTAGCTGATGTTGGTGAGGAGTAACAAGTTACCCATTATACTAAACTTATATGCTAGTGTTGGAGTATGCTTCAAATTATTTTCTTCCCTGTATTCACATCTTGCATATCATATGCATTTTACATGGCTAAGAATTATTCAGGACCAGGCTGGAAGCCTGCTCCAACCCAGGTTTAGTCATCCATACAATCAATATGAACAAGTTCGTGTGATTCACCGTCGTTTATTTCACGGGCAAACCAACCCCAGTTTTCAATTACGATTT
>Ga0070728_10007191_pt1 | contig 10244 bp, 5 predicted proteins | sample tdDd471_FD_66723 | JGI IMG/M metagenome (GOLD analysis project Ga0070728, IMG submission 66723) | Marine sediment microbial communities from the Atlantic coast under amendment with organic carbon and nitrate - tdDd47.1 | ecosystem: Environmental > Aquatic > Marine > Coastal > Sediment | place...
CGCGCCGGCAGCTGGAACCGCAAGACAGACGCGGACGGCCTCGCGAGCTTCGACGTCGTGCGCGACAACCTTCTGTTCGTCGGCCGCCAGGGCAACGAGTACTGCTTCTGCTACGCCTACGCCGCTTCGCGCACGGGCCCCGAGTCGCGCATTTACGTGAGCACGGACCGCCCGATCTACCGCCCCGATCAGGAGGTTCAGTTCAACGTGCGCCATCGCGTCGACGAGGACGGGAAGCTCACGGCGCACAAGGGCCTGCGGCTCACCATCAACGTCCGCGACACCAAGAACAACCTGGTCCACGCGGAGCAGGTCGCCCTGAACGAGTTCGGCTCGGCGAACGGGAAGTTCCGGCTGGGTAGCGAGCCGCCGCTCGGCGTGTACTCGATTTCGATCGAGCCGCTCGACGCCATGCCGGGAACCTGGAACCGATGGTCGAACCGCGGCCAGTTCCGTGTCGACGAGTACCGCAAACCGGAATACGAGGTCGACGTCGCGTTTTCGCAGACGCGCTACATCATGGGGGAGAACCTGCGGGGCACGATCGACGCCCGCTACTTCTTCGGGAGTCCGGTCGCCAACGCGAAGGTCGTATGGGAGATCCGACGCGCCAACCACTGGAGCTGGTGGCGTCCGCGTCCGGCCTGGTACGCGTGGTATGGCGAGGTCAAGGAGTCGTCGTACGGTGGCGGTGACTTGGTCGCCAAGGGCGCCGGCAAGACTGGCGCTGACGGCAAGCTGAACGTGACGCATGCGCTGCCGCGCGGCGAGCACGACCAGCGCTACACGCTGACCGCGACCGTGACCGATCTCTCGCGGCGACAGGAGGTCGGCAGCAGCACGGTGACCGCCTATCGCGCCAACGTCGCGGTTCACGTCGAGACCGAGCGCTACGTCTATCTTCCGAATCAGCCGGTCGTCGCCAAACTCGAGGTGCGCGACCACGATCGCAAGCCGGTCGGTGATGCCAAGGTGACCGTGCGCGCCATGCGTCAGGTCTGGAGTGCGCTCACGCGGAAGTATCGCGAGATCGAGATTTCATCCAGCGAAGCCACGACCGATGCGGAGGGCAAGGCCCGCGTCGAGTTGAACGCAGTGGGGGCCGGGAGCATCGTCCTGCGGGCCAGCGTGAAGGACGCCCAACAACGGGAGACGTCGTCGCATCGTTGGGTCTGGGTCACGGCGCGCGACTGGGACGGCGGCACCATGAACTGGCGCGGGATTGCGATCGTGCCGGACAAGGAGGCCTATGCGCCCGGCGACGTCGCAACCTTCCTGATCACCTCCGAAGTCAAGAACGTGCATCTGCTGTTCACGCTCGAAGCCAATCGCGTGTACTACCACAAGGTCGTGAAGATGCAGGGGCACGCGGCGACGTTGCAGATCAAGCTGGACGACCCCGGTCTCTTGCCGAACTTCTTCGCGAGTGCCGTGGCGCTGCATGGCAACAAGACCTATCGCCGCGACGTGAACATCGCCATCGATCCACGCGAGCGCTTCCTCGACATCGAGATCAAGCCGAGCAAAAAGCAGTACAAGCCGGGCGAGCCCGCGTCGTTCGACATCCTCACGCGCAGCGCCAACGGCGAACCGGTGTCGGCCGAGGTCGAGTTCGGCGTCGTCGACGAGGCTATTTTCGCGTTGCAGTCCGAAATGACCGGGGATATCCGCCAGTTCTTCGTGCGGCGCCGCGGAAACCAGGTGCGTACGAACTCCTCCGTCCAGTACTGGGACTGGGGCCAGGCGGCGGTGGAGGAATCCAAGGGCGAGGATCGGGAAGAAGGCGAACTCTCGGATTCGGGAATCGCGATCGGCGGTGCGGCCGCTCCCGCCGCAGTCCGGAATGCCAAAGGCAAGAAGGGCGGCCCGGCGTTCGTCGAGGCCAAGGTCCGCACCAAGTTCGCGGACACGCTGCTCTATCGGCCGAGCGTCATCACGAATGCCGAGGGCCGCGCCACCATCGATTTGGCGGAGCTCAGCGACGATCTGACCACGTGGCGGCTCACGGCGCGCGCGATGAGTGCGCCGGGGCATATCGGCGAAAGCCGCGCGTCCATTCTCGTTCGCAAGGAGGTCATCGCCCGGCTGCAAACGCCGCGATTTTTCACGCAAGGGGACCGGACGACGATTACTGCCATCGTTCGCAATGACCTCGACGTCAAGAAGACGATGAAGATCGAAATCAGCGCCGACGGCCTCGACCTCGATGGGCAAGGCACAGTGATGCGTGAGGTCGGCCCCAAGGGCGAGGCGCGCGTGGAGTGGAAGGCGCAGGTCGCACGACCCGGCGAGGTGACGTTCGTGCTCAAGGCGCTGACCGACACCGAATCCGACGCGCTGGAGCGCAAGGTGCAGGTCCTGCCGTACGGCAGCCTCGAGTGGTTATCGCGGAGCGGCTTGATCAAGGGCGAAGCGACCGAGACGTTGACGCTCGATCCGGAAGGCATTGCCGAGGCGACCGAACTGACGATCGTGGTGACGCCCACGCACGCCGCCACGGTTCTCGATGCGCTCGACTACCTCGCCGGATATCCGTACGGATGCGTCGAACAGACGATGTCTCGTTTCCTGCCGTCGACGATCACGCGCCAGGTCCTGCAGCGGCTGGACATCAAGCGGCCGTGGCTCGAGGAGGAGTTGCCCAAGATGATCCGCGCCGGGCTCGACCGCCTCTCCGGGTTCCAGCATCCCGACGGCGGCTGGGGCTGGTGGAAAAACGATCAGAGCAACCCGTACACCACGGCGTATGTGGTCTACGGGCTGGCGATGGCGCAGCGCGCCGACGTCAAGGTCGACGCACGCATGCTGGCGAATGGCATTCAGGCTCTCCAACGCATGCTGCCGGTGCTCAAGAAACCGGAGGAGCGCATCTACACGCTGTACTCGCTGTCGGCGGCCGGGCAGAAGGTGCCCGACGTGCGCAACGCGCTGGCGGACGGGCTCGACAGGTTGCCGGCGGCTGGGCGCGCGATGCTCGCGCTGGTCCTGCACCGCGACGGCGAATCGAAGGAGGCGCGCCGCGTCCTGGATAGCCTGATTCGGGAGGCGAATGCGTCCGGCGCGACCGCGTTCTGGAAGGGCACCGAGGACTATCGCTGGACGGGCCAAAACGTCGAGGCGACCGCGCTGGCCCTGGAGGCGCTGCTGGCCATCGCGCCGGATCACGACTTGATCCCCCAGGTGGCGACATGGCTGGCGTTGAATCGTGAGGGCGGCCACTGGACCTCGACGCGTCAGACCGCGATGGTCGTGATGGCGATGGCGGGCTACCTCGAGAAGTCCGGCACCGCTGCACCCGACATGAAGCTCGAATTGGAGGTCAACGGCAAGTCGATCTGGAAGCGCGAAGTGACGCCGAACAACTGGGCCATTTTCGAGGGCACGACGACTCTGCGCGCAAGTGACCTCGTTGCGGGCGAAAACAAGATCGTGCTGCGCAGCGAGGGCAATGGCACACCGGTCTACTCGCTCTATCTGCGCCAGTTCCGTCGTAAAGCCAACTTCGTGCCGTCGCCGGGTTCACTCCAGGTGACGCGCGAGTACTTCCTGATTGCCAACGGCAAGCCGGTTCCGCTGCGCAGCGCGCGCCCGATCGTAAGCGGCGATGAGATCGAGGTGATGCTCACCGTGCGCGCCGATCGCCCGCACGACTACCTGATGATCGAGGATCCGATGCCGAGCGGCTTCGAGGCGCAGCGCGACTACGGTCGCGTGCCGCGCCAGCCACGTCGCGGAGGTTGGTGGTGGACGAACTGGTGGGCCCATCGCGAATTCCGCGATGAGAAGGTCGCCATCGCCGTGACGCATCTGCCCGCCGGCGAGCGCAAGGTGAGCTACCGCATGCGCGCCGAGACTCCCGGGATCTTCCGGGTGCTGCCGACTACCGTATGGAACATGTATCGACCCGGCGAAGGCGCCAACGGCGCGAGCGCCACCATCGAAGTGACCCCCGGAGACTCCTGATGCGCGCCATCGTGATTGTCGGACTACTGGCGAGCCCGCTTCTCGCGGATTCGCTTGCCGCGTACGGCGAACGCTCCTGGGCATCGACCACGGGCGCGTTTGTCATTGAGACGAAGGAGGTCGTGCGCGGCAAAATCGACTTCGTGATCAAGTCGAAGAGGGGGCGCGTGCGCGGCAAGGGTCGCATCGACCACATGCCGCTCGAACTCGCCCTCTTTGATGACGGCACCGGCTTCGTCGTCTGGGGGCGCTACACGCGCGAGGGTCACGGTGTGGCCGTGGCGCGCTACGACTTCGACGGAACGCTGCGCTGGAAGCACGACTTCAAGGCGCTGTTCGACAAGGAGCAGATCGACGGGTTTCCGAGCACGCTTTCGTTCGTTCTGTGGGCGCGCTCCATCTGGAACGACCCGACGCGCGCCGAGTTGATCGGCACGACCAGCACGCGGCTCGTCCTGCGGTTCAATACGCAGACCGGCAAGCTGCGCCCCGGCGGCATGGACGCCGTCCTCGATTCCCTGAAGCTCAAGCCGCCGCCCTTGGCGGGAATCGAAGCGGCGGGGGAGTGGTACCCGGAGCGGGCACGGGAGCAGCTTGTCGCGATCGCGCGCGACGAGGGAAACACGGTACTGGTGCGCGTGACGGCCGCCCAGCTCGCCGGCAGGAAAGGTGATTACGCGGGCCTTTGGAACGACGCTCTCGACGATGCGCAGGCGCTCCCGCGCGCGCTCCAAGCGGCGACTACGGTTCTTGCGCGCGCCGCCGCGGTGGAATTCATCGAGCGCGCCGCGCTGGACAAGCAGGTCGCGTTGGTCGCGATCCAGCACCTGGCTGAGCTCGGCGCGACACGTCAGCTCGTGACAGTTCTGGCGCACGGCGACACTCCCGCCCAAGCGCGCATTGCGGCGGGAGTGGCACTCCGCAAGTTGCCGAAGGCGGACGTCATCAAGGGCGTGCTCAAGGAGTTCGATGATGCCGATGGCGACACAGCCGTGGTCATGCTCGACGTGCTCGTCGCGGTCGGCGACAAGTCGCTGGTGCGGCGGCTCCAGCCGCATCAACAGAAGTTGATCCAGCTGCTCGACCGCAAGAACGCGAACGTCGTGTGGTTGGCGGGCTACTTCGCTGCGGTTCCGACGACCGAAGCCGTGCCGGGATTACTGCGCGCCGCCCGCCGGCTGCGCGGCAAGCGCGCCGATCAAAAAGCGGTGTTCGATGCGTTGCGGAAGTGCACCGGGCTCCAGGTCGGAAACAACCTGAGCGAGTGGGAACGCGCTCTGAAACGCTGAACCAATCGCATCGCGCTCCGTCTAAGAGCGTATGCGAATCGGAGCACTGACTCTCGTCCTTCTTGTTGCGGCCGCGGCCCAAGCTGACAGTTGGGCGCCCTTCGAAGACTATCGAGTGAAGAGTCCGCGCGGGAGTGCCTCGCTCCTGCTGCGCAAGGCGGATCGTGACACGGTCACGTTCGTGCTGGCGACGGAAGCGAACCGTGTGCGCGGGACGCTCTCCTGGATTCCATCCGAGGTCGAGGTGCTGGAGGATGGAGAAGGTGCCGTCCTGTTCGAGACGTATGCGCACGGCTACGGCCACGGGAAGACGTTCGTTCGCCTGAACGCGAAGGGTGAAACCGCGTGGAAGCTGGGCGTGGGCGACCTGAAGCTCGGCGCGGAGTGGACGCGCTACACGCGCAGTGATGCTTCCATCTGCTACTGCCTGTTCTGGGCAGTCGACGGGAAGCGGGTCTTCCTCGTGACGACGCAGGGTTCGATTCGCTTCATCGATCTGAAGGGCGGCGCGGTTTCGGTGCTGCCGGCGTCAGATGCGCTGGCCTACGTCCGGAAGTGGGCGGCCGGTGTCGGCGCGGATCGGACACGCCGCGACTTCGAGCGTCTCGCCGCACTTCACATGTCCAAGATCGAAGTTTTGGATCGCAACGGGATTCGAATGTGGCAGCTCACGCGTCCGAATCCGTTCCGAGCCGAATGGGAGCCGTCGTTCCTGCGCCAGTTGCTGCGCGCGGACGCCGACGCAGTGGTGCGCGTGGCGCTTCGGGACCCCTCGCTCCGCGGACTCGCCCTCTCGATCGCGTCCTTCATGGGCGACGACGGTGTGGCGCCTGTCCTGGAGGCGCTGGCGGAGTCGAACAAGCCGTGGACGGTTTTCCCCGAGATGCAGCCCGAGTTTTCGCGCCGCCTGTGCGCCGCGCTGTCGGACACGCTCCCGAACCTGGACGAGGCGTCGCGAGTACGGACCGTCGCCTGGCTGACTGAATTGCTGAAGCGCAAGCCGAACCCCCGGGCGCAGGCGTTGCTTGACGCCCGTCGCTGACGTTACTTCTCGGTGCGCCGTTCGAGTTCCGCGATCCATTCGGCGACGCGCGCGTCCTTGCCACCCGCGCGGAGGTACCGCTTGTAGTACTCAAGTGCAGCCTCGGGTTCGTTGAGGCTCTCGTCGTGGAGGATGGCGAGTGCGAGCAGCAGCTCCGGGTCCTTGGGGGCGAGTTCGAGTGCGGCCAGCCACGCCTTGGAGGCGTCCTTTGTCTTCCGAAGCTCCACAGCAACGTGGCCGAGTCGGATCCACAAGTCGGCGTTGTCGGGAATCGACTTCACGGCGCTGCGATAGGCCTTGAACGCGTTCCGCAGCTTGCCGTGATTCTCCAACGTCGCTCCGAGCGCCAGGCGATAGGACGCGTTGCCAGGATCGGCAGCGCCTGCGCGGCGGTAGTACGACGTCGCCTCGCGAATCTTGCCTGAGCGCTCGTACGCGAGCCCGATGTAGAAGAGGTGGCGCCCCTCCTTGGGCTCCTCGCGGCTGGCGCGTCGGTAGGCCTTGATCGCGGCGGAATAGTTGTCCTGGCGGAACTCCAGATAGCCCCGCGCCGCGTACGCCGATGCAAGGCGGGGGTCGAGTGCAAGCGCCCGGTCGATCGAGCGTCGAGCGAGCGCCCACTCGGAGAGCTCGCTGTACGCATCGGCCAGCAGGACCAGCACGAGCGGATCACTCGCGGCCCGCTTCAGTGCGGACTCGTAGGCTTCGACGGCTTCGCGGTCGCGGCCCAGCGTCGCGAGGGCGATGCCGCGATGAATCTGATTGTGGATTCGGTTGCGGGGATCGTTCGGTGCGGCGTCGGCCGCGGCATCGATCAGCGCGAACGCTTCATTGGCTCGCGGAGGGCTGGCACGGGTAAGGAAATGCGCGAGCCGATAGCGCGAATCGACATGCGCCGGGTCGAGCTTGAAAACCGCGCGGTAATCCCGATCGGCCTCCTCGTTGCGTCCCAGCTGCTCAAGTACGCGGGCTCGTGCATAGAACCCGTCGGCGAACGCGGCATCCAGCTCGGTTCCCTTCACCGCGGCGTCGAGTGCCTTGTCCAGCTGGCCGATGCGGCGCAACGCGGACGAATAGGCGACCCAGCCTCGCGCGTACTCCGGGTGCTTGCGCGTCAGTTTTCGAAGGCTCGTGACCGCGGCGCGACCATCGAGGAGCCGCGCGTACAGGTACTGTGTCTGCGCATCGTCGGGATGGGCTTTCGCACGCGCCTTGTAGGCATTGATGAGGTCGCGCTCGCGGCCCACTTCGCCCATCGTCTTCTGGTACAGAAGGTGGGCCTGGAGTGCCTGCGGATGGTCGGTCACGATCTGCTCGAGAGCGGTGATCGCTTCGGATTGCTTCCCGGAGCGAAGCTGGCGATCCACCTCCTTGAGACGATCATGGATTTCGAGGTTTCCGGCTTGCGCCAGCGTGGCGCAAAACAAGAGGGCACTCCAGACCGCGATTTTCATTTGGTCATCGAGTTGATGGCGCTTCTGGCGTTGCCGCTGCGCGTCTGGGAACGGGATTTACTTGCGGCTTTGTTGCCCGCGGCGGTGCGGTGCAATCCGCCGGTCTGGGAGAGCGCCTGCCCCTTCGTTGTTCCGCGGTTGGACTTGTTGGTGCCGGACCCCGAGCCTGTGGCGCCGCCCGAGCCTGCCGGTGCCTGCGTTCCGCCGCCGCTACCCCCGCCACCCGACGCGGTGCCCCCCGAAGGCTTCGCGCCGCTGTTGCCGGTGGCGCTTCCGCCGCGGCCACCGCCGCCGCCGCCGCCCCCGCCAGCCGGGGCACCATTGCCTCCGCCTGCGATGTTGCCGCCCCCGGTCCGTCCCGGAGCTCCCTCGACGGTCGTTGCCGGCAGAACTGCGAAGAGCAGGGCGGCCAACGCCATCACGATCAGTCTTCCATTGTGTTTCATGCTTTGAAACCTCCTATGCACTCTCCTTGGCAACGGGTGTGCCAGTGTCCGAAATGCCTCTCGCTTCGCGTGGTTCCGTGGAGAACCCGACACTTTTGTCGTGTTCACCGCGGCCCGCCCGTCACTTTCGGCCTGCCGCGTCAATGGCGTACTTGCGCAGCTTGTAGCGCAGCACGCGTTCGGGGATGCCGAGCGTTCGTGCTGCGCGAGCGCGTACTCCGTTCGATTCCTGAAGCGCCCGCGTAATCCAATTGCGTTCGAGTTCTTCGACCGCTGCCGGCAACGTTTCCGGATTGCCCTGCGACCGCGCGGGTGCCGCGTCCAGTTCAAGGTCGCCCGGCTCAATCTGCGGTCCGGCGCCGAGTACGAGGGCACGCTCCAATCGGTGTTCCAGCTCGCGCACGTTGCCGGGATAGTCGTGACGCTCGAGGGAGGCGACAGCGCTGGGGGACAGCGCGGGGGCGGACCTGCCATGTCGTTCCGCAATCCGCTGGAGCAGACGATGGGCAAGTGCGGGGACGTCCTCGAGTCGTTTGCGGAGGGGCGGAACAGGGATCTCGATCACCCGCAAGCGGAACAGCAGGTCTTCGCGAAACCGTCCATCGCGTGCACGCTGTTCGAGATCGCGATGGGTCGCGGTCAAGAGACGGAAATCCACGGGCCGGGGCGAACGCTCGCCCACCCGCGTGACCTCGCGTTCCTGCAGCACACGCAGGAGTCGCACCTGAACAGCGGGGGAGATGTCGCCGATCTCGTCGAGCAGCACGGTGCCCCCGGAGGCGGCCTCGAAGATTCCCGCGCGCGCCTCGTCCGCACCGGTGAACGCGCCCTTCGCGTGGCCGAACAGCTCCGATTCCAAGAGGTTCTCGGCGAGGGCCGCGCAGTTGACACGAATGTACGGTTCGGACGCGCGCCGACTGCCGGCCTGAATGCAGTCGGCGACGACCTCCTTGCCCGAGCCCGATTCGCCCGTAATGAGGACGGTCGCCTCCGAGGGAGCGACCTTGTCGATCATCGCGCGCACCGCCTGCATGGTGCGGCCCGCCCCGGCGAACGGATCGGCGGTCTCCGCCAGGGCGGGCAGCCCCTCGCCGACGCGGGCGAGGGCTCGGTCGAGGTCGTCGAGACGCAACGGTTTGGTCAGGTAGTCGTATGCTCCGGCCCGCATCGCCTCGACCGCGTTATCGATCGTTCCGTACGCGGTCATCACGAGGAACTCGGGGGCCAATCCCTCGGCGCGCGCCCGACGGATCAGCTCGACACCGTCGGTGCCCGGGAGGCGCACATCGGTGAGAACGACGTCGGCGCGACGGGAGCGGAGCGTGCCGATCGCTTCCTCGGCCGCCGACGCCTCCGCGACATCGTAGCCCTGCTCGCCGAGGTATTCGCTCAGCATGCTGCGCTGCGTCGGTTCGTCGTCGACGACGAGTAGTCGGATGCTCATGCGGTGCCTTTCGGGAACGGGAGCCGCATGCGAAACGTGCTGCCGCCCCCGGTTCGTTGGTGTGCCTCGATCGTGCCCCCGTGCGCCTGCGCCGCCGATAGCGCGAGGGCCAGCCCCAGCCCCGAGCCGCCTCGCTCGCCCGAGCGAAACGGCTCGAACAGCGAACGCGAGTCGCCCGGCGGAAGGCCGGCGCCTTCGTCCATCACCGCGATCGCCACTTCGCGGCCGTCCTGCGTGGCCCGCAGCGTGACCGAACTGCCCACGGGTGAGGCGCGTACCGCGTTGCGCACAAGGTTCCATAGCGCACCGCGCAGCAGATCGGTGTCGCCGCGCAGTTCGATTGCCGTCGAATCGCGCAGATCCAATCGAACCTCTCGCTGTTCGGCCTCCGCCTGCGCCAGCGCCACGACGGTTTCCATCAGAGCCTGCACCTGCACGGGACCCGATCGCGCGGCGCCGGGACGAGCCATCTGCAGGACCCCGGTGACGGTGCGATCGAGGCGCAGGACTTCGTCGGAGACGACCTTGGCGAGGCGCCGCGTGTCGGGGGTGAGGTCGGGGCGTCGCTCCAGCCGCTGGGATGCGATGCCGATCGCGTTCAGCGGA
>Ga0070728_10007192_pt1 | contig 10243 bp, 10 predicted proteins | sample tdDd471_FD_66723 | JGI IMG/M metagenome (GOLD analysis project Ga0070728, IMG submission 66723) | Marine sediment microbial communities from the Atlantic coast under amendment with organic carbon and nitrate - tdDd47.1 | ecosystem: Environmental > Aquatic > Marine > Coastal > Sediment | place...
CTATGCACTCCATCATACTTAGGGCGCTGAATAAAAACAATATGAGGGAGATTGTTTAGCGGGTAAAAAAGGATTAATATGCTACTTGGTTTTGCCATTGATAAGTCCGGATTGGCCGGGAAATTTTTACGGCTTACTGGCATTAGTTTATTGTGTGCAGCTTTTCCTGGCAATGTTGCCCGAAGTTTAGTTTCCAGTAGTATGATGAATTCCTCGAAGTTGGTCATAATAAATTTTAATAAAGCATCAATATAACATCTGTGCACCTAATTTATTTTAAATAAGCTTTGTAGTTGTATTAAAAATATCTAATATTGTTGATCGAAAAAATGTGATATAATGACAAGGGAAAGAACCGATTCATTTGAAGATATCAAGGAAGAAATGGGAGAGGTACACGAACTCATTCTTTTTAATGATGATATAAACACATTTGATTTTGTGATAGAAGCATTGGTTGATGTTTGTGACCACGATCCTATCAGCGCTGAACAATGTGCACTGGTAACACATTTTAAGGGAAAATGTTCGGTTAAAGAAGGAGAACTGGATGTATTGGAGCCCATGGGTAAGGGTTTGGCTGATCGTGGACTGGTGATTTCAATCAATTAATCTAAGCTTTATGGAACATTGTTAAAAAAACAATGCCTGGTAAATGTATTTTGTCATGTTGATACGAGTAGGAAATAAAAAATAATCTGAACATATGTCCTGGACGGTAATTGCAGTTTTAGTTGTTGTTGGCCTGTTATTTCTCATGCTTGAGATACTGGTTGTTCCTGGCACTACCGTCGTGGGAGTGGTTGGTTTCATCCTGATTGCAATTGGTATCTGGCAAACATATGCTGCCTATGGATCGCCTGCCGGACATTATGTTTTAGCCGGAACACTGGTGTTAACGATCGTGGCCCTGTGGCTTTCTCTGCGATCGAAAACCTGGAAACGGGTTATGCTGCATTCAGAGGTTGACGGCCGGGCCAATGTCATCGAGGAACACTCGATAGAAATAGGTGATGAAGGAATTTCAGTTTCCAGGTTAGTGCCCATGGGCAAAGCTATGTTCAATGATCAATATTTTGAAGTGACATCGACCGGGGACTTTATTGATGAAAAAATAAAAATTGTGGTCGTAAAAATTGAGCACAATAAAATTTACGTAAAACAAAATATTTAAGAAATTATGGAAGCAAATGTGTTTATTATTATAGCAATTGGGATAGCTTCAATCTTTGGGCTCTGGGTGATTTTTTATTTCATCCCGGTAGGATTGTGGTTTTCGGCTCTGGTATCCGGAGTCAGGATTTCGCTGCTCCAACTCGTTCTTATGCGTTGGAGAAAGATCAAACCACCGGTAATTGTAAATAGCCTGATCGCTGCTACCAAAGCAGGTTTGCACCTTAATAGGAATGAACTGGAAGCACATTATCTGGCCGGAGGAAGGGTACAATCCCTTGTCAATGCATTGATTTCGGCAGATAAAGCCAACATGGATCTTGATTTCAAACTGGCTACTGCTATTGATCTTGCCGGCCGGGATGTTTTCGAGGCAGTTCAGATGTCGGTAAACCCCAAGGTGATCAATACACCTCCAGTTGCAGCTGTTGCAAAAGATGGCATCCAGTTAATTGCCAAGGCACGGGTAACGGTTCGGGCCAGTATAAGGCAACTTGTTGGTGGTGCCGGTGAGGAAACTGTTATTGCCAGGGTTGGCGAAGGTGTGGTTTCAGCTATTGGTTCTGCAGATTCTCATAAATTGGTTCTTGAAAATCCGGATTCAATATCCCGTGTTGTTCTTGAAAAAGGCCTTGACTCAGGTACGGCTTTTGAAATTCTATCCATTGATATTGCCGATATTGATGTAGGTAAAAATATTGGTGCTGTGTTACAAATGGATCAGGCCAACGCCGATAAAAATATTGCCCAGGCAAAGGCTGAAGAGCGTCGTGCTATGGCTGTGGCCAATGAACAGGAAATGATGGCAAAAGCCGGTGAGGCCAGAGCCAACGTAATCCAGGCTGAAGCAGAAATTCCTAAGGCCATTGCCGAAGCATTCAGATCAGGCCAACTTGGTATCATGGACTATTATAAGTTCGAGAATATTAAGGCCGATACAAAGATGAGAGATTCCATTTCTACTCCCCCTGACTCGGCCCACAAGAGAGGCAAAGGCAAAGACGAAACGAAAAAATAGGAAATCCTAAATAAAAGTCAAAAACGCCTGTCGCCGCAAAGCTTCAGGCGTTTTTTTATGATTGAGAACAAGTTTACGGATACCAAAATAACTCGTCTGTTTTTAACATCTGCAGCTCAGGCAAATAATTTATTATAATGTCCGTTTGTCTAGAAGTTTTTAAAAATAATGATTTCAAACCGGTATCTGAAGAATATAAATGGGAAATAACGATACACCTATATCAGTAGTAGAATTAGCAACTACCCAGGATAAATACAACGAACTTGTAAAAGCCTGTATCAGTTGTTCCGAGTCGGAGTTGGCCAGGCTTGAAAATGCCTTCGATTATGCAAAGGAGGTATATGGAAACTCTCGAAAAGAATCAGGTGAACTCAAAATATTGCACAGTTTATCTGTTGCACTTATTGTGGCCAGCGAAATTGGATTGAGGTCAAGTTCGGTTATATCTGCGATTTTACATGATGTTATCGACAGCACAGGACATGATATCAAATTCATTGAGGAACATTTTGGGAAGGATGTTGCAGCCATTGTTCAGGGCTTTAAGAAACTTTCAATGTTTCATTCGGATAAGGTGTCATTTCAATCTGAGAATTTCAGGAAATTGTTTTTAAGTATGGTAGATGATGTGAGAATCATTTTTATTAAAATGGCTCACAGGCTCCATGATTTGAGGACTTTCCATGATCTACCTGAGGAACTTCAGAATTTATTTTTAAAGGATGCTATCCACCTTTACACTCCAATTGCTCATCGATTGGGATTGTATAAAGTGAAGGGAGAACTTGAGGATTTGTCGATGAAATATAGCTTTCCGGAACAGTATAACGAAATATCCTCTAAACTTCGTGAAACCAAGATTCAGCAAGAAGATTATATCAACCGTTTTGTTGTTCCCGTAAAGGATAAATTAAAGCAGGACAATATAAGTTTTAATATTAAAAGCCGTACCAAATCCATCCCTTCCATCAAAGAGAAAATGGACTCACAGGGTGTACCTTTCGAGGAGGTCTATGATATTTTTGCCATCAGGGTTATACTCACCGGAGTTTTAACCGATGAAGAGAATCTTTTTGTTGAGGAGTTTAAAAAGCTGTACGAAAAAGAGGGTGATCAGAAAACAGAGCGGAAAACAAAAAATGAAAAATTTGCTCAGCGGAAGGCGGCCAGAAAGCCGTCTACACGGGAAAGTGTTGAGGCTGAACTGACAAGGCTTGAGCAGGAAAAAAAAGAACTTGCAAATAAATTCAATGCTGATAAAAAGAGGTTTGTTGATTTGCTGCACCTCGAACGTACAGCCTGCTGGAAAGCTTATTCTGTTATTGCTGATACCTACCAGCCTAATCCCAAACGCCTGCGTGATTGGATTACTACACCAAAAGCAAGTGGTTATGAATCATTACATACAACTGTGCTGGGGCCGGACGACAGGTGGGTAGAAGTGCAAATACGAACATTTCGAATGGATGAAGTGGCAGAAAAGGGCGATGCTGCTCATTGGCGCTATAAGGAATCTGCCTATGGGAAAAGTGTCAGCGAGTGGATGTTTGACATCCGCAATATCCTTGATACCCTTGGTGCACAAAAGTTGGATGATGGCAGGGCTTCAAAAATTGAATCAGGGTCGGATAGCATTTATGTGTTTACACCCAAGGGCGATTTACGTGAATTAAAAGCTGGTGCCACCATTCTTGATTTTGCATTTGATATCCATTCGGATGTTGGTTGTAAGTGTACCGGGGCAAAAATCAATAACAAGGTTTTTCCTATCCGGCATCAGCTATCCAATGGGGATAAAGTGAGTATAATCACTGTCAAAAATCAAAAACCCAATGCCGACTGGTTGAACTATGTTGTTACTTCTAAGGCAAAAAGCAGGATCAACCGAGCGCTGAGGGAAGAAAAATACAAAGAAGCTGAAGCAGGAAAAGAAACACTTGCAAGGAAATTTAAAAGCTGGAAAATTGAGTGGAATGATAAAAATATCTCAAGACTTGTAAAGGCTTTTAATTTTCAGAAACCTGTTGACCTTTATTACAATATTGCCATCAATAAATTAGATTTACTTGAACTTAAGCAGGAATTTACTGTATCGGAAGAAAGTGATGAAGCGGATAGTGAATTTGATATCAACGAGGAAACCTATGATGAACTTCTCGAAAGTCAATCTGAAAAAGATGAGAATTTTATTCTTATCGAAGCTGGTGTTTCAGGCCTGAATTATTCACTTGCGAAGTGCTGTAACCCTATTGCAGGAGATAAGATTTTTGGTTTTGTTACAGTAAACCACGGCATTAAAGTGCACCGATACAATTGCCCTAACGCTGATCAATTACGCGAGAAATATGAATACCGTATTATGTCGGCCCGATGGAAGGAAAGTAAAACAATGAATATTTTTGTTACCAACCTCAGGATTGTTGGAAGTGATAGGGTAGGGTTGGTTAACGACATTACAAGAATTATTTCTGAGGACTTGAAGGTGAATATGAAAAATCTTAAATTTTCTACCACCGGTAATAAATTCGTGGGAATAATTAAGGTCCAGGTAAGGAATGTGGATCACCTTGGGTTTTTAAAAAAGAAAATGTTGAATATTAAAGGGGTAACGAAAGTAGTGCGGTTTGATTAAAATTTGCTAATCGAAAGCAGTACCATGAAGCATGGGTACAAAAACGAATCCTCCATGATACTCCTCTTTAAAATCGGTTTCTGAGTTTTTAATCAGCCTTACCATGGTTTGATACCCTCCTTTTCCAACTGGTGCAACAAGTATTCCCCCAACTTTCAATTGATCTGTCAGGTCTTTCGGAATCTCAGGTACTGCAGCAGTAATTATTATCCTGTCGAACGGGGCAAAAGTAGGAAGCCCCTTGTAACCGTCACGATTAAATACCCTTGCTTTAAATCGATGTTTGTCAAAAAATTTCTTTACTGACTTGTACAAGTTTGTTTGCCTTTCAACTGTAAATACTTTGGCGCCTATTTCCAGTAAAATGCATGCCTGGTACCCCGATCCGGTACCAACTTCCAGTACCTTCATTCCTTTTTCAATCTTTAAAAGTTCACTCTGGAAAGCAACGGTATAGGGTTGCGAAATGGTTTGCCCTGATCCTATGGGGAAGGCTTTATCCTGGTAAGCAAATTCAAGAAAGGAAGAATCCATAAAAAAATGTCTTGGAACATTGCCAATTGCCTCCAATACATCACTGTCCCTGATGCCTTTGTCAATCAGGCCATTTACCAATTGTTTCCTCAGTCCCTGGTGCCTGTATGTGTCAATCATTATTTGGTGTTTAGCATTTCGAGTTTGGAGCTATCAGCATGAAATTTGAGTTATAAAATTAATTCTTTCCAGTCAGTCTATATCTCTCAGTTCACTAAAAATTCCGTTATCCCTCCGGTCATTTTTTATTCAACTCCTAATTGGCAAAATTAATAAAAGCTTTGGCTTACCCACTCTTAAGGAAATTATAAATTGATTTTTCTGCTTAATTGAAAAGTTACTCGATACTCATCCACTCTGAAGTACCTGCTTTTGTTTTTCTTTTTTTACACTACCATCAGAACCAAATTAATTTACATTTGCAAAAAATTTAAAATTATGCTAAAAATTGGTGTTTTGGGTGCTGGTCACCTTGGGAAGATTCATATCAAATGTATTAAAGAGATCGAACAGTTTGAACTGGTTGGATTTTATGATCCCAATACTGAAACTGCAGCCAGAGTTTCAGAAGAATTCGGACTAAAAAAGTTTGATACATTGCATGATATTATTGATGCTGTGGATGTCGTGGATATTGTTACTCCTACTGTATCACATTTCGATTGTGCTTCGGAATCACTTAAAAAGTCAAGGCATGTTTTTATTGAGAAGCCCATTGTTACAACTCCCGAAGAAGCCCGTGAGTTGATAAAAATAGCAGAGGAAGCCAGTGTTAAAGTACAGGTTGGCCATGTTGAAAGGTTTAACCCGGCATTCCTTGCTGCACAATCATACATCAAAAATCCCATGTTTATCGAAACACACCGCCTGGCGCAATTTAATCCAAGAGGTACCGATGTTCCGGTTATATTGGATTTAATGATTCATGATATCGACATTGTATTAAGTGTAGTAAAATCGAATGTGAGAAAGATTAGTGCAAGTGGTGTGCCTATTGTAAGCCATACACCGGACATTGCCAATGCCCGTATCGAATTTGATAATGGTTGCGTGGCCAACCTTACTGCCAGCCGCATGTCACTGAAAAATATGAGGAAATCCAGGTTTTTTCAGCGCGATGCGTACATTGCAGTTGACTTCCTCGAAAAAGATATCGAAATTATAAGAATGAAAGATATTGAAGGTGATCCGAAAGATCCTTTTGCCATGGTTGTTGACCTGGGTGAAGGAAAGGGTAAAAAAGAGATCATGATGGATAAGCCAAAGATACAGCCTATCAATGCCATAAAAACCGAACTTGAAAAATTTGCTGAAGCTATAATTAATAACATTACTCCGGCAGTTACAATAAACGATGGCTATATGGCACTTGATGTTGCTTACAGGATTCTTGAAAAAATCAAACATTAGACGCTTACCTGGTGCTGGAAAAGCAATATAAAATTTGTAAATTCGTTGACCTTTTCTAATTCTGAAACGGACTTGCTAATGGTAAAAGTGCTAATTAAAACGGTAATCTTTTTCTTGATCATTCTTGTTGGAGTTACATCCTGTAAACAGGAAGATCTGGAACCAGGGATACCTGCTTACATATTGGTGGACACTATTACCTGTTCTACTGTTTTTGTTGACCAGGGAACATCACAGCAAAAATTTTCAGATGTATGGGTTTATGCCGATGACGTAACAATTGGCGCTTTTGAAATGCCAGCCTACGTTCCCATACTCAAAGAGGGACCCGGCAAATTAAGGCTCGAGCCCGGGATTAAGTTAAACGGGATAGCATCAACAAGAGTCCCCAACCCATTTTTTGAACCTGTAATTATTGAAGATTTTAACTTTATACCCGATAGTTTAATATTAGCAAATTTTAATGTAGAGTATTGGGAAACCACTTTTTTTGTTTGGAAGGAGGATTTCGACGGAGTTGCAATATCTATAGACTCCACCTCGAAAAGTACTACCAACATTGTGTTAACTGAAGAGGGTACGGATGAAACCTTTGAAGGAAATCACTCGGGGAAAATTGTTTTAGATAGTATTAATAACTATTACGAAGGGGCTACTTTCCAGGCCTACGACTTGCCTAAAGATGGGTCTCCAGTTTTTCTGGAGATGCATTATAAGTGTAACAACATACTTGTGGTTGGCCTGTTTGCTCAGAATTCATCTGAAATCATACAGGATCCTGTAATTTTCATTAACCCAAAGGAAGATTGGAATAAAATTTATATTAATCTTACCAATAAGCTTAAGGAATATTCTAATGCCCTGGATTTTAAAATTTTCTTTGGAGCCTATTACGATACACCCGACGAAGAAGCTGTACTTTTAATGGACAACATAAAGTTAATGTACCGATAGATAATTCATGAACAGACAACTACAACAAGCAAAATATATTTTTGCCGACTGGATTTCAGCGGTTATAGCCTGGACCTTGTTTTTTGTTTACAGGAAGTACTACCAATCGCCAGAGCAGTTTAGCCTGGCAGAAGTTTTTTCAGATAATAAGCTGTACTACGGTATTTTGATCATACCGTTGTTTTGGCTTATTCTATATGTAATTGCTGGTTATTACCGCAAAGTATTCAGGAAATCCAGGATCAGGGAATTATCACAAATTTTTTCGACCACATTTATTGGTGTTACTATATTATTTTTTACACTAATCCTTGATGATGTGGTAGTTTCGTACAAGTCGTACTTGCAATCATTTTTGGTGTTATTTGCATTACAGTTTGTGATTACAGCCACTTATCACCTGTTTATCACCACACGAACAGTGAAAAAGGTTCACCGGAAGATCATTGGTTTTAATACAATTATTGTTGGTAGCAGTGATAATGCCGTAGAGATGTTCCATGATCTTGACAACGAGTATCCATCGGCAGGTAACAAATTTATTGGATTTGTAAATGCCAAATTGTATGATAACTATAAACTTGCTGAGTTTTTACCCCACCTTGGGAATTATAAGGATTTATCTACTCTGATCAGGGAAAAGCAGGTTGAAGAGGTTATTATTGCCGTAGAAAGATCGGAGCATGAGCTTGTAGAGAATATGATAGCTGAAGTTGAGGATACCGAGGTAGTGATAAAGATCATTCCCATCATGCAGGATTACCTCATGGGATCGGTTAAAACAACTGCGATATTTGGTGAACCCTTGGTGCAAATCTCTCCCGACCTGATGCCTGCCTGGCAGACATCTCTCAAAAGGTTGATCGACATTGTTGCCTCTTTAATTGCCATTATTTTGTTACTGCCTTTGTACGCATTTGCTGCAATCGGTGTGAAAAGGTCTTCGAAAGGTCCAATTTTGTACTCTCAGGAAAGGATCGGGTTACATGGTAAGCCATTTAAAATTCCCAAATTCCGATCGATGTACACTGGAGCTGAAAAGGACAAACCGCAGTTGTCCTCATCAAATGATAGCAGAATTACTCCTTTTGGAAAGATGATGCGTAAACTTCGAATTGACGAAATACCTCAGTTTTTCACAGTTTTGAAAGGCGATATGTCTCTTGTCGGCCCTCGTCCCGAACGCCAGTTTTTCATCGATCAGATAATAAAAAAAGCTCCCCATTATCGGTTAATGCAGCGTGTTAAGCCAGGCATTACATCCTGGGGCCAGGTAAAATTTGGTTATGCATCCAACGTAGATGAAATGGTAGAACGTCTGAAATACGATATTCTTTATGTTGAGAATATGTCGCTGGCCATGGATTTTAAAATTATGGCCTACACCATCCTTATTGTGCTTCAGGGAAGCGGGAAATAGGTAAATGGAGAATTGGAGTAATTTTAATATTGTAAAAGCAACAATTATACTTCAATCATCCAAGAACTGATATCAAGAAATGAATAGAATTCCTCAACATTTCAATAGAAAATTTTTGATATCCCTCCTCTTTTTTCTTTTTTTTCAAGATTCAGCCTTAAACGCCCAAAAATCTGTTTTTCCTTTTCAGTCTGGCGAAAAACTCGAATACAAAGTTTCATACAATTGGGAATTTGTTTGGGTGGATGCTGGAAAAGTAGTGTTTGAGGTTGACAGCCTGATGTATGGCAACCAACCTGCATATCATTTTAAGGGTTTTGGACGCTCTTATAGTTCCTACGATTGGTTTTTTAAAGTTCGCGATTATTTTGAGTCAGTTGCAGACGCCGGTAGTTTCCACCCCCATTGGTTTACCCGCAATACCCGTGAAGGAGACTTTCGTGTGAACAATAAATTCAACTTCGATTACGAAAAGAACCATATAATTTCACAGACTGAAAATTCTCATACACCTTTTCGAAAAGATACTTTGTTGCTCGACGATTTTGTGCTCGATGTGCAAACTGCGGTATATTATGTCCGAACATTCGATTTCGAAAGTATGGTCGAAGGGGAGAAAATTCCTTTCCGAATGATTATTGATGGGGAGATTTACGAATTGTACGGACAGTATCTGGGCAAAGAAATTATCGAAAATCATGACGGGCAGATTTACCGCTGTCATAAGTTTTCAGCCTTGCTTGTTGAAGGAACTATGTTTAAAGGCGGTGAGGATCTGATTGTCTGGCTTACGGATGATAAAAACCATATACCAATATTGATTGAGGCTAAGATTTTAGTAGGCTCAGTAAAGGCTTACTTTACAGGTGGAGAAAATATGCTGCATCCGATGGAATCTCTTGTGAATTGAAAAAAGACCTTCCAGTTTTCTCCATTACTGGTGAGGGCAAAACCCGAAGGTCTCAATACTTTTTGGATATCATGTCAGAATTAAGATGTTTGATCTGTGATCTGTGATGTTTCTCAGATCAAACATCTTACATCAAAGATCGGACATCTCATATCATTTCCCCCTACTCAAACACAATCTTCCCCTCGT
>Ga0070728_10007194_pt1 | contig 10241 bp, 5 predicted proteins | sample tdDd471_FD_66723 | JGI IMG/M metagenome (GOLD analysis project Ga0070728, IMG submission 66723) | Marine sediment microbial communities from the Atlantic coast under amendment with organic carbon and nitrate - tdDd47.1 | ecosystem: Environmental > Aquatic > Marine > Coastal > Sediment | place...
TAGGTGGAAGTCGATATCCCGATAGGTAGTGGAAAGGGGCCCCCGGGGGCCCCCACCCCCATATTTCAGGCAATAAACGGGTCGATCGGCCCGATGCAACGCCAGAGCCAACCTTTGCAACATGGCCGTTAGCGTGGAAACCGACAGGACGGATATCATTCTCCCACCAGCAGGGACTCGCCCTCCCAGGCCCATTCAGGCCAGCTGGTGAGAGAGGATTATCATGAGCCACGGAATGCTCCCACGATCTTCTATCGTTACCAGACGGTCACGCGGTCGGCGCCTCGAGATGGACAATACCCCGACCCTGACCTCCTGCCTCCCCAGCTGGTCATTGAACCTGTGTCAGCTGGAACCCGGGAATCTGCAAACAAAACTCAGCCAGATCGACCTCCCCGGCATCCATTTCGGACGGCTCCAGGCCAGCCAGGCCCTGGAAATCGTGGGCCAGGCCCCAGAAGGCTTGCAGACCATCATAGTCCCCGCCCGAAGCGATCATCCCTTTTCATGGTCTGGACGCCCCTTGGCCGGCGATCAGGCCCTGCTCCTGCCGTCGGGCAGCCCTATTCAGGCCACCGTCCGGACTCCATGCGATGTCTTCGTTCTCTCCCTCTCGACTGGAGCCCTTCCCAACCGCCTGCTGGGATCCGTCAATCGTTACCTGCATGGGAGACAGACCTGGTTCCTCGACAAGGTCGACCTGCCTCGCCTGCGCCAGGCCCTGATCGACCTGGACCAAGCCGTCATCTCAAAATCGCCCTTTCCCCGGTTCCTCGAGGATGATTTGACATCCTCCTTCAACCAGGCGACCTGCCGATCCATGCCCTCCCTGCGTCGCCGTGACGAAGGGCTGATTCGCGCTCGAACTCTCATCACCGAATCCGAAGGCCAGGACCTCACCCTCGAGGACCTCTGTGAAGCCGCCCAGGTCAGCCACCGCACCCTCGTGTACGCCTTCCGGGACCATTTCGGCATTCCTCCCAAACGATTCCTCGTGGTCTACCGGCTCAATGGTGTGCGACAGGATTTCTTCCTCCACGGCCATGCCGGTACCAAGATCATCGATGTGGCCAGCCACTGGGGTTTCTGGCACATGGGGCAGTTCGCCTCGGACTACCGCCGCCTCTTCGGTGAGTTGCCTTCGACGACCCTCAACAAGATCTCGGCTGCCCGGCCAGGTGATGACATCGCCAAACCGGCCGCCAACCCTTCCCCGCATCACGAATGGACCTGGTTCCCGACTCCGACCTGGAGCCTGGCCTAGCGTCCTTCAGCCCCCGTTTAACCATGGAGATTGAAACGTGAATAAATCCATGACCTTGATGACCATTCTTCTGCTCTTGATGTCCATGAGTGCCACCCTGGCAGCCGACCACGGGCCTCTTCTGAACCGAGCCCTGAACAACGACCCCACCGCCACCATGCAGCGTGCCGACGGCACCTTCGCGGTCTGGGTCCATTTCACGGACCGCGGCCTGTCCCCCGCGGCCCTCTCCACGGCCCTGGCCACGGCAACTCGGGACTTGCCCCAGCGCACCCTCGACCGCCGCGCCAAGACCGCCCTTCCCGGCGAGCCCCTGGTCGATGCCCGTGATCTTCCCGTCTCGCCCCAGTACATCGAGGCGATCAATGCCCTCGGCGCCGAGCCACGGCGCCAGTCGCGCTGGTTCAACGCCGCGAGCTTCAACGCCACCCGGGACCAGATCACGGCCCTGAGCCAGCTGCCCTACGTGGACCACGTGGAATTGGTCGCCCTGTTCCGCCGTGACGTACTCGGTGGCCTCGGCAACCAATCGGCGCCTCTCGACGATCTCCGGAAAGCCGAGGACGACCGCTATTCCCTCGATTACGGCGGCAGCCTGACCGGCCTCGAGCAGATCAACGTGCCGCCGGTGCATGCCATGGGCCTCAGCGGCCAGGGTGTGATCGTCGGCATGCTCGACAACGGTTACATGACCACCCATGAGGCCTTCTCCCATCTGGACATCATCGACGCCTACGACTTCGTGAACGACGATGACAATGTCGGCCCCGAGGAGGGCGACCACCCGAACCAGGCCAATCATGGGACCCAGACCCTGTCGGTACTGGCCGGCTTCGCCGACGGCAACCTCGTGGGTACGGCCTTCAATGCCTCGGTGATCCTGGCCAAGACCGAGGACATGAATGACGAGACCCCCATCGAAGAAGACAACTGGGTGGCCGGCCTGGAATGGGTCGAGTCCCTGGGCGCGGACATTGTCACCAGCAGCCTGGGCTACTACTACTGGTACGAATTCGACGACCTCGACGGCAACACGGCGCTGACCACCATCGCCGCCGACATGGCCGTGGGCCGTGGCATCTGCGTCTTCAACAGCGCCGGCAATCAGCGCGGCGATGAAGACTTTCCCTACCTCACCGTCCCGGCCGACGGCGATAGCGTGATCGCCGTGGGCGCCGTGGACAGTGGCGGCCTCGTGGCGAATTTCAGCTCCCCCGGCCCCACCGCCGATGGCCGCACCAAGCCCGACCTCACCGCCCTGGGCGTGGGCACCTTCACGGTCGCCTACTGGAATGACACCGGCTATACCGCGGCCAACGGCACCAGCTTCGCCACGCCCATGCTGGCCGGTGTGGCCGCCCTTCTCCTCGAGCGCATGCCCACCCTGACGCCCATGCAGGTCCGCGAGGCCCTGCGCAGTACCGCCGATAATCATATCCGCCCGGATAATGACTACGGCTGGGGCATCGTGGACGCCGAGGCCGCCCTGGCCTACTACGGCCCGACCATTGTCCATACGCCGCTCATTGACACCGAAGATGTGATCGGTCCCTACGTCGTCACCGCCACCATCACCAGCCCCGAGCCTCTGGACCCCGGCAGCCTGGCCCTGTCCTGGCGGGTCGACAACGGTCCCTGGCAACAGGTGGGCCTGAGCGCCGCGGGTGACGATGTCTACACGGCCGAGATCCCCGGCCAATCCTCCGACAGCCAGGTCGATTACTACCTCGAGGCCAGTGATGTCGAGGGACTCACCATCACCAACCCGCTACTGGCTCCCTCCGAGGTCCACGGTTTCCTCATCGGCACCGACCAGATCCCGCCGACCCTGGTTCACACACCCCTGATGAACCAGGTTCCCCAGAACTGGCCGCCCACGGTCCTGGCCATGGCCGACGACAACCTGGGCATCGACCGGATCGAGCTGTCCTACCAGCTCAACGGCGGCGCTACCGAGGGCCCGTTCTCCATGGATGATGCCGGGGACTTCTACGAACTCCTCTTCCCCCTGGCCGCCGGGGCGGTCCAGGTCGGCGATGTGGTGACCTACCAGCTCACCGCCTTCGACGTGGCCGGAGCGGTCAACACGGCCACCAGTGGCCCCCACGATGTGCCGGTGGTGGCGGACCTCGGCTCGGTCCTGGTGGTCAACAACGGCAGCGGTTCAGCCGCGGCGGCCGACGAGGATCCCGAGTCCCAGGACGACGGCAAACCTCAGTCTCCCATCACCCAGGTCACCTCCTCGGCCGATGACATTACCAGCTGGCTGAGCGACGCCGGCTACCTGGTCACGATGATCAACCATGGCCAGGTCGGCCCCGGCGACTTTGCCGGCTTCGATGTCGTCGTCGCCGCTTGCGGCAATAATGGATCACCGCTGGCCGGCACCACCTTGCGCAACATGCTCGTGGAATGGGCCCAGGGCGGCGGCGCGGTCCTGGTCGAATCCGGCGAACTCGCCTACGACGCCTTCGTGACACCCGGCTATCCCGAACTCGCCGAGCATGTGATGCACGCGGACAGCTTCGGTGGCGATCTGCTCTACGAGTTCCCCATCAACGCCAACGAGAGTGATCACCCCTTCCTGAACCGGCCGTACATGTTGCGCGACCCCTTCCAGCTGAATGTGCCGGACGGCGTGTACGATTTCGGCTGTTCCGACGTGGCCGGCCCAGCCGAGGAAGCCATGGTCGTGGTTCGCACTCCTTATAACTCCAACTCCGGTGGCGTCATCCTCTACGACGAGAACTCCGCCCCCGAGGCCGGCCAGACCGTCTACATCACCTTCGACGTGAGCTACCTCGACGAGCCCGTGGGCCGGGCCCTGGTGGAGAACGCCGTGTCCTACCTGGTGGCCACCGAGCCTCCGGGCGGCGCATCCATCGCCGGCCAGGTCACCCTCGCCGATGGTGGTGATCCCACCGGCGCCGCGGTCACCTGCCGCCATGCCTCCACGACCACAGGGGCCGATGGATTATTCACCCTGGACGGACTTTACGGCGGAACGCACATCCTGACGGCCAGCCTGGAGGGTTATGCGCCGGTGGAGCTAACCGTGGAGATCGTGGATGACGAGGCGCTGGGCGGACAGCAGTTCATGCTCCTGCCGGTGACCGAGGTCAACGTGAGCGTCGAGGCCGATCTGCCCATCCCCGATTACGACCCCTTGGGCGTGGCCAGCGTGCTCGACGTGACCGAAGCCGGGCAACTGCTGGGCATCACGGTGGACATCGACATCAGCCACAACTACATCGGTCATCTCGAGGTGAAACTCATCAGCCCGAGCGGTACCGCGATCACCCTGCACGACAACTCAGGCCACAGCGCCGATGACATCGTGGGCAACTACCCCCTGACCCTCTCGGTGGACGGCCCCGGCGCCCTCGCTGATTTCGTCGGTGAGGACGCCTTCGGCGAGTGGACACTCCACGTCGCCGACACCAACTATGGCGTCTGGGGCACCCTCAACAGCTGGGGCCTGAACCTGCTGCTGTCCCAGGGCGTCACGGCCGTGGAACCCGACACTCCGGTGGCCATCACCCGACTCGTGGGCAACGCTCCCAACCCGTTCAATCCCCAGACCATGATCGCCTTCGAGCTGGCCTCCAGCGGCGCGGTCCGGCTGGACATTCATGACCTGCGCGGTCGCCTGGTGCGCCGCCTGGTCAACGGCCATGCCGAGGCGGGTCCGCACCAGGTGCGCTGGGATGGGCGTGATGGATCGGGGCGCGAGATGGCCAGCGGGGTCTACTTCAGTCGGCTGATCGCCGAGGGAGTGACTCAGCATCAGAAGATGACCCTCGTTCGCTGACCGCCCCACCCGGTCAGTTCGTGCGGCCCCTGCTTTTCGGAGCAGGGGCCTTTTATTTCGTTTCACCCATCAATTTTCCGCAACATTCTGGACTCTGCAACCTCGGGGCAAACCCTTGCAACGCCAGGGTGAGCAGGCAACAGGGCTAAACGTCTACAATTCCCCTCGTCGGCACCAAGTTCGTGGAAGCCGACGTGACGAGGCCCAAGAAAAGCTTCCGATCCCACACCTTCGCCCTGGGCCAGTGGTGATTACCTACTCAGAGATTGGATACCCATCATGCGGAACATTGCCATCATTCTCCTGTCCCTCATCGTCCTGGCCGCTCCGGCCCTGGCCGAGACCGTCACCTTCCGGGCCAACGGCACGGTCGAATGGAACATGGTCAACAGCGGTCCCCTGGCCGATGTCTCCTATGGCGACGGCATCGCCCTGACCTTCACGGTCGACAGCGATGACTTCCTCGACAGCGCCACCTACAACACCCGTGGCTACGTCATCAACCAGGACAGCTTCGTGATGACCCTGGGTGAGGTCGAGATGCACCTGCAGAACCCCTTCCCCGAGGGCCAGACCCCTTACTTCGTCCTGCGCAACGGCGACCCCGTGGCCGACGGCTTCCTGATCTCCAACAACACCGACTGGCCGGCCTCCCTGCCCTCCGACATTCCCGCGGGCATCGACCCTTACTTCGGCGTGGCCTTCGAGGTCGGCTACGAGGGCGACACCCTGAATTCCCTGAACATCCTCGACGCCATCGGCGCCTATGCCTATGACGGTCTGACCAACTTCTACTTCAACGTGGTCGATGGTCCCATCGAGGTCATCGGTGTGGACTTCTGGGGCTTCTCCCTGGAGACCGAGGGCGTGGCCGTCGAGTCCCACAGCCTGACCGACGTGAAGAGCCTGTTCCAGTAGACGACATTCTTCGTTGGCAGACGATGAGGGCCCCCATCGCCTGGCGGTGGGGGCCCCTTATCCTTGGTGGGGTGCGGTCACAGCCAGGTCATGCATTACGTATAGAAGATAAGACCGGTACACGTATCACCTCGCGGGCCGTCCAGCCCCCACCAATTCAACTCGACATCCTGGGCGCCTCCATTCCACCAAGGAGACATGACATGCGCTCAACTCACCTGATCCGGGGCCTGGGTCTGGTCCTGATCACGGCCTCCATCGCTTTCGCCTCACCTCCGACCGTCATCTACGAGACCATGATCCCAGATCACGACCTCCCCAACTCCCACGGGCTCGCTGTCGACGCCGAGGGCCATGCTTATTGCCTGGCCTCGACCTATGACGACGGAGTTCACATCGACATTCTGGTCATCAAGCTCAATCCCGACGGCACCCTGGCCTGGACCCGGAGTATCCAGGGCGACGACCACGACTACGCTGCGGGTATCGCACTTGACCCGGCTGGCGATGTCTGGATCACCGGATTCACCGATTCCACGGATTTCCCCCTCGTCGACCCCATGGACGGCACTCCCAACGGATTCCGGGACGCCTTCCTGACCAAACTGTCGGCCAGTGACGGCTCATTGCTTTACAGCACCCTGATCGGCGGCGACCACGCTGACGCCGCCCATGGCATCGCCATTGCCCCCAATGGAGAAATCCTTCTGGCCGGCAGCACCAAGTCCCGCGATTTCCCCACCGTGAACGCCTATCAGAGTGAGCCCAGCGCCCCCCTCTACCTCTTCACCGACGCCTTCGTCACGCGCCTTGCACCCTCCGGTGACGAGATTCTCTACAGCACCTACCTGGGGGGTCTCGAGGATGACGAGGCCCGATTCGCCGCATTCGATTCTCAAGGGAACATGGTTCTTTCCGGGTACACCGAGGCTGATGATTTCCCCCTGGTCGACGCCATTGAGGAAACACCCAACGACCTCTTCGTCGCCAAGCTCTCCGCCGACGGATCCACGGTCCTTTTCGGAACCTACTTGGGCGGCGAAGACATTGACTATCTCGGTGGCATGGCCCTGGACAGCTCCAGCTGCGTCTACCTCACCGGAGGCACTCGTTCCATCGGGTATCCCACCACTCCCGGTGCCTTCCAGGAAGAGTTTGTCGGCGAGATCAATGGTTGCGAGGTTCCCTTCGGCGCCGATTATAACTGCGAAGATATCTTCGTGACCAAACTCAGCACCGAGGGCGATGGGTTGATCTACTCCTCCTTTATCGGGGGAAGCACCGAAGAGTTCGGTCGGGCCATTGCCGTCAACAATGAGGGCTGCGCCCACGTCGCCGGCTATTCCTATTCCGATGATTTTCCACCCAACGGCATCGACTTCGGGGCCGCCATTGTCCTGTGCCGACTTTCTCCTGACGGCAGCCTGCTCGATTACACCTATCAGGTCGATTCTGGGTCGGCGAATCGAGGCAACGGGCTGGCCATCGATCCTGTCGGCGACATCTATCTGTCCGGCACCGTGGGCGTCCCGGCCTCGATCTCCATCACCAAGCTGGAAGGTGATATGGTGACCGGCGCGGGAGACAGGAAGCCCATCACCAGCCCTTCCTTGACACTGCTGCCCGCCGCGCCCAATCCCTTCAATCCCATCACCAACATCACCTATGTCCTGCCGGAAGGTGCCGAGTCGGCCCGCGCGTCCCTGAGGATCTACGACATCCATGGTCACCTGGTCCAGGATCTCGTCTCCAGTCATCAATCTGGTGGCCGGCATGTGGCCACCTGGTATGGTCGGACGATCCGTGGACTCGAGGCACCCAGCGGGGTCTACTTTCATCGGCTCACCTGGAATGGACAGCATCAAACCGGCCGGATGGTGCTGGTGCGCTGACGGCCAAGGGCCCCGGCCGAGTTGGTCGGGGCCCTGTCGCCAATGCCGCTTTTCCTACTTGAGCAACGACATCGTTCTGGAGGAGGTGTGGGTCTCGGTCTCCAGTCGTCCCATGTAGGTTCCGGAGGCCACGAGCTTGCCCTGATCATCCCGGCCATTCCACATCACGGTATGCGTCCCCGCCTCGCAGCTGGCGTTCACCAGCGTCCGCACGAGACGCCCCGCCACGTCGTGAATGGCCAGGCGGACATCCTCGGCCCGAGGTAGGGAAAATCTGATGGATGTTGCAGGATTGAAGGGGTTCGGAAAGTTCTGGTCCATACGGACCACCTCGGGCAACGCATCGCCCGGCTGGTCACCATCATCTTCGATGGCCACGGAGCCTTCGAAGGTGACGATGAACTGACCGCCCTCCCAGTTGAGGTCTTGCCACTGTCCGATCAGGGTCGAACCATCGTTGGACATGCTGTGGATCCCGGTCAGGAAGACGTCGGTCTCGAACCCGTCGGGCACCTCGACGCCGGAATCCAGGATCATCTGCTTGAGGCCGAGCATGCCGTCTTCTTCGGTCCAGATGAAGGTGTCGAACATGCCCCACGGCGGCGGCTCGCCACTCACCCCGGCGATCTTGCCGTCATCGGAGATCTGCAGCGCCATGCTACGATGCCACTCGTTGTCTTCCAGGGTCCCCAGCATCACCACACCACTGTCCTCGGTGTAGAACCAGGCGTTGCTCTCCATGAGGCCGGAGTCCTCGGGGTTGCCGTATCCCACGATCACCGAACCGTCGGAGTTGAGGTCGAAGCACTCGCCGCCGTCGTTCTCGCCACCGAGGAGGAAGGGTCCCGTGACGCCCACCGGAGGCGGCAGGCTCGGGTCCTTGTACCAGAGGACGGGGCGGCGCATGCCCCACTCGGGGTGATGGTCGAAGCCCGCGATGACCCGTCCGTCATCGGAGATCACCGTGGCGCGCACCTCGCCGATGTCCACCATCCCGGACTCCGCGGTCCACATGAAGGCCGTGCCTTGGCAATCGTTCCAGCCGAGGCCAATGGCGATGGAGCCGTCGTGGTTCAGGGAATAGCCACTGCCAACGCTGTTGTCGCAGGGGTCATAGCCGGCAATGCCGCCCAGCAGAATCTGGTCGGTCCAGCCGGAGGATTCGTACCAGATGGCCGGGTGGCGAATACCTTCGTTGTCATCACGTGCGCTGGTGATGGCGCGACCGTCTGCCGAGATGCCGATGCTGGCCGACAGGGCGTGGCCGAACCCGAGGTGGGTCCACACACCGTCCTCCAGGAGGTAGATCTCTCCACCGAAGTTGGCCGCGAGGCGGGACCCATCGCCATTCAGATCCATGCTCGCCCAGAATGATTTGATGGGTGTCTCCAGGAGCTCGAACGACGTGATGGCGCCCGTGGCTCCAGCCACGAGCAGGAGAAGTAGGGCAGCGGACAAAAGCAGATGTCTCATCCAGGCCTCCCTGTTGGGGCGATCCCGAACCACGAGTCCTTCGAGAACGGATCAGGAGATCGCCGGCATTCAGTCCCCCGAGGGGGGATCCGTGGAAGCCACCCTAGATTATTCCTGATCTCCATCACATCAGGAATCAGCAATGAGCGACACGAATATCACCGCAAACCTCGACTTCCCACAGCTAAAGGCAAAAAACGAAGCATTACCCGTGCACTGAGCCGCCGGCTCCCTTATCATCGGACCTGGTCATTCAAGCACACAAGGAGACTCGCCTGATGTCCCGTTCCATCCTGGTCGTGTTCGCCCACCCCGCTCTGCAAAAATCACGTGTCGGCAAGGTTCTGGCCCACGCTGCCGAACAAGTCGACGGAGTTCATGTGCATGACCTCTACGAGATCTATCCCGACTTCGATATCATTCCCGGGGCAGAACAGAGGCTGCTTGAAGCCCACGACATCATCGTCCTGCAGTATCCGTTCTACTGGTACAGCGTTCCCGCCTTGCTCAAGGAGTGGTTCGACCTGGTGCTCCAGCATGGCTGGGCCTACGGGAAGGACGGTCACCGCCTTGAGGGGAAGCAATGCCTGGCGGCCATCACCTGTGGTGGGGGGGCCAAGGCCTATTCGAGCAAGGGCATGAACCGATTCACCATCCGTGAATTGCTGGCACCTGTGGAGCAAACGGCGCAGCTCTGCGGCATGGAATGGCTGGGCCCCTTCGCGGTCCATGGCACCCACACGCTCTCCGACACCGAGGTGCAGCAATACGCCGTGGATTACCGGCGGATCCTTGAAGCACTCCGTGACGACCGCATCGACCTCAAGCAGGCCAACCGTCGAACGCACATCAACCTCGACCTTCAAGCCGTCATCAAGGAGGG
>Ga0070728_10007198_pt1 | contig 10240 bp, 7 predicted proteins | sample tdDd471_FD_66723 | JGI IMG/M metagenome (GOLD analysis project Ga0070728, IMG submission 66723) | Marine sediment microbial communities from the Atlantic coast under amendment with organic carbon and nitrate - tdDd47.1 | ecosystem: Environmental > Aquatic > Marine > Coastal > Sediment | place...
CGACCAGGGCCGCCGACCGACGCCGAACAAGCCGGAAAGCGTGGTTCCCCGCCTGCGCGGGGATGACGGTAAAGGTTGAAAGTTCCAGGTAATTCTCCGTCGTTTCGGACAACTGCACCGCCGCTCTGGATCCCAAATCAAGTTTGGGATGACGGAGTGCGAGGGGAGAGGGTCTCCGCGAGCTGCCGGGGCTTGGGAATATGCCCGCCGCATTCTTCGTCTCCTACTCCTCCGACAATCGTTGCTCTCCGGCAAACCTAACAACATTCGTCATCCCAAACTTGATTTGGGATCCAGCGCGGCGGTGCCACAACTTCAAAGGTCCGCATTGTACCCCGCACCTCCCAACACCCTCCGTCATCTCCGCGAAGGCGGAGATCCACGTATCTCGACAGAGCACAGCGGCTCGTTCAAATCACCGGCAGCATCGCGAAGGTCCACCCTTGCGCCCCTCCACTTTTTCACCTACAAACCAAACAAACGTTTGGTTGAGAACCATGCCCCTCGCGATCCCGCATCCCGACGACGAGCCGACAAGGCACCGAATCCTCAGGGTTTCCGCCGGTCTGTTCCGGCAATCGGGCTATCCGGCCGTGTCGATGCGGCGGATCGCGGACGCCTGCGGGATGACCGCCGGCAGCATCTATCACCACTTTCCTTCCAAGGACGACATCGTCGCAGCCGTGCTCAATCTCGGCACCGACGCGGTCGGCGAGGCGGTATCGGCGGCGATTTCCGACACCACGAACGAGCCGGCGGCCCTCCGAATCCGCCGGGCGATCCATGCGCATCTGAGGGCGCTGCACGAACACAGCGACTTCACCTCGGCCAATGTGCGCATCTTCGGCCAGTTGCCTGACCCGGTGCGAACGCGAAACCTCGAGTCCCGGCGGCGCTACGAGAAACTGTGGGACCGGTTCCTCTCGGACCTGAAGATCCGCGGCGGGATCCGCACCGACATGCCGGTGGAGGCGATGCGGCTGCTGCTGATCGGCGCGCTCAACGCGACGCTGGAATGGTTCGACCCGCACAAGGGCGCCGTCGAGGCCCTCGCAAATCGCTATTCGGACCTGCTGCTGAACGGCTTCCTTCCCAGTGACCGGGTGTCGACATGAACCTATCCAACCGAGAAGCCAACGAGGCGACGATCCTGGACTTGCGCGAACGCATCGCCCTGGTCTCACACGGCGGGCCGGACGCCCATCGGCGGCGGCATGCCGAACGGGGCAAGCTGTTCGTCCGCGATCGCATCGACCGCCTCGTCGATCCGGGCACCGCCTTCCTCGAATTCTCGCCGCTCGCCGCCTGGGGGCAATATGGCGGCGAGGTTCCGGCGGCGGGCATCGTCACCGGGGTCGGCATGGTCTCTGGACGGCCGGTGGCGATCATCGCCAACGATGCCACCGTCAAGGGCGGCAGCTTCTTCCACGAGACGGTGCGAAAGCACATCCGGGCGCAGGAGATCGCCGAGCAGAACGGCCTGCCCTGCCTCTATCTGGTCGATTGCGGCGGTGCCTACCTGCCCGAGCAGGACCGGGTCTTCCCCGACCGCGACCATTTCGGCAACACCTTCCACCGCCAGTGCGCCATGTCGGCGAAGGGGCTGCCGCAGATCTCCATCGTCTTCGGCGGCTGCACCGCCGGCGGCGCCTATATCCCCGCCCTTTCCGACCAGGTGATCATGGTCGAAGGCAATGCCCGCATCCATCTCGGCGGCCCGTCGATCGTCAAGGTCGCCATCAACGAGGAGGTCGATGGCGAGACGCTGGGCGGCGCGGCGATGCATACAAGCGTGTCCGGCGTGTCCGACCATCTCGCGGCGAACGAGGACGAGGCGCTGGCGCTGGCACGGCGCCTGGTCGCCGATCTCGGTCCGGCGCGTGAGATGCCGGCCCCGGAGGCGGTCGACCCGCCGCTCAACGACGGCGACTCCCTTCTCGACATCGTCAGCGCCGACCCGAAGACGCCCTACGACGTCCGCGACATTTTTCGGGCGCTCGCCGATGGCAGCCGGTTCTCCGAATTCAAACCGGACTGGGGCAAGACGCTGGTCGCGGCCACCGCCCGCATCCATGGCTTCGAGATCGGCATTCTCGGCAACAACGGCGCGCTGCTTTCGGACTCGTCGCTCAAGGCTGCGCATTTCATCCAGATGTGCAACCAGCGGCGCATCCCGCTCCTGTTCCTGCAGAACATTACCGGCTTCATGGTCGGCACCGAGGCCGAGCGCGGCGGCATCGCCAAGGACAGTGCAAAAATGGTCTATGCGATGTCGACAGCCCGGGTGCCGCGGCTGACGGTGATCGTCGGCGGCTCCTACGGCGCGGGCAATTACGGCATGTGCGGGCGCGGCTTCCGGCCGGATTTCCTGTTTTCATGGCCGATGTCGCGCATCGCCACCATGTCGGCGGACATCGCCAGTAACGTGCTGCTCGAACTCCGCCGCACCAATGTCAAGGCGCAGCCGCCGACCGGTGAGGAACTCGCTGAAATCGAAAGCCGCACCCGCGCCCAGTATGCCGAGCAGAGCGACCCCTATTACGCCACCTCGCGGCTGTGGGACGACGGCATCATCGAGCCCGGCCAGACCCGCGACGTGCTCGGACTGTGCCTGGCGCTGATCGCCGCGCGGCCGGGTATGGCGCGCGACGGCCACAGCCCCGTCTACCGGATGTGAGCCGCCGATGTCCGTTCCCGCTTCCATCACCCGGATCCTGATCGCCAATCGCGGCGAGATCGGCCGCCGGATCGTCCGCGCCTGCCGCAATCTCGGCCTCGAAGCCGTCGCCGTCTATTCCGACGCCGACCGGGACGCGCCATTCGTGCGCGAGGCCGATTGCGCCGTCCCTATCGGCCCGGCGCCGGCGGTCGAGAGCTATCTGAACCGGAAACGCATCCTCGAAGCCGCCCGGCTGAGCGGCGCCGACGCGATCCATCCCGGCTATGGTTTCCTCGCCGAGAACGCGGACTTCGCCGAAGCCTGCGCCGAGGCGGGGCTTACCTTCATCGGACCGTCGCCGGAGATCATCCGCCGGATGGGCTCGAAGATCGAGGCCAAGCGGCTCGCGGCAGAGGCCGGAGTGCCCATCGTGCCCGGCTATGACGGGGCGGAACAATCGGTCGAGGCGCTGGCCGAAGCGGCCGAGGAGGTTGGCTTCCCGCTGCTTTTAAAAGCGAGTGCCGGCGGCGGCGGCCGGGGCATGCGGGTGGTGCGAACCGCCGCCGATCTCGCCTGCGAAATCCGGGCGGCGCGGCGCGAGGCGGAGAGCGCCTTCGGCGACGGTACGCTGCTGGTCGAACGCAGAATCGAGAACGGCCGCCACGTGGAGGCGCAGATCGCCGGCGACCGGCACGGGACCGTGCTGCATCTTTTCGAACGCGACTGCTCGCCGCAGCGGAACAACCAGAAGGTCATCGAGGAAGCGCCGGCCCCCGGCCTCGCGCCGGAGCTGCGCGCCGCCATGCTCGACAGCGCGGTGAAGCTCGCTGAAAGCGTCGGCTACGACAGTCTCGGCACGGTCGAATTCCTGGTCGAGCCGGACCGGAGCGCGTTCCATTTCCTCGAGATGAACACGCGGCTGCAGGTCGAGCATCCGGTCACCGAGATGGTCACCGGCATGGATCTCGTCGAGTTGCAGATCCGCATCGCCCGCGGCGAGCCGCTGCCGTTCACGCAAGCGGATGTCGCGTGCGCCGGCCATGCATTCGAGCTGCGCATTGCCGCAGAAGACCCCGCAGAAAGCTATCGGCCGGAGACCGGACGCATCGTCCGATACGAAGAACCCGAAGGCGAAGGCATCCGGGTCGACAGCGGCGTCGAGGCCGGAAGCGTTGTCGGCCATCACTACGATTCGATGCTCTCCAAGCTGATCGTTCGCGGCGGCGACCGGGAGGCAGCGCTGAAAGCGGCGGTCGCGGCGTTGAAACGGTTCCGGATCGACGGGATCGGCACCAACCGGGCCTTCCTGCGCGATCTCCTCGAACTTCCCGACATGATCGCCGGCCGTCACCACACAGGCAGCATCGCTGAGGCCTTCCCCGACGGATGGCAGGCCCCGTCTCCGACGCCGCTCGACGAAGCGCTCGCCGTCGCCGCCCGCCATCTCGACGCGCGAGGGCAGATCAACGGGCCGTGGGGCAGCCTCGGCGCCTGGCGGGTGACCGCACCCGCCGGCCGGCCGGCCGAGGCCGTCTATTTCATCGGCGAGCGGCCGGTCACGGTCGAAGATCGCGGTTGTTCGCTGACAGTCGCGGCGGACGGCGAACGGATCGCGCTCGACCATGTCAACCTTTCCGACGGCGTCCTGACCGCCGAGCATGAAGGCCTTCGCCATACGATCGCGGTGGACCGGACCGGGCCAGTACTCCTGCTCGAAGCCGATGGCCGGCAGGTCCGGATCGAGGTACGCACCCTCGAGGAGGCCCATGCCGATACGAACCGCCACGGCCCCGCAGGCGGGCCGATCCTCCACGCTCCGATGCCGGGGCAGGTGATCGAGGTTCGAGTTTCCGAGGGCGACGAGGTCGATGCCGGGGCGCCGGTCGTCGTCCTCGAAGCCATGAAGCTGATGCAGACGCTCGCCGCCCCCATGGCCGGACGGATTGACTCCCTGCCGGTCAAACCGGGTATGACGGTGGAGGCCGGCGCCGTGATCGCGGTGATCGCGCCGCGCGAAGGTACCGACGAATAACCAGACGATCCAAAGCGAGGAACCGGAATGCCGAATGCGCTGTTTCTGGAAGAAGAACACGAAATGCTGCGCGACCAGGTGCGGCGCTTCATCGATGAAGAGGTGAAACCGCACGCCGACCAGTGGGAAGTGGACGGCTGCGTCCCCCGCGACGTCCTCAGGCGCATGGGCGAACTCGGTTTTTTCGGCATTCGCTACCCGGAGGAATATGGCGGCTCGGCCATGGACACCCGCGCCACCGCCGTCTGGGCCGAGGAACTCGGCCGCTCGACCTTTTCCGGCGTCGCCATCACCGCGCTGGTCCATACCGACATGGCCTCGGTGCATCTCTACAATGCCGGCAACGAGGAACAAAGGCGGGCCCACATGCCCGGCGTGATCTCCGGCGATCTGATCACCGCCGTGGCCGTCACCGAGCCTGACGCGGGCTCCGACGTCAAGGGCATCCGCACCACCGCCCGGCGCCACGGCAACGAATCCTACGTGCTCAACGGCTCGAAGATGTTCATCACCAACGGGGTGCATGCCGGGCTCTATTGCGTCGCGGCCAAGACCGATCCCGATGGGCCGCCGTCGCGCGGCGTCACCATGTTCCTGGTCGAGAAGGGCACGCCGGGCTTCACGGTCGCGAGCCAGCTCGACAAGCACGGCTGGCGCTCGTCGGACACGGCGGAGCTGCATTTCGAGGATTGCGTCGTGCCCGCCGCCAACATCCTCGGCGAGGAGGGCCAGGGCTTCTACGCCATCATGCGCAACTTCCAGAACGAGCGCATCGTCATCGGAGCCATGGCCATCGGCGAGGCGCAGGCGGCGCTCGATTTGACCGTCGACTACGTCAAGGAACGCAAGGCCTTCGGCGCGCCGCTGTGGGAGAAGCAGGCGATCCGCCAGCGGCTCGCCATGCTGTCGGCCAAGGTCGCCGCCGGCCGCCACCTGATCTACGCCACCGCCTATCGCGACGCGCAGGGCGAGGACGTGGTCAAGGAGGTGTCGATGATCAAGGCCTATTGCGGCGAGCTGGTCAACGAGGTGATGTATGACTGCCTGCAGTTCCACGGCGGTTCCGGCTACATGCGCGGCACCGCGATCGAGCGCATGACCCGCGACGCCCGCGTCCAGGCCATCGGCGGCGGCGCCACCGAGGTGATGCTGGAGGAAGTCGCCAAGCGGATGTAAGACGGGATCCAGGGTCAGGACCCTGAGACTCAGGTCGGCGCGAAAGGAGACCCGGATGCCCGACTATACCCTCGCCTACTGGCCGCTGCCGTTCCGTGGCCAGTTCGTCCGCGCCGTCCTCGCCCATGTCCATGCGAGCTGGGACGAGACGGCGACCGGCGCGATGATCGCCGAGAAGAACGCCGATCCGGCCAGCCAGGACGTCCCGCATATGGGCCCGCCGGTCCTCACCGACCATTCGAACGGCTTTTCGATCAGCCAGACGGCGGCGATCCTCGCCTATCTCGGCCGCAAGCACGGGCTGATGCCCGAGGACCCAGAGCGCGAGGCGCTGACCCACAAGATCGTCGCCGACGCCAATGACGTGCTCGGCAACATGACCCGCGACAACGGCGCTCAGATGTGGACGCCGGACGAGTGGATCGCGTTCCAGCCGCGCCTGAGACGCTGGATGCGGATCTTCGAGGAGACCGGCCGCCGTCATGGCCTCAAGGCCGAGACCGGCACCATGCTCGGCACCGAGGCGCCCGGCATCGCCGATCTGACAACGGCGGTCCTGTGGGGGACGATGACCGACAAGCTGCCGGCGCTGCGCCCGACGCTGGAGGAGACCGCGCCGCTGGTCGCCGCCCTTTGCGACCGCGTCGCCGGCCTGCCCGAGCAGGTCGAGCTCCGCGCCCGCAGCGACGCGGACTACGGCGAGGAATGGTGCAGCGGCCAGATCGAAGAATCGATCAGAGCGATGCTCTGATCGAGTTTGTTTCGCTCACGGAAGTTTGGTTCGCTCACGGCCGCATCGCGCGCCAAAGGCGCGCTGGCCTGCGCGAGCGCGGCGCAGGGGCGCCGGGCCGCGCTTGCGGCCTGCGTTCATCGCAGTCCCTTCGGAACGCGATGAACTTAAGGTTCGTCCCATTCAGGCGGCCGTTGTTTCCCTGAAATCACAACCAACTCCGTCATCCCCGACTTGATCGGGGATCCACGCTTCTCCCCTTGTTCAGAGCCGGAGGGACGACCGCGACTGCTGAGCAAGTTGAAATGCGTGGATGCCCATTTTCATGGGCATGACGGGGTTTGTCGTGAGGGTGGCCGGACTCTCAAGGCGCAGCGTCTGCCGTGAGTCGCCTTCAGCCTGCCGGTACAATTCGGGTTCGGCTAGGAAACCTCATCCAGTCCACTCGCCACTGTCGCTTCAGGACGCGACAAGCATAAAGGCAGCCCCCTTGCAAACTTGGGAAATGTAAGTCGTCGCGAGGCTGCGGCTCAAAGAAAACTCTGCGGATCGACATCCACCGTCAGCCGGACACCGCCCTTCGGGTCCTCGGCCTTGGCCAGCCAGTCGCGGATATAGGCCTGCAGGTCGACGTCGCGGGGCGATTGCAGGAGCAGGCGGAAGCGGTAGCGACCTCTAATGAGGTGCAGCGGCGCCTCGGCCGGGCCGAGAAGGGCGACGCCGGCGTCCCTCGGCGCGGCGCGGGCCAGCGCGCGGGCGAACTGCAATCCCTCCTCCCGTTCCGGGCTCGAGACGATCAGCGCCGCCAGCCGGCTGAACGGGGGCAGGCTGGCCTTCTTCCGCGCGGCGATCTCGCGGGCGTAGAACGCCTCGTAATCGTCGCTGACAAGCGCCTGCATCACCGGATGCTCGGGCATGTAGGTCTGCAGCAGCGCCCGGCCTCCGCCGAACACCCGGCCGGCGCGGCCGCTGACCTGGGCGAGGAGCTGGAAGGTGCGCTCGGTGGCGCGCGGGTCGCCATTGTCGAGGCCGAGATCGGCGTCGACGATGCCGACCGTGGTCATCAGCGGGAAATTGTGGCCCTTGGCGACGATCTGGGTGCCGATGACGATGTCGACCCCGCCCTCCGCGATATAGCCGAGCTCCTTGCGCAGCCGCGCCGGGCCGCCGGCCATGTCGGAGGACAGTACGATGGCGCGGGCATCGGGAAACCGTTCCGTCACCTCCTCCGCGATCCGCTCGACGCCGGGGCCGCAGGCGGTCAGCGAATCGAGATCGCCGCAGGACGGGCACGCTTCCGGTCGCGGCTGGTGGTGGCCGCAATGATGGCATTCGAGCGTGCCGCGAAACCGGTGCTCCACCAGCCAGGCCGAGCAATTGTCGCAATGGAAGCGGTAGCCGCAGCTGCGGCACAGGGTCAGCGGCGCGAAACCGCGGCGGTTGAGAAACAGGAGCGACTGATGGCCCTGTTCCAGCGTTTCCGTCATCGCCCGGATCAGCGCCGGCGCCAGCCAGCGGCCGCGTTCGGGGCCGTTCCGGCGCATGTCGATCGCCTGGAGGTCGGGCAGGTCGGCGCCGGTGGCGCGCGCCGGCAGGTGGACGCGGCGATAGCGGCCGTTGTCGCAATTGACCCGGCTCTCGATCGACGGGGTGGCGGAGGCGAGCACCACCGGGAACTGGCTGATATGACCGCGGACGATGGCCATGTCGCGGGCGTTGTAGGTGACCCGGTCCTCCTGCTTGAAGGCGAGATCGTGCTCCTCGTCGACGACGATCAGCCCCAGTTCGGGGAACGGCAGGAACAGGGCCGAGCGGGCGCCGACCACCACCCGGACCTCGCCTTGCGCCACGCCGCGCCAGACCCGCTCGCGCGCCTTGGGGGCGAGCTCGGAATGCCATTCGCCCGGCCGGGCGCCGAAGCGCTGCTCGAAGCGTTCGAGGAACTGGCTGGTGAGCGCGATCTCCGGCAGCAGCACCAGCACCTGTTTCTTGCGGCGCAGGGCCTCGGCGACCGCTTCGAGATAGACTTCCGTCTTGCCCGAACCGGTGACGCCGTCGATCAGCGCGGTCGAAAATCCACCCACGTCGATGGCGTCCATCAGGGTCGCGGAGGCGTTCGACTGGTCGAGCGTCAGATCGATGGCGCCGAATTCCGGATCCGGCCGCGGCGCCGCCGGGGTGGCGGGCAGGTCGACCTCGCGCAGGGTGCCGGCCTTGACCAGACCGTCGATCACGCTCGGGCTGACGGCCGCCGCGTCGGCAAGGCCGCGCCGGCTCCAGGCGAAGCCGTCCGCCAGCGTCTCGAGCACCCGCGACCGCGCCGGGGTCAGCCGTTCGGGAGGCTCGCCGATGCGGCGGACGCCGCGCACCGGCGGCTCCGGCTCCAGCGCCGTGGGCGCCCGAAGCACCATGCGCAGCACCATGCCCGGCTGCGAAATCGTATATTGCGCCACCCATTCGACGAAGCGGCGCAGGTCGGCGGTCAGCGGCCGGACCGGGAACACCGTCTCGACGTCGCGCAGCTTCGCCGGATCGACCTTGGCTCCGCCCGCGCCGTCGTCGTCCCAGACCGCGCCGATCACCTTGCGCGAGCCGAGCGGAACCCGGACGATCGAGCCCGGCTCCGCCGCCATGCCCTCGGGCAGCCGGTAGGAATAGGGCCGGTCGACCGGGATCGGCAGGAAGACGGGGACGACGGAAGCGGGCACGGCTCTCGCTGCATGCAGAGGAATCGGGGCTGACGACCGGACCGAAATACGCTAAACGGTGGCGGCCCGGGCCGCCAGACCGATAACAGGCCGGCCGGTTCGGAAACAAGAGCATCAGGAAACGCAGCGACCATGAAATTCTTCGTCGACACCGCCGACACCGCCGAAATCCGCGATCTCGCCGAAACCGGCCTGCTCGACGGGGTGACCACCAATCCGTCGCTGATCATGAAGAGCGGCCGCCCGTTTCGCGAGGTGGTCGAGGAAATCTGCTCCATGGTCGACGGGCCGGTGTCCGCCGAGGTGACCGCGACCGATTCGGAGACGATGATCGCCGAGGGCCTGAAGCTCACCGAAATCGCCGACAACATCGCCGTCAAGGTGCCGCTGACCTGGGACGGGCTCAAGGCCTGCAAGGCGCTGACCTCGAAGGGCCACATGGTCAACGTCACCCTGTGCTTCTCCGCCAACCAGGCGCTGCTCGCCGCCAAGGCGGGGGCGACCTTCATCTCGCCGTTCATCGGCCGGCTCGACGACGTCAATCTCGACGGCATGGAGCTGATCCGGGAAATCCGCGAGATCTACGACAATTATCCGGCGCTTGAGACCGAGATCCTCGCCGCGTCGATCCGCTCGGCCAACCATGTGAAGGATTCGGCGCTGGCCGGCGCCGACGTGGCGACCGTGCCGCCCTCCGTGCTGCACGCGCTGGTCAAGCACCCGCTGACCGACAAGGGGCTCGAAGCCTTCCTCGCCGACTGGGCGAAGACCGGCCAGTCGATCCTCTAGAGCGTGTCCCTGAATTCGATTGCGGTGCTGGCAGCCCCCATTTTTTCGCTGGCAAGGCGCGCAAGCCGCCGTAGTGCGGACCACTTCAAGGATTGCGGAACGCAGCCAGGGGGAAAATGGGGGCTGTCCGACAGGATTTGATCAGA
>Ga0070728_10007199_pt1 | contig 10239 bp, 5 predicted proteins | sample tdDd471_FD_66723 | JGI IMG/M metagenome (GOLD analysis project Ga0070728, IMG submission 66723) | Marine sediment microbial communities from the Atlantic coast under amendment with organic carbon and nitrate - tdDd47.1 | ecosystem: Environmental > Aquatic > Marine > Coastal > Sediment | place...
GCTTCTGTGTATGGATGTTTCGCATTATAAAGCAATTCATCTACACCTGCTTTTTCTATTATCCTACCAGCATACATAACAAATATTCTACTTGAGAAATATCTAACAGTAGATAAATCATGAGTTATGTATATAACAGACAGATGATGGTCTTGCTGTAATTTTTCAAGAAGCTTTAATACTTCAACACGTACGGAAGCGTCTAGCATTGAAACAGGTTCATCAGCTACTAGTAGCTTTTGACGTAAAATTATTGCACGTGCTATAACAACACGCTGTTGCTGTCCACCACTAAGCATGTGAGGATATTTATCAATAAAGTCATCTGCAGGAATAAGTCTAACTTCTTCCATAGCTTCACGAATACGTTTTTCTTGTTCGTCCTTATCTTTAATCCCGTTACATATTAGTGCTTCTTTTAGTATTCTTCTTATTGTCATAAATGGAGCAATAGCTCCAAATGGATCCTGCTGAACATAACCAACTTGTGAAGAGTACCATTTTCTTTGTTCTTTATCGAACTCTGCTAGGTTATTACCTTCGTATGTTATAGTTCCGTCAACAGGTTCATATAACCCTAAAATACTTTTCATAAGGCTTGTCTTGCCGCAGCCAGACTCTCCAACTATAGCAATAGCTTCCTGCTGTCCAAGATCAAATGTAACACCGTCAACAGCTTTTACGTGGCCAACATTACCAAATCCGAATTTTCTTAACTTAAACCATACTCTAAGATTATTAACTTCTAGCACAGCATCATTTTTTTCTATTGATTCAACTACAGCTTCATCAACTGAATTTTTATTTGCCATAAATCTTCACATTCCCTTCTAAATTATACATGAAGCCAGCATTTTACTACGCTAGTGCCTTTTTTAATAACTGGCGGTTCCTTATCACAGCGTCCTTCTCTATAAGGACATCTTGGTGCGAATCTACATCCTGCTGGTAATCCAATCAAACTTGGTGGCTTACCTGAAATAAATTCCAGTTCATCTGTACCACGTAGTCTTGGTACACTAGCCATTAGCTTTTGAGCATAAGGATGTAATGGTTTATCAAAGAATAATTCAGAATCTGATACTTCAACTATTTCACCTGCATACATAACGGCTACTCTGTTAGCCAATTCTGATGATGTAGCGATATCATGAGTAACTAAAATGAAACTTGCTTGATTTTCCATCTTTATACGCTTTAATAAGTTCATTATATTACATTGAGTCAAAACGTCCAATGCTGATGTTGGTTCATCTAATAATACTAAGTCTGGTTCAGTAATCAAAGACATAGCTAGTGCAGCTCTTTGTCTCATACCACCTGAAAGTTCAAAAGCATATCTATACAGAAAATCTTCAGGAACACCTACATATTTGAAGTATTCAGCAGCTTTATCCATAGCGTCAGCTTTTTTCATTCCCTCGCCAATAATCAATGGTTCAGCAACTTGATCACCAACCCTTAAAACTGGGTTTAATGATGTCATAGCTGCCTGTGGAACCATAGAAATTTTCTTCCAACGAACTTGAGTGCGATACTCTTCATCAGATAGTTTCATTATATCCTGGCCATTAAGTTTTACTTGACCATCGTATCTTGCTACATTTCTTGGTAACAAACGTAGCATAGCTTTTGTAAGTGAGCTTTTACCACAGCCAGACTCACCTAATATAACAACTGCTTCGTTTTTGTTCATCTCAAAGTTTACACCATCAACAGCCTGAACATCACCTTTTTGTGTGTTAAAATGGAGGTATAAATCTTTTATTTCCAACAATTTTGTTTTTTCTTGTTTCATATTCTTTCCTTTCTACTGATCTCTTAACCTAGGATTGAATATTCTATCAAGAGCAAATCCAACCATTGCAAATGAGAACCCTGTGATAATTAGCAATACAGCTGGCTCAAGGATCCAATAATACTGTTGGTTCCATAAAGCACCTGAAGAATATGCATCATTTATCAACTTACCCCAAGTAGGTAGTGTTGGGTCACCTAACCCAAGAACAGCTAATGATGCCTCTAGGAAAACGTAGTTAGGTATTGAAAGAACTAAACCAGGTATCAACATTGGAATAATCTTAGGTATCATATACCTAAATATAATTCGTTTGTTCGATGCGCCATAAACTTTTGCAGCTTCTATATAAGTCGATTGCTTGACCTGTAAGAATGTAGCACGATATGTTTTTATTTGAGCTGAGAATATACTTAGTAAGATAACTGTACCTAGTATAGTCCATAAACTTCTCGAATAGAATGTACCTACCATTATCAATATTGGTAAGAATGGAAGCATCATATTAACTTCAGTTATTCTTTGAATTAACTGATCAATCCATCCACCGAACCAAGTACCTGCTGCTGCAATTGACATTGTAAGTATTGAAATACCGAATGCTGCTATTAATCCAAATGCTAATGCAACAGGAGCACCCCACAATAATGCAGTCTTAATATCTCTTCTGATATGGTCAGTACCAGCTATACCAAATACTTTACCATGAGTTAATAACTCTACTGATACAGTAGTATCAGGCTCAAAAGATCTTATTCTTGTCTTTACAATATAAGTGCCCTTTAAGACTTCTGGATTATCTGCATCTAAAGACTCTTCTGTAGAGAAAATACCTATCATAGGATTTATTTTGCCTACTCTTCGTGTCAACTTACTATCCTGAGTGAACTTATATCTATAAATTGGTGTTACACCACCATTTGCAGTTCTTATCTCACGTCCCTCTGGTGTAATTACTGAGCCTTCAATAAACGGTTGCTTCTCATTATATTTCGCCTCAACGAAATACATCATATCTTGATAATAATCATCTGCTGAAAATTCAAGTTCATAAGTATATGTAATGTCCAATAATCCATCTTTTGAATTATCTTCAATTGTTACATTTTCAATATTTTCTGAATTCTCATCTGACATTACACAGTAGAAACCTTCAGGTAACTTCTCTGACCTAAAAGTATTTACCCATGCTGGTGGTACTTTTTCAGGATTGCGATATGTATCAACTTCATTACCACGCCATAATTCTACTGCTTCTTCATACGGTATAGCAATAACCGTATAAATTGCCAAAGAAATAATCAAAAATATCATTATTAATCCAACTATCGCTGTAGGATATTGCTTAATATCTGTCAAAAACTTTTTCATATCCTACCCTCCATTTCCTGCGCCGACTTTAACACGTGGATCAACCAGTGCATATACAAAGTCTAGCAAAAATACTGTAATTGCAAGCAAATATCCATAAATGATTGTAGTCGCTACAATTACCGCAGTATCATACATTCCTACAGCTTCAACAATAACCGATCCAAGTCCTGGCCATCTAAAAATCGTCTCTGTAAGCATTGCTCCCATCCAACTTGTTATCATTATCAATGAAAAGCTTGTAAGAATGGTTGGAAGTGTAGGTCTTAAAATATATCTGCGTTTTATCAACTTAGATGGTAAACCTTTTGCTTTTGCCATATCCACATAATCTTCACTAGAATAAATCATAAAGAATGTTCTCCATGAATATATTGAAGCAAATGATTGGCTAACCACTAAAGCTACAACAGGCAATAGTAGGTGTCTTAATACACTTAAAACATATGGCCAGCCAGGTTCAGGCGGCGGTGCATCTATCATTCCTGAGAATGGTAAGATTTTAAATACCGAAGCAAAAATTAATATAAGAAAAATACCATAGAACCACGAGGGCATAGATGATAGTGGTGATAGGGATATAAAGAACCTATCAATCAAAGAACCATATCTCCTAGATAGTGCTAATGATATTGTCATTGCCAAAAAGAATAAAATTAAATTGGACGTCCCCATCAGTAAAAGTGATGGTCCCAATCTTTCCGATATGATCAAACTAACTTGCCTTGATCCGGAGTCAGAAGTAACGCTTGCAGCTTTACCAAAATCTAGCCTTATTGCATTCCATAAAAATCTGAAACTTCTGATTAAAAATGGTTGATCTAAACCAAGCCTTTGGTACTCTAGTTGTTTTTGAGTTTCAATAAGCTCTGTTCGAGCTTCTTCTGGTAAATCTCTCATTGTCCGATCTTGAGTTATTGTCATCATAATACGGTCATTAACCTGACCTTTTATTAATTCGTCAACATACCCACCCATGTTTGCAATGAGGATAGTTAAATAAACACCAATAGTTACAGTAACAAGCAGTGCAACAAGTCGCATTGCTGAATACTTTAGAACCCTAGTTAATGTTGAATTCTTCCTTACTTTTTTTTTGTTATTTGTATTTTCTGTCATATTTCCCACCTTACTTGCTATGCTATAACTACAATCGAGGTAAGGCACATGCCTTACCTCAATTATTAAATTATAGTCTTAACTATTATTAGTCTACTACAAATTCAGCAGGTAGAATTGTTGGAGCTGCTACTGATTTTGGAGATACAACAACTTCTATCTTACATGCACCTGAGCCAAGTTTAGCAATTGTGTCTGCTGATAGAACGATTTCATATAAACCATCTTCTGCAGCTACAACGTCCATAACTTCTGCTATAGCGCCTGTTGAATCAAATAACAAGTATTTAACTGATGTTATTTCATCTGCTGGATATGCGTCACCATTTGGATCTTCTACGTATACTTCAAATACAGCTTCTGCATCTGCTGTTACGCTTGCAGGACCATCAAATTCTACTGTAGCAATTTTTGGTGCTGACAAGAAGTCCCATCTGTGTCTGTCTTCTTTATAGTTTTCATAGCCTGTTAATGTTATTGAGCCTTCTGTTGACATTACATGGCTTACATAGTAAGGTCCGCAACCGATAAAGAAGTGACCGTTAGCTTCGTGGAAAGCTAATCCGTTTTCATATGCTGCTTTAGCTTCTTCAGCAGTTATATATGCACCCATTGTAGCTTCAAATGGAATGTATGAACTTGCTGCTAATTCAGTGTATGAATCTTTTAAGTATTCAACTGAAGGTCCGTCTAGATAGTTTAACCATTCAATTGTATCATTTTCTGCTGATGCAACTTCTGACCATGCTGCTAAGCCTTTTAATACAACGTCGTTACCTGCAGCTACTGCAGACCATGATGCTTGAGCACCAGTTGAGTCATATGTCCAAGAACATGTACCTAGGTCAGTTACGTTGTTTTCTGCATCTAGGAAGAAGTTATCTGAGTAATATTCAATAACGATAGGATCTTCAGAAACGATTCTCCATCCTTTGAAGTATGGTAGACCGCTTTGGAAGCTAGCTGCTACTGATTCATCATATAATGCGCTTCCTTCTGTTCCTGTAGCAAAGTCCATTACCATCTTCATCATAATGTCAGCCAATGTGATTGCTGTGCCATCATGCCATGAATATTCTGATAAATCTTCGCCGAAGTAGTAAACAACCTTAGATTTAGCTGTTACTTCTTCTTCACCAACTAGATCCCATGTTTCAGTTTCAATGTTGAATCTATACATAGCATCTGATGGAACTTTAATTTCATCTTCAAATGATAGGTTAACCCAGTCATAAGTTTGGCTTACAGGTAATCCTGATTCGATTACTACGTCAGCTCCGCTTATGCGTTTAGGATAGCTTAGTCCTGTGAATGGATCAGCTATTGCTAGATAATCTTGAGTGAAATTAATATATTGTGCGTCATATGTCCAGTTTGTACCAGCAACAGGGTTAACTGGGTTAATTAATGGTGCTGATGAGTTAGCCCATACAACATCTCCGTCTTCGGAATCTTTCATTGTATATGCTGTCATATTACTACCATCAACGCCTGCTGATAGGTTATAAGATGTTGAAATGTTTCCATTCCAAGGTGTGTATGCCAAACCGTCACACAACCAAATACGTTGTGCATAGTGTGGGTCTATTGCGAAAGCTTGTTCGAATAGTTCTGCACGCTCATCCATAGTTGTAAAGTCAGAGTTTGCTAATCTATCTAAGATAGCATTGTCAGCTTCATCAATAGTGAATGCAGTCCAAGGCATATAACCATAGCGGCTATCAGGTGATGTAAAGTCGTGGAAATAAATTGCTGAGTCACGAGCTAGACCTGAAGCACCCCACGCACCTGTGTATAAGTGCCATTGGCCTTCTGTAGGTTCTGTTAGACCCCAAAGAGTGTAACATTCGCCTGATGTCTTGTATTGACGTTCAACTGAGAAACCAATTGATTCCAATTCATTTGATACATAGTCACCGATAGGTTGACGGATACCATCTTCTGTACGAATTAAGAATACTAATGTAATTTCTTCGCCATTATATGAATATTTGCCGTCTACTTTTTCAACGCCTGCTGCTGTTAATGCTTCATCCATTTGAGCTACTGCACGGTCTTTATCATATGTGTAGTTAGCTTCAACTGCACGTGCATATTCAACATAACGAGCATAGTCAGGAGCTACTGAACCGATTGGGAATATACGTGGGATAGCTGCTCCGCCAAATATTTCAGAACAGATATAGTCACGATCTATAAACCAGTTCATTGCTTCACGGAATTCACGCAAACTAAATGGGTTGAAACCCTCTGCTGTAACAGCATTGTTTGTCATGATTTCGTAGTTTAAGCCTGTTGAAACACTATACTCTAAACCAGCTTCTTGAATTTCTGTTAGATATTCGCCTGGTAATGAACCAGCATAAATATCAATAGCGCCAGCTTCAAGTTGTGTTACTGCAGATGCTTCTTCTACACCAATCATAGTGATTGATTTTAAGTTAGCACCTGGTTCTACTGGAACAGGTTCTGGTGTAACTTCAGGTTCTGCTGTTACTTCTACTTCATCAGTTTTTTCTGGTGCTTTTGTTTCGTCTGGAGTTTCGTCTTTAGTGCATGCTGCAAAAACGCTAACTGCCATAACAATAACCATTAAAACTACTAAAAGTTTCAGTGTTTTGTTTTTCATCTTTCTACTCTCCTTAATGTTATTTTGCATTCATATTAATGCATTGTATAATTAGATTTACATCACTTTGCACTTATGCAGACAAAATTAATTATCTCTATAAAATACAAAAGTATATACAAACTAAATTTTTGCATATTATTGCTTAATTGTCAAGGTCTTTGAACTTTCGCATTTGCTCTAGTTTCCTGTTAAAAAATTAAAATAATACGCCCCTTTGCATATACTGTAATGAAAACCAATAATTATCATAATTATGTTTTATATATTAAATTGTAAATAAAATAAATCATTCTCTTCAATTTATGTGTAATTCGAAATAATTATACAGCATGAAAAAATAAAATGCAAGACTAAATAGCCAATACATCATATTTATAATATTTTATAGTTTGTTTTATTTGAAACTATATTCTTACTATTAAATAAATATACATATGTATAAAATATTCTTTTAAATCAATGGTTAAATGAGTATCAACTTTTATATAATAATTATATTGTGTATTACTAAACATCAACAAAATGCATTAAAGCAATTAATCAAGCTTAATTATATATACCTTTTAAGTTCACCATAATATTAACTTATTATATATAAATTAAATAAATAATATAATATATTTATTATTAATTAAATAATTTTAAGTAAAAATATTAATGAAAAAATTATATATTAAGTTATATTAATAATTTTTTATATTTTCCTATTTTACATTTATAAGATATGTTCTTTATTTCCAAATTGATGCTTATTAATTATTAAAGTTATAAAATGAATAATATGCAAAATGCAAGTTTTGCAATAATATTAAACAAAAATGAAAAAAAAACTTTTTTCTTTTTCATATATTAGTATTATTTTTAATTATAATCTTTGTTTTTATGTATTATATTCTATTCAATTATATTATAAAAATTTATCAAAACAAAAAAATTTTTATATAATTTTTATCAGTAATTACATTATAATAATTATTATCAAATATTATTTTTATTCACACATATTATATGAACAATTTCAAAAATACCTAAAATTCAACAAAAATCTTCATATTTTGAAACCAATAATTGATTAAATACTAATATTAAAAGATTTTAAAGAAGCCATGTTGTGCAAACATTCAAATTTTATATCATAAATCAAAAATACTTCTTTCATAATATAAAAAAAATAGTATAATTAAAATACATTTGATGTGTATAACTATTATTTAGATAGCTACTTGTGAATAATACTTATAGACTAATAAAGTTTTCTTAGCAACTATGATAAAGTATACCAACTAATGGTTATGTTAATATTAGACATACTAAAGAAATGTATGCTATTGTTTAATATTGAAAAAATATAACTATAAGTAATAAATAGATAAATTTTTATGATGAGAGGAAATTTAAGTGAACAACAAGCAACTTTTAGACAGATGGACAAAAGTAAAGTCAGAAGATCTTTACAATATTAAAAATTGGAGTGCAAAATACTTCTCAATAAATGACGATGGTGAAGTTACTGTTAATCCTTTTAGACGTGATGATGAGTCTGCTGTTAGTTTAATGAACATTATTTCTGGTTTAAAAGATGGTGGAATAGATGCACCTGTTCTTTTAAGATTTGAAAATATTTTGGATTCGCAAATAACTTTTATTAATACTACTTTTAAAAAAGCAATTGATAAGTTAGATTATAACGGTGAATATCGTGGAGTATACCCTATTAAGGTAAATCAACAACAGCAAGTTGTAGAGGAAGTTGCTAAGTTTGGTCAAAGATACCACCATGGTTTAGAAGTTGGTAGTAAAGCCGAACTAATTGCTGCTATGTCTGTTATGAAAGATAAAGAAGCAACTATTGTCTGTAATGGCTATAAAGATGCTGAATTTATTGACCTTGGATTATATGCAACTAAAATGGGATTTAAATGCTTCTTTGTAATAGAAATGCAGGGTGAACTTGATATATTACTAGAACGTGCTAAATCTATAGGTGTTGAGCCAAACATAGGAGTTCGTATAAAACTATCAGCTACAGCAGGTGGACACTGGTCTGAATCATCAGGCGATAGAAGTATTTTCGGTCTTAACACCACTCAAATTATTGAAATAGTTGATAAGCTAAAAAATGTTGGTATGATTCACTGTATGAAACTGCTCCATTATCATTTAGGCTCTCAAATACCTAATATCAGAGAAATCCGCTCCGCAGTACTAGAAGCAGCAAGAGTTTATGCTGAACTAGTTAAAGAAGGAGCACCAATGGGATATTTAGACCTTGGTGGTGGATTAGCAGTTGATTATGATGGTTCACAGACAAATTATGCAAGTAGTAGGAACTATACAGTTGATGAATACTGTATGGATATAATTGAGGCTGTGATGAACGTATTGGATAGATCTGAAGTAAAACACCCAACTATTATTACTGAATCAGGTCGCTCATTAGTTGCCTATTACTCTGTTTTAGTTTTTAATGTGTTAGATGTTGCAGAGTTTGAAAAATATCAAGTACCAGATGAGCTAAAAGATAATACTAACGAAATTATAAAAAATCTTTATGAAGCTAATAGGACAATAACTCCTAAAAATATACAGGAGTGTTATAATGATGCACTATACTATAGAGATCAGATAAGAGATATGTTTAAACATGGAAGAATATCATTAAGAGAACGTGCCATGTCAGAAAAAATCTTTTGGAACACTATAAACGAAATAGCAAAAACAAAGAAGAAAATTAGGATTACACCAGAAGAATTAGAAAATATAGATTCTGCAATAGCAGATATTTACTATTGTAACTTCTCCTTGTTCCAATCTATTCCAGACAGCTGGGCAATAGATCAACTATTCCCTGTTATGCCATTGCAAAGACTTAATGAATGTCCATCTAGCAATGCAGTGTTAGCAGATATTACTTGCGATTGTGATGGTAAGATAGATCACTTTATTGATCCCCATGATATTAGAAAAACATTACCTGTTCATAAAATAAAATCAGGTGAGGATTATTACATTGGTGTATTTTTAGTAGGTGCTTATCAAGAAACATTAGGAGATTTGCACAACTTATTTGGTGATACTAATGTTGTAAGCATTAATATTGATGAAGATGGTCAATATGAAATAGTAAATGAAATACAAGGTGACACAGTTGCAGATGTATTAAGCTATGTTGAATTTGAGCCAAAGCAAATGCGTAAAAACTTTAGAGTAACAGCTGAAAAAGCAGTTAAAGAAGGAAAAATCAGCCCTGTTGACCATAGAAAGATTATGGATGCATTTGATACAGGTCTTTCAGGATATACATATTACGAGAAGTAGA
>Ga0070728_10007201_pt1 | contig 10239 bp, 5 predicted proteins | sample tdDd471_FD_66723 | JGI IMG/M metagenome (GOLD analysis project Ga0070728, IMG submission 66723) | Marine sediment microbial communities from the Atlantic coast under amendment with organic carbon and nitrate - tdDd47.1 | ecosystem: Environmental > Aquatic > Marine > Coastal > Sediment | place...
TTAATTCGTTACTTTAAAAGTATTTTCAATATAGTTTTTCTATCTGGCAATCACTATTTTTTTACTGACATATAAACCATTTTCCTCGATACTTAAAAGGTAGATTCCATTTTTTATATTCGAATTAACAGGTAATTCAAGGATGTTAGATCCTATGCTTAGAAAGCATTCTTTTGATTGTAAAATGGCTCCTTTCAAATCAGAAATATGCAAATTTATCTGCCCCGTTTCAATACCTCTTATATTGAGGCATAACCTATGCTTCACAGGGTTGGGATAAACTGCTATTGAACTAACATCAATTAATTCCAAATCTTCGATTCCAACATAGGCATTCAAATGATTGTCAGCACCAATATTCGGTATTGAATCACTTACACCAACGGGATGACCAAACATATCTACATTGGGTCTGATAGCTATGTCTTTAAAAATCCCTTCTCCTGCTTTAGGGAAAATGGGTTCTGGAAATTGCTTTCCTGCATTGATAGCAACACTCCCATCAGAAATTTTATAATCATCGCTGGTTAAACCACCACCATTGACATATTGTGGATTGCCATTAACAGGATTCCTGTCATAACTCTTAAAAGTATTCGTGACATTGCCATAATACAGGTTATTCGACATCGATAATTCGCAACCTGACTCAATCTCAATATTTACATCCTGCCCAATTGTTGCAGCTCCTGTTGCATAGAATATATTGTTATACACAAATATATTCTTTCCAACCAATGAAATATCGGGAGTGATGGCAGCATCGACATACACCGAATTATTATAGATAAAGCTACTGTCCGAATTGATTTTTCTATCCTTACCAGCATAATCTGATACCCACAAGGTATTTCCTTTATAATCTCTGAATCCATCATTTACACTAACATTGAAACGGTAAGTAGAATTCACATTTTCCCCTAGAATTTCAACAAAACCACCTTCGCTATCTTCGCTGTAATTGTATTGCATGATGATATCACGGTTGCCAAAATCGATGTGCTGACTGTACGAATCCCCATAACCACGTACATGATAACATTTATTGTATTGTGAAATCCCATTTCGACTACTGAAAAACCAAACACTGCTTCCTCTGTTAGCCATTCGAGGATCAGCATCTGAGCCTGGTTCGTCAAAAATATTGTGCTCAATCAAACAATTATAAGTTTTTGTTGGCAGGATACATGTTCCTCCAGTCTGAAAAAAGTGATTATTTCGGAAAACCAGATTCATATTACGGTTGATTGAATCGTTACCTACTCCATCTTCACCTCCAGCATGTCCTGTTTTTATTCCTAAACGAGTGGTTCGAGCTATATAACAATCCTCCACCAGTACATCCTGAATATTACGCTCTTTACCAAGTACTGTATTTTTTGATGTAAAGAAATTAATTGCCGATACCTTAATGGCATTAAAATCCACATCTTCAATGGTTGGCGCAAAAATATCCCTTACGATTAAATCATGAAAATGATAGTTACGAAGGGTATCTGGTCCAGTGTTTTGTACATCTATACCATATGCCAGATTATCCGACACACCCGAACGCGAAGTTATTCGATCATTGGTAATGTCTAAATATGCTATTTCAATATTATCATGATTTGTTATAGCGATAGTCGTTAAATGTGCACCACCTTCAGCTTTTGCTCCATCTAATATGGGTAATTCTCCCTCTCCATACTTACCAAAGTACAATGGCTTTTCTTCGGTTCCCGAACTATTTACTTTTAGTTGTCCAATAAAAGTATCATCTGCCTTAAATAGTACTGAATCACCGGGATTTAACCACTGATTATTAACATTTGCCAATGTAGCCCACGGTTTGTCAGTCGACAATCCATCATTATTATCATTCCCATCTGAACTACTTACATAGTACTTTTGGGGCTCACTTGAACCAGATTGGTCAAATAGCATTAATCGATCAATCAAAGGTGATCCAAGTCCGGAAACAGGTCTGAACAAAATTGTATTAGCTCCCTGATTTAACTGCACCTCAAAAGATGTTTGAACAGCCGACCCCTGATAGCACCACACTCCCGACGGGAAAATTTGAGTATCAATACTTGTTCCATTGACCTCTACATCTAAACTAACTTCGGTAGCATTAAAATGAAAGAGCGATAGTGAATAAGTGCCTGTTTGGCTGACTTCAATATTTGTAAACGAAAGTGTATTATTTACATCTCCAGCCAATTTTACAAATAGACCACCTGAAGCATTAGCACATCCATCAACAACTTCGGTTGCGCCGCCAAGTGTGCCATTCTCTGCTTGTTCTTGCCAAATTATCGTTTGTCCTGAAACAAGCACACATACTACCATGAATACCCCTATAAAAAGCCCTCTCATCATCTGTTAATTTTTAAATACGAAAATAAACCTTGCTCACTTTGTAGATTAACACAAAATCAACAGGTATTAACATTTTTCCTGCCTAATCTTTCCACCATTCATCGCCTCCAAGTGTTGGAAACACACGGTCTTTCAATTGTTTGTTCCAATTCTCCCATTCCATATTTAATAGATCATAGCCTTTTTCATTGCTCGATTTGAGATTGTTTTGCTCATCAACATTAGTGGACATATCATACATTTCAGGTGCATTGCTATCTTGATCTGAATTAGCTACCAACTTATAATTACCATGACGTATAGCCATTGCATTTTGCTCCCATTTGCGCCAAAACAGATAGTCATGTGGTTCACCATCATTTTCACCTATTAGATAAGGTATCAAGTTAACACCATCCAGAGGACGTTCCGTACTAATCTTCACATTCGTATGTGCAACAACAGTAGCCATAATATCCAATGATGAAATCGCTTTTTCATAGGTTTTTCCTGCAGGTATAACACCCTTCCATTGCATAGCAAAAGGTACGCGTATTCCACCTTCGAATAAGTCGCCTTTCAAACCTCTTAACGGCCCGTTATTCGATGCATTATTATGGGCACCACCATTATCAGATAAGAAAACCACAATGGTATTCTCTTCTACTCCGGTTTCTTCAAGTGACTTTAGTACTCGCCCGACACCATCATCAACAGCGCTTACCATGGCCGCATAAGTTTTTCTTTTTTTATCCTCAATATTCGGAAAACGTGAAAGGTATTTCTCGGTGGCCTGAAGAGGTGTATGAGGTGCATTGTAAGCTAAATAAAGCATAAATGGCTGCTCAGAATCTGTCTGTTTATTGATATATCGAACTGCCGCATCACTTAATTCATCCGTTAAGTAATCATCAGTTTCAACTTTTGTTCTATTCTCAATAATTTTAGTACGATACCACTCCCATTTTTTAGTCACCTCAGACAAGTCATTTAAATATAATTCGTCATGATAATAGTTGTGTCCTCCAGATAAGAAACCATAGAAATAATCAAAACCTCTTTCTAAAGGGTGAAAGTTAGGATGTGTTCCCATGTGCCATTTACCAATAATCGCACTTTTATAATTAGCTTTTCTCAACACTTGAGCCATGGTTTCCTCCTCAACAGGTAAGCCGGATATTGGATTTCCCGGATCGATGGATGGATTGGTTGTAAAACCAAAACGATCCTGATAACGACCAGTTAAAAAACCGGCTCTACTTGGTCCACAGACTGGAAAAGTTACGTACCCTTCAGTAAACTTCACTCCTTGGTCTGCTATACGATCGATATTTGGAGTGGGAATATCTGTACATCCATTAAAACCTACATCGGCATACCCCATATCATCCGTCATAATGACGATAAGGTTAGGCTTTGAAGCGTTAGATTTATCAACAGTTTTACTACACCCCAGATTTAATATTACAAGGACGACTAATGCAATTCTATTTATCATGATTTACTATTTATTATTGTCGATAAATATGACTTATTATCACCACTTCATCATTCAAATAATTATCAAAAACTAACCGTAAATTACCCCAATTAAAACAATACTAATCCCATTTGTATCCTTCGGGTACTTCCTCCCAAAGGGCAGGACCATAATCGATTCCTAATGATTTAAGTAAAGTGTATTTTTCTTTTATTTTATTGTGAAAATCTTCAAATGGTAATCTATCACCTTTACTCCACATCTGTTCACTCAAAGAGAAAATTCTTGGAAAAACACGTCGGTCAATCATATACTCCTGCACATACCAATCAGTCCATAGGCAACACCCCATTCCTAAAACCAAATCGTGTGGCTCGGATAAATCACTAGGATTTTGTTCGTAAGTTGTTCGCAAATCAAAAGTTCTGTTCTTAGCGTACTTTGACCACGGCTCTACAGGAAAGTTTAAATAAGAATAATTGTTTGTATTACAAATCACCTGATGCCCCCGATTAATTGCATTTTTCAAAGCCAAATCTTTATGACCTCTTGAATTCCACCAATGTACAACAACATTATCGGGTAGTTTATACCCCTCATGATAAACGACATCGCCCCAGAATATAACTTTCCTATCCTTTTCTTTAAGATACTGAGCCAATCGTGATGAAAAATACAATTGTAAGTCATGAGAATCTTTAAGATTCTCTTCTTCAATTCGTTTTTGGCAATCAGGGCATATATCCCAATTGGCCTTTGGGGCCTCATCACCTCCCAAATGAATATATTCTGCCGGGAATAATTCACACACCTCATCCAACACATCCTGAAGGAATTGATAAGTAATCTCTCTTCCTCCACAAAACAAGTTAGGAGAAAAGGCCATAACACTTTGTGGAGCCTCTTTAAAACAGGTCATTTCGGGATACGCAGTTAGGGCAGCTTCTGAGTGACCAGGAACATCAATCTCCGGAACAACCATAATGTGAAGCTGTTCGGCATAAGACACAATATCTCTGATTTCATCTTGAGTGTAAAAGCCTTGCTGCTCTTTTCCCGTTGCAACCTGAGAACCAACTTCTGTTAATTTAGGATATTGTTTAATTTCAATTCGCCATCCTTGTCCTTCTGACAAATGCCAATGAAAAACATTCATCTTCAACATGGCCATGTGGTCAAGATAGCGCTTAATAAACTCTGGACTTTGGTACTGTCGGCCGGAATCCAACATAAAACTTCGCCATTCATATTTGGGCTCATCAACAATCTCCACACTATGTATTTCGTAACCTTCCAATTCAAATGGCTTTCCTGCTTGTACTTTTTCAGGTAATAATTGCAATAAACTTTGAATCCCGTAAAACATTCCAGCTTCACTCTTTGCCAATATTTCTATTTGCCCATCCTTTACTAGTAACTTATAACCTTCCTTCCCAAAATTTTCACTAGTAATATTAGTACTCAAAACGATATCTCCCTGATTGGATGTTACTTCTTTAATCCGAACATAATCCTTAAATTTTTCAGTAAGATATTGAGCAGATTTCTTACAATTATTATCAAACTCCAATCTGATGGTATTGTTAAACTTGTATTTTGAATCCAGAGTTTTTATACTCATTGGGGTTGGAAGTATACTTTGAGACACGCATACAATTGCATGGATTATTACAATAAAGGAAAGGCCTATTTTTTTCATATACAACTATTTAAAGATTATCTCTGTTTAACTTCTTAGCTTTTCACAATCAAACCTCACCCCAAAAAACGATTATTTTTAAAACCTATTTCTTCAATTCTAGCCGATTAATCTTTCCCTCATCGTCAAATGTAATCTCATCAAAACAAATGGAGCGGCGGTAGTTATTGTTTGATAAATCCATGCTGTGATAAAAAACGTACCACTTGCTCTTAAACTCAACAATAGAACCATGTGAAGTCCATGAACTAACCACATCCATCACTTCACCCTGAAAATCAAAAGGCCCCAATGGATTCTTGCTCGTGGCATATACTAAAGTACTGGTTTTTCCCCATCCGTTGGAGTAAAGCAAGTAAAACAAACCATTGCGCTTAAAAACCCAGGGTGCCTCTCCATAAAAGCCTCCAAAATGTTCCTTATCTTCTTCTATCCCATTTATCTTTAGTTCTTGTACTTCACCCTTCAATTCCATCATATTATCTGCTAACATGACCACTTTTGGCTCGCGGCACCCAAAATACATATAAGCTTGTCCATTCTCAATAAGTACTGATGGATCAATAGGCTCTTTACCAAGGTGCTCCACTTGCCCTGTATTATCTATTAATGGTTTTCCTAACTCATCCACAAAAGGCCCTGTTGGTGATTCGCTAACCGCTACACCAATCTTAGCACGCTCAACCGGATAATAGAAGTAGTATTTACCATTACGCTCAACACAATCAGGTGCCCAAGCCCATTTATCTGCCCACTCAATATCATCAAGGCTAAAAATAGCACCATGATCAACCCAATCAATCATGTTATCCGTTGAAAAAACATGCCAGTCGAGCATATTAAAATAAGTGGCTGTATCCTCATCATGCGATGTATAAACATACATGCGATTATTAAAGACATGTGCCGATGGATCAGCTGTATACATGTGTTTGACAAAAGGGTTGCCATTTTTTTTGAAAGTAACTTCTTTTTGAGCGAGTACTGTTCCTGCAACAAATAAGGTAATCGATAAAAACAGATATTTCATATTTATTTTTTTACATATTCTTTAATGATTAGTCACTTTTATGCCAGTTCAACATTAACAGCTCTTGTTTAGCTCAAGCCGCTAGGCTTTTCATTTCTTGCCTTGATGCAAGAAACGGAAACAAAGAAAATCAAGGCTGCATTAGTTCAGACCTTTGATTATTGCATTTCAAAAGTGCGGCTGGGTGATCTTCGTGCAAGCACGAAGCTTCCCAGTCTTACTAATGAAATACTGCAATCAAAACTCATCACTATTGAGGCCAACTTGCATACCGTCTTATTTCAATACTAATTTCTCAATGTTATTATTATCAATCACCAAATAATAAATGCCTTTGGCATACTCATTTAAATTTAATATTGAGCCAGATGATGTTTTAACTAATCTACCAACGGCATCATACACTTTATACTGTGGTGAAATGCCATCTCCATCAATATAAAATGTTCCATTAGATGGATTAGGGTAGATTTTAAAATAAAAGGCCTTAATCTCTTTAACAGTTGTTGCTTTAGCAATATCTAGTATTATCGTGGCTGATACATCTTCATTGTTGTATAAACTAGCTGTAACTGTTATTGTACCGTGATCAACAGGCAATAAGAAACCCGTTGTTTGATTAATGATGGCCTTGCTTTCATCATCAATACTCCACAAAACAGATGTATCTATTTGTGGATTAAGACTAGCTGATAATTGTAAAGGTCTATCCACCGACAGATCATCATCCACTTCGGTAATTGTAATTATTGGATTAATAATCCCATCCCAAATAAACACTTCCGTAGTGCAATTCACCGAGGGATAATTATCCATCGTGGCTACTAGCTTGACATCTCCTTCGCTAATGGCTGTTAACTTTCCGCTCTGATCGATTCCTGCCGAACCAGTTTCATTAACAACAGACCAGGTAAATGGCTCTGTATTAGGAATAGAAGTTGCTTCAAAGAGGTATTCTTCACCAGCTATTAACTCGTTTTCATTAAAGCTTTTTGCGGCTTCAATAATTAAATCAGCAGCGTAAAACCTGAAACTATCTACTGCCAAGGACTTATTCTGAGCTGAACCAATAAATAAATTCATTGCCCTACCTTCTGCCCACGAATCAGCATTAGGTCTCAATGGAACGGAAAAGGATTTCCATTCAGCACACTGATGCCCAACAATGGTATTTGGCGTACTTGCCTCCCACGACCCAGCTGTAACAGAGCTTTCGGTCCTTGTTGTAGCTTCAAAGAAATAAAGCTTTCCTGGAGTTAAATTTTTGATGTTTTTGCGCATACTGATTGCACTTCCATTTACAGAAACATTCAGTGCGAATTGATTGTCACCTTCAACAGTAAGTGTTGTGGTGGTTTCTTCTCCTGTTTTTTGTTTATAACCTTTGGTCAACAGATCATCCCCTTCTTCATAACTTTCGAAATCATCAAAAAAGAGGTATGGAACTGATGTGGTTTTTTCGAAGCTTACTTCTGGTACCAATTCCTTTAGCTTATCGCGTAGATCTTGAGTTATAGATGCATGATTGGCATCAAAAATCAAATTAGTCCATTCATTCTTGTCATCAGCCAAGTTATACAACTCTTCCTCACCTGAGTTATAAAGGATATAACGGTATTTTTCAGATCGAACAGCATAGTTTTGCTTTCCTATTTCTGATGATGATGGATTAACCACTGATTCCAAAGCAACATCCGGCCCCTCCCAGTTAGTAGTATTCGGATCCTCTACAAAAGCTCTTAAACTATGGCCATCGAGTTCTGCACCTTGTGCATTCTTTTTTGTATCACCACTCCATTGACAGAAATCTTTGAAAGTTGGATATATATCAATCAATCCAACCGGATGCTTAACCACAGCTCCAACTGATGATTCATACCCAGGCGCTTTAACAATAAAAGGAATACGTGTACTCTCTTCCCACAAGGTGTTTTTTGCCAATCGAAATTTCTCACCCATATGAAAGCCATTGTCTCCACATAGCACTATCACTGTATTGTCAGCAAAAGAACTGTTTTTAACCTTGTTATGAATAACACCTACCAAGCTATCTGCAAAAGTAATACAGGCAAGTTTGCTTTGCACATAACGTCGTAAACCTTCTTCTTCGCTTGCATAAGACACTAAAAGAGAATCGTAATCATTGAAACCTGATGCACTAAAATTTTCCCCGTAAGTGTCCTTTAAATCATTCTTTAATATTTCCGGGATCATAACTTTATCCAAAGGATACATATCAAAAAAGCGCTGAGGCACAACGTGCGGTGTATGTGGTTTCATGCCGCCATAAGCGATAAAGAACGGTGTATCGTTACCTTGTGATTTTAAGTTTTCATGTTGGTCAATCCATTGACTGACAAAATCAGCACTTATCTCATCACACATCTTATCACGATCATTGGCCGACACATAACGAAAAGCCGTACTTCCATTGTAATCGTTTCTCCAACCACCAGGTGGCACATCAGACAATGGTGCCAGTGAACCGTTTAGCAAGCCAACATTACGAAAAGGTTCCGGCACAGATGGATGAGGAATCGGATTAGTTCCATCCCATGCATAAGGTCCCTGGTCTTGTTTTTCTCCTTTTGTCTTTGATGGATCATCGATACTTCGGTGAAATATCTTTCCTGTACTATAAGTTTCAAAGCCGTTCTCTGCCGCATATTCCATGATGAATTTGGAGCTTGTCAAAACAGCATTATCATCAATATGTCCAAAGGCAAAATTTCCTGTTGTAGATGGATATAAGCCTGATAAGAAACTGGCGCGTGATGGTGCACAAATTGGTGCATTGGAATGTGCATTTGAGAAGAACACGCCTTCGCTAGCCAATTCATCAATATTAGGCGTAATGGCTTGTGGATGTCCGCCCATTACACCAATATAGTCATTCATATCATCGAGGATGATTAGTACAGCATTCTGTTTCTCTTGTGCAGTAAGAGAAAAGCTTATAAACGATAGAAAAAGAAATACTATTTGCTTCATCTTTTTTAATTTTTACTCTCTTTTTTAATCTTCCATTTATAGAACTCCTCAATACGGCCTGTCATAGGCGCAATATCAAAAAACCGGGCTCCTTGGCCTATCCGATTATTATCACCTAACTCATGGCGACCTTCCTCAATTAGCTGCATGAGTTCCTTCACTTTCTCGGGATATTTATCAACAAGATTGTGCTGCTCTTCTTTGTCTTCTAGTAAATTATATAGTTGCCCCTCTTCAACTTCATCAATTTTCCTCCCTCTCCATTTCATATATGCCGGTTTTCTATCACGAGGTAATACTAATTTCCATTCTTTGTCTCTGACGGCTTGCAGATGCGTATAGGCATAGTAATAAAAACGATCATGTTGACTCTCTCCATTATTTAGAATAACATCTTTAAAACTCTTACCATCAATTGTAATTGTATCGGGTACTCTTGCTCCAGCCACCTCAGCAAATGTTGGCAAAAAATCCATAGTGGTTAACAGTTCATGATTAACACTGCCTTCTGGTAACAGACCTTTCCATTGCATAATACAAGGAACTCGCACGCCACCTTCCCATGTTTGTGCTTTTGCACCTCTTAAAGGATAGGCACTGCCAGCATGATCACCAATCTTTTCTTCAATCCAAGGGCCATTATCAGAAACAAAAATAACAAGCGTATTTTCTTCAAGATCTTCTTCCTTAAGAGTT
>Ga0070728_10007205_pt1 | contig 10237 bp, 9 predicted proteins | sample tdDd471_FD_66723 | JGI IMG/M metagenome (GOLD analysis project Ga0070728, IMG submission 66723) | Marine sediment microbial communities from the Atlantic coast under amendment with organic carbon and nitrate - tdDd47.1 | ecosystem: Environmental > Aquatic > Marine > Coastal > Sediment | place...
CGGTCATGGATCGCTACGGGGTGCCGGCAACGACCCGTGCGTCGCTGGGGCTGTACAACGACCGGGCGGACATCGATGCCCTGGTCGCCGCAATCTTGAAAACCAAGGAGCTTTTCGGCGCATGAGCGACACCCGTGAACTGTATCAGGATCTCATCCTTGATCATGGCCGAAATCCTCGCAACTTCCGGCCCATGGCCGATTGTGAACATGGCTCGCACTGTCACTGCGCCGAGGGGCACAATCCCCTGTGTGGCGACAAGCTGACTCTGTACGTCAGGACCAACGACGAGCTCGTCGAAGACGTCTCGTTCCAGGGTAGTGGCTGCGCCATTTTCACGGCATCCTCGTCGATTCTCACCGAGTTGCTGCGGGGGCGTCGGCTCAGCGAGGTCCGGGAACTGAAGGATCGTTTCTTGGCCATGCTCACCGAGGGGAATGACCTGGTGGAAGTGGGCAGGCTGGGGAAGCTGGCCGTGTTCGCCGGGGTGAAGGAATACCCCATGCGGGTCAAGTGCGCGACTCTGGCCTGGCGCACCCTGGAGGCGGCCCTCGACGGCTCCGACAGCACGTCCACCGAATAGTCCGGTTTTTCCCGATCCATCGCCTGGTCCTGGCGAATCATTGGGTTTTTTACTGTCTTGTGACCCTTCCGCGACGCTGTTAGTATCCCGTAGGGCCCGCATCGGGTGGGATGTTTCGCAATTCATTGAACTTCGGGCGGGATGCCCGCCTGGGAGGGTTCCATTTTGCCACTGCGTGTGAGTGTATCGGGAATCAGGGGTGTCATCGGTGATGGACTCGATGCAGTGACAGTGGCACACTGGGCGGCTGCCTACGGTGCTTGGCTGCCCGAGGGTCCGGTGGTCGTGGGTCGGGACACGCGTCCGAGCGGCCCCATGGTCTTTGATGCGGTTGCAGCGGCTCTGGCGTCGACCGGCCACGATGTCTGGGACATCGGCATCGCCACGACACCGACCACGGAAGTCGCCGTCCAGGAGAGCAACGCCGCCGGTGGAGTCATCATCACTGCCAGCCACAATCCGCAGCAATGGAATGCCTTGAAGTTCCTGCAGGGAGATGGTCTTTTTCTGACCGCCGCCCAGAATCGGGAAGTTCGGCGCCACTACGAAGCGGCATCGGGTCACGTCGCCTGGGACAAGCTGGGCGAGGTCACCCCGTTGCAGGGAGCGGACCGACAACACCTGGATGCCATCTGTGCCGTGGACTGGCTGGACGTGGACCGCATCCGCAGCGCCAATCTGCATGCGGTGGTCGATGCGGTGGAAGGCGCAGGTGGCAGTATCGTGCCCCGCCTGCTGGAATCCCTGGGCGTGCGCTGCACTCCGCTGTATTGCGAGATGTCCGGGAACTTTCCCCATGACCCCGAACCGACACCGGCCCACCTGGGGGACCTCAGTGCGGAGGTTCGCAGCCGAGGCGCCGACCTCGGTTTCGCGGTGGATCCCGATGTGGATCGCCTGGCCCTGGTCGATGGTGACGGTCGCGCCCTGAGCGAAGAAATCACGCTGGTGCTGGCCCTGGATTTTCTGTTGGCCAGGACCCCCGGTCCAGTGGCCGTGAACCTGTCGACGACGGGGCTGGTGGAGAAGGTCGCGGCCCGGCATGGTTGCCGGGTTCTGCGTACTCCGGTGGGCGAGGCCAATGTTGTCGAAACCATGCTCGCCGAAGAGTGTATTCTGGGTGGCGAGGGCAACGGCGGAGTCATCTATCCGACCATCCACGCCGGCCGGGACGCCCTGGTGGGCATCGCCATGATCCTGCAGGCGGTGGCCAGCAGCCGGCAATCGCTGGCTCAGCTGGCCGACGAGTTGCCGCCGGTGGCCATGGTCAAGACCAAGGTCCCCAGTGACGAGATGCCGGAGGGCGAGGCCCTGGCCCAGGTACTGGCGACCCTGGGGCCGGGTGAGCTGGATCGACGCGACGGTTTGAAATGGGTGGGGCAGGAGGCCTGGGTACACGTACGGCCGTCCAATACCGAGCCGGTGGTGCGCATCATCGCCGAAGCTCAAGACGAGGCCGCAGCGGGCGATCTGATAGAAAAGGTCAAATCGACGGTATGAACGGGGCCGGGGCAACCCAGTTGTCCATCCGGCCGGTATGGCTATAGAAGATACGGGAGGGATCTTTCATGTGTGGAATCGTAGGTGTGACCGGTACACCCGACGCGGCGTCGGTCTTGTTGGAGGGGTTGAAGCGTCTGGAATATCGGGGATACGACAGCGCCGGCCTCGCCATCATCGGTTCCGACGGTCAGCACATCGTCAAGCGGAAAGGCAAGATCCGCAATCTGGAAGAGGGGCTGGACTGGGAATTCCTGCAGGGCACCTGTGGAATCGCCCACACCCGCTGGGCCACCCACGGCGCTCCCAACGAGATCAACGCCCACCCTCATCGTGCGGGCAACACGGCAGTGGTCCACAATGGAATCGTCGAGAACTTCGGCGCCCTGAAAGTGCAGCTCGGCAAGAAGGGGCACGTCTTCGAATCCGATACCGATTCCGAGGTACTGGCCCATCTCATCGATGATTTCTACGTGGACGATCTGGTCGAGGCGGTGCAACGGGCCCTGAACGTGGTCGAGGGAGCCTTCGGCATTGCCGTGACCCATATCGATCATCCTGAACTGATCGTCGGCGCCCGCAAGGGCAGCCCGCTGGTCGTCGGAGTTGGCGATGGCGTCAACTACCTGGCCAGCGACGTGGCGGCGATCATGGGCCACACTCGGCAGGTCATCTATCTGGACGACGGCGAGATGGTCACGCTGACCCCCGAGGGAGTCGCGACCACGACCATCGACAACGAGGAGATCACCAAGGAGATCCAGGAGATCACCTGGGATCTGGGCCAGATCCAGAAGGGTGGCTACGAGCATTTCATGCTCAAGGAGATCTTCGAGCAGCCCCAGACCATCCGCGATTCGTTCCGAGGTCGAATCCTGCCCGAGACCGGGGACGTGAAGCTGGGTGGCATCGAGCTCAACGACTGGGAGCTACGCAACATCCGGCGCATCGTGATCCTGGCCTGCGGCACTTCCTGGCATGCCGGTCTGGTGGGCGAGTACCTGCTGGAGGAGTACGCGCACATTCCGGTGGAGGTGGAGTACGCCTCCGAATTCCGCTACCGGTCGCCGATCATCGACCCTGGTACCCTGTGCCTGGTGATCAGTCAGAGCGGCGAAACCATCGATACCCTGGAAGCCATGCGCGAGGCTAAACGCAAGGGCGCCAAGGTGCTGGGCATCACCAACGTGGTGGGTTCGACCATTGCCCGTGAGAGCGAGTGCGGAGTCTACATCCACGCCGGTCCCGAGATCGGTGTCGCGTCGACGAAGGCCTTCACCAGCCAGGTGACCATTCTGGCCCTGATGACCATCCTGTTCGGCCGGCGCAATGCTCTGAGTGCCGACCGGGGCACGCAGATGCTGCAGGAACTGGAGAAGCTGCCGGACCTGGTGCAGAAGGTGCTGGACCAGTCCGACGCCATCCACCGTATCGCCCAGGTCTATGCCAACCACCGGAATTGCCTGTACCTGGGACGGGGCGTGAACTTTCCCATCGCGCTGGAAGGGGCCTTGAAGCTGAAGGAGATCAGCTACATCCACGCCGAGGGGTATCCGGCAGCGGAGATGAAGCACGGTCCCATCGCCTTGATCGATCCGGACATGCCGGTAGTGGTCATCGCGACCAAGGACGGCAGCTACGAAAAGATCATGGGCAACGTTCAGGAAGTGAGGGCGCGGGAAGGCAAGATCATCAGCATCGTCACCGAAGGCGACACCGAGATCGCTCAGTTGAGCGACCACGTGATCACCATTCCCCAGACCATGAATATCTGGACGCCATTGCTGTCGGTGGTACCGCTGCAGTTGCTGGCCTATCACATCGCCGTCATTCGCGGTGAGGATGTGGATCAGCCCCGTAACCTGGCGAAGGCCGTCACGGTCGAGTAGGACCGGAAGCAGGGAGCTTCGATGTCACACAAGATCATCAGCACCGACCAGGCTCCGGCAGCTATTGGACCTTACAACCAGGGTGTTTGCGCCGGTGGATTCCTGTTCACCGCCGGACAGATCCCACTGAATCCTGCGACAGGAGAGGTGGTCGGCACCACCGCCGCCCAGCAGGCGCGACGGGCCCTGGCCAATGCCCAGGCCATTGTCGTTGCCGGTGGCCTGACCCTGGCGGATGTGGTGAAGGTCACGCTCTTCGTACGGGACCTGGCGGATTTCGGAGTGATCAATGAGGTTTACCAGGAATTTTTCCCCGGCGAGGCTCCTGCCCGGGCCATCGCCGAGGTGTCCGGCCTGCCCAAAGATGTGCTGGTGGAAGTCGACATGGTGGCTTATGGTTTGAAAAGCTGAGAGGGCGTGGGTCCGGCCTGGAATCCGGATCCGACCTGCGCAGTTTCGTATCAGGCGGGAATGAGTGTGGTCTGGTGACCGCCGGGGACTTCAAATCCTTCTGTCGGGCGCGTTTACCGTCCGAGGTGGGTTCGATTCCCACACATTCCCGCCAATTTTTTTGTTCCCAACGACCGATGCCCAGCATCGACCTGACCCAAGGACTCCGATGAAGCGTGCCGTCGTCATCGCCAACCCTTATGCCGGCACGGACCGAGGCCGCTTGGGAGGTTCCGACGCCGCCGAGTTGCTGCGGGACCGCGGCTGGGATGTCCGGGTCTGCCTGACCGAGGGACCGGCCCACGCAACGGAATTGGCTGCGGCAGCAGCAGGCGATACCGACCTGGTCGTGGCGGTAGGTGGAGACGGTACCGTCCACGAAACCGCTCGGGGCCTGATGGGAACCGATTGCCCCCTGGGCGTGTTGCCATCGGGCAGCGGGAACGATTTCGCCCAGGGCATCGGTTGTCCCACGGTGAAAGAGGGGCTGTCCGCCATCGAGGGTGGACATCTGCAACGCATCGATGTCTGTGCCCTGGACGGGGAACCCTTCATCAACTCGGTGGGTCTGCTGGCCAGCGGGCTGATCTCCAATCGGGCGGCGACTCTGTGGCGATGGCTGGGCGGCGGTCGCTACGTACTGGCCTCCATCGGCGTGCTGTTGGGTTATCGCGGGCAGCTGGTTACCTGGACCAGCGATGCTCCGGAGTTTGGCGAATTGCCTCTGCAACGGTTCCTGCTGGCGGAGATCTGCAACGGTCCGTCGACCGGAGGCGGGTTTCGACTGGCGCCGGCCGCCGAACCCGGCGACGGCCTGATGGACGCCTGTCTGGTGCGTCCAGTGGGGGCGGTGACGGGTTTGAAACTATTGCCGGCCGCGGCCCGGGGCGAGAGCATCGAGCACGAGGCCATCACGCGATTCCGCTGCCGGCGAATCGAGATACAGTGCGCCGAACCGGTGTCCTACCACCGGGACGGCGAAGCGGGCACCCTGTCCGCGGGCCGACACACGATCGAGATCCTGGATACGAACCTGCGGGTTTGTGTACCGGCTCCCGCTGGACCGTCCCCGGACTCGGGGCGGCCGGCACTCCAGAAGGACTGAGTCTTTGCGGCATTCCGGCCGACATCTCCTGGCAATCAGCGTGCTGACCACCCTCGCGTGGCTGTTCCCGATACCGGGCAGTGCCCAGACAGATCCCGACGTCCCGCCGGACCACGACCCCGATCTGGCCGGTGCGCTGCCGGACAGCGCCCAGCTGGGATCATTGACCGCCCTGGCCGACTCGGCCCTGACCAGCGGGCAGATCGTCGCAGAACCCGCCGAGGGAGTTCTGGAGATTGAGGAGGTCGATCTCTGGTCCACCGGCGTGAGTCCCACCCGAGCGGTGCTCATGACCCCGGTATTTCCGGGCTGGGGCCAGCTCTACACCGGCGGTAGCTGGCGTGGCACCCTGGCCTTCGGAGCCGAGATGTATTTCTGGGCGAACCTCTTGACCCGCGACCGGCGGGCAGTGCGCAATCGGGATTTTGCCCATACCTTTCCTGAGGGCGATCCCAACCGCGATTTCTACGATGCCAACGCCGAGGAGAACTGGGAACAGATGCGGGATTTCGCCTGGTGGTCCGGCGGCGTCCTGCTGATCATTGCCCTGGATGCCTACGTCGGGGCCCACCTGTTCAACTTCGACGAGGACCCGGTACCGGTTCCCAACGCCTGGGATGAGCAGTTCGGCGATGTCGGTGGTGACATGCCGGGAGCTGCCCGACAGCCCACCTACGTGGTTTTCCAGTGGCAAAAGAAGTTCTGAGTGTTAGCTTTTAGCCCTGTTTCCCCTTCTTGCGCCCGCATGGTCGGGCGTTTTCCCGATCGGAGCCGGTGATCTGCCCCATGAGCCTCGCAATGGATAAGACCCGAAATTTCTGCATCATCGCCCATATCGACCACGGCAAGAGTACCCTGGCCGATCGGTTGCTGGAGCAGACCGGTACGCTGACGGGGAAGGACATGCAGGAACAGGTGCTGGACTCGATGGATCTGGAGCGGGAGCGCGGCATCACCATCAAAAGCCATCCCATTCGCATGGACTACGTGGATCCGGACGGCAAACCCTGGACCCTGAATCTCATCGACACGCCGGGCCACGTCGACTTTCACTACGAAGTGAGTCGGAGCCTGGCTGCCTGCGAGGGTGCGCTGCTGGTGGTTGATGCCGTGCAGGGCGTGCAGGCGCAGACCATCAACAATCTTTACCTGGCCCTGGAACACGACCTGGCCATCCTGCCGGTGATCAACAAGATCGACCTGCCCGCCGCCCGCACCGACTATGTCATCGAGCAGTTCATGGAACTGTTGGGCTGCGATCCCGACGAGATCCTGCAGGTCAGCGCCAAGACCGGAGAAGGCATCGCGTCCCTACTCACTGCGGTGGTGGAGCAGGTGCCGCCCCCTCAGGGCGATCCCGAAGCACCGCCCAAGGGCTTGATCTTCGACTCCATCTTCGACCCCTACGTGGGAGCGGTAGCCTACATACGGCTGTTCGAAGGCACCATCAAGAAGGGACAGCGGATCCATCTCTTCGGCAACTCGCGCCAGTTCGAGGTGGGGGACATCGGCTACTTCCGCCTGGACCGGATTTCCCAGCCCGGACTCACAGCCGGCGAGGTTGGTTTCATCGCCACCGGTGCCAAGGATGTGCGCCACGTGCGGGTGGGTGACACCGTGACCCTGGTGGACGATCCCTGCGCAGAAGCCTGGCCCGGTTACACCGAGGCCAAGCCCATGGTGTTCTCGGGACTGTATCCCACGGACAACGACCAGTACGACGATCTGCTGGACGCCCTGCAGAAGCTCCAGCTCAACGATGCATCGCTGACCTGGGAGAAGGAGACCAGCGCCGCCCTGGGTTTCGGCTTTCGCTGCGGCTTTCTGGGCCTGCTGCACCTGGAGATAGTCCAGGAGCGTCTGGAACGGGAATACGGTCTGAATCTGATCGCGACCCTGCCCAACGTGGAGTACGAAGTATCCTTGAAGTCCGGCGAGGTGATACTCTGTGAGAATCCCGCCCTGTTGCCCGATGTACGGGAGATCGACGAGATCCGCGAACCCATCGTGACCGCGTCGGTGATCACTCCCAAGGACTACCTGGGCTCGGTGATCCAGATCTCATTGGAACGGCGGGGCGTGCAGACCAAGATGGAATACCTGGACACTGAGCGGATCAACATCGAGTTCGACCTACCGTTGAACGAATTGGTGGTGGATTATTACGACAAGCTCAAGTCCGTCACCCGCGGTTACGCGTCGCTGGATTATGAGTATCGCCGCCACCAGACCGACGATCTGGTGCGTCTGGATATCATGATCAACGGAGATCTGGTCGACGCACTGACCTGCATCGTCCACCGCGAGAATGCCTACAGCTGGGGACTGAAGCTCTGCCAGAAACTGAAGGAGCTGATTCCGCGTCAGATGTTCGCCGTCGCCATCCAGGCTGCCGTCGGTACGCGGGTGTTGGCCCGTACCTCGGTGCGGCCGTTTCGCAAGAATGTGACGGCCAAGTGCTACGGCGGCGACATCAGCCGTAAGAGGAAACTGCTCGAGAAGCAGAAAGAGGGCAAGAAGCGCATGAAGCAGGTCGGCTCGGTGGAGATTCCACAGGACGCCTTCCTGGCCGTGCTGAAGGTAGAGCGCTGAGCCGTCACGCCCGGCGTGCGGCCGCAACCGGTATCACCGGGACGGAGAGGGAATGGCCAAGAAAAAGCGGGATAGCCAGGCGATTGCTGCGCCCAGTGCAGGCAGGAACGGGATCTGGAACTGGTTCCAGAACCGGAAGAAGGTCAAGGGCAAGGTCAAGGCGCCCCGGCGGGGCAATGTAGTTGTCGAGTACGCCAAGGCCATCGGCACCGCGCTGTTGATCGCCCTGGTCCTGCGTCAATTCCTGTTCCAGGCTTTCCGGATTCCCACCGGTTCCATGCTTGAAACCCTGCAGATCGGCGACTTCCTGTTCGTCAACAAGTTCCTGTACGGGGCCAAGACGCCCGATCGCATCAAGCTGGGCAAGTGGACCCTGGTGGACGGGATCCCGGTGCTGAAGCTGCCGGCGCTGCGTCAACCTCGGCAGGGTGACATCATCGTGTTCGAGTACCCGCGAGACCGAAACCTGGACTACATCAAACGCTGCGTGGCGGTAGCCGGTGATACGGTGGCCGTGCGTGAGGGCGTCCTGTACGTCAACAGCGAGGTCTACGAGTCCAACTTTGCCGATCGCGACGGGGATCACTCCTGTGTTCCTTCCTGGACCGACCCCGAGAGTTGTCCGCCGCCGCGAACCAAACACGACCAGGCTTCCTACATCCGGAATCAGCGCAATCACGCCTGGCCTTGGGACGGAATGCCTGATCCCTACGTCGTTCCCGAAGGCCACATCTTCATGATGGGTGACAACCGCTACAACAGCATGGACAGCCGGTACTGGGGCCCGCTGGACCTGAAACTGATCAAAGGCAAGGCCGTCTTCATTTACTGGTCCTGGGACGGCAAGAAACATCTGCCACGGGTGAATCGGATGGGCGATCTGATCCGCTGACGCCTGAGAGCGAGGATTCATCATGGGATTGTACATTCACGTCCCTTTCTGCGGTTCGGTCTGTTCCTATTGCCACTTCGTGCGTACTTCGCTCCATGACGCGTCCCTCAGGCGGCGCTACGTGGACGGGGTCGTGGCCGAACTGGAGCTGAGGCGCCAGGGCTGTTCCGTGTTGCGCGCGGAGCGGCGTCCGCTCGATACCATCTATCTCGGCGGGGGAACGCCATCCCAGCTGGAGCCTGCCCTGATGGCGGACCTGATCGCCGGCACGGTGGACCGTCTCCCTCATGCCGATGAAGTGGAGTTCACCGCCGAGGCCAATCCCGAATCGCTGACCGATTCCCTGGCGCGGATCTGGCGTGACCTGGGCATCAATCGGGTCAGTCTGGGGGTGCAGAGTCTGGACCCGGTGGTGCTGGAGCTGCTGGGGCGGGTGTGCGCACCGGATACCGCGCGACGGGCCTTGCGCACCGCGGGACAGACCTTCGATCGAGTTTCCGCCGATTGGATTCTAGGACCCGGCATCCGGCCCGCCGGACTGCTGGACGAACTCGACGAGGCGCTGGATTTGGGCGTCGAGCACTTCTCCCTCTACATCCTGGAGATCCACCCGGGCACTCAGCTCGCCGAACAGGTGGCTGACGGATCGGTGAAGGTTGCGGGGGATCTGGAGACCGAATCGGTCTACCTGGCGGCGGTAGAGCATCTGGCGAAGCGCGGCGTACAGCAATACGAGGTCTCGAATTTCGCTCGTCCCGGCGCCGAGAGCCGGCACAATCGCAACTACTGGACGGGAAGCCCCTGGCTGGCTCTGGGGCCCGGAGCCCACGGCTTCTGGGGTAACCGTCGCTATGCCAACGAGGACAAGCTGACCGCCTGGCTGGACCGGATCGCAGCCGGCGAATTGCCCGAGGCGATGGTGGATCGACTGGACGGTGCGGCCCGGCAACTGGAGCGGGTGATCCTGCCCTTGCGGACCAGCCGCGGCGTACCGCTGTCGCGCCTGCCGGGGGCGTCCCTGGATCTTGAAAAGGGGTGCGCCGAGGGGCTGTGGTCCGTGGAGAATGAACACCTGGTCCTGACCAGCCGCGGGTTCCTGCGCATCGACACGGTGGAGCAGTGGTTGACCGAGCATATGGTGGGTCCGCAGACCGGCTGACCGGGAGATTGGCACTCGCCCGGGTGGTCTATTACCTTGTGCCCCGGATTGTCGGAATCAGGCGGAC
>Ga0070728_10007207_pt1 | contig 10233 bp, 10 predicted proteins | sample tdDd471_FD_66723 | JGI IMG/M metagenome (GOLD analysis project Ga0070728, IMG submission 66723) | Marine sediment microbial communities from the Atlantic coast under amendment with organic carbon and nitrate - tdDd47.1 | ecosystem: Environmental > Aquatic > Marine > Coastal > Sediment | place...
CCCGCTCGCCAACCAGGTGAAAGTACTGACTACCCAGCTCTGGAAGAAGCTCCCGGCAGCTATGTTACGGTTCGCATTTAGATAGATCCCAGGCTGCCCTGACCCTTTTGTGTTAGGGCAGCCACTCCCGTCTTCATTTTGTTATACTCACTGCTCTATAAACCTTGCGACATGAGCACAACACCTTGGTCACCATAAAAAAATACCCCAACCGACGCCTCTATGACACATCACGGAGTCAATACATTAACCTTGATTACATTCATCAATTGATTAACGAGCATGAGGATTTTGAGGTTGTAGATTCCAAGTCGGGAGCCGATTTGACCAAGAACATTCTGCTCCAAATTATCAGCGAGGAGGAAACCAGCGAGCAGCAATCGTTACTAACCAATCAGCTATTGAAGCAACTTATCCGCTTTTACGGTTCCGATATGCAGGTTTTTGTCCGACAGTATCTTGAGCAAAGCCTCACAAACTTCCTCGAGCAGCAAGATACCGTTCAAAGCATGATGAAAAATCTGGCTGATGCCAGCCCGTTAAACGTTTTTGGAAAAATGATGGAGAAAAACATGGCTGCATGGCAGCAATTCAGCCCAAATACGCCCAAACCCGACAAAAAAGAATAAAATGTCGCCTCTTTAGACAAAAAAAGTATAAATTTTTGCTGCATTGCAACAAAACTTTCATTGACCCCCTAGAAAATAGTGATAGTATTACTTTTATAGCGATGCTGCATCGCAACATTTTTTTTACTATACCTATACAATGATTTATCTAGGAGACAATCATGTTTGAATTTGAAAACTTTAATGAGCAGTTCGAAAAAAGCTTAAAGCCTTACAACGAGCTGGTAAACGTTAACGCGAAAGCACTTGAGCAATTGGCTCAGCAACAAGCAGAGCTTTTCACTAGCAACTTAAAAGAAGGCGTTTCTTACGCTCAAAACCTGAGCGCCCAAAAAGATTTGGCCGCTATTGTTGAAGAGCAACGTGTTTTCGCTGAAAAGCTGCAAGAAAAACTAACCTGTGCTGCTAAAGAAGCTTATGGCGTTATCGCTAGCGCTCAAGAGCAAGCTGGTGACATCTTGAAAGGCGCTTTCGCTGAAGCTCAAGAGACAGTTAAAACTGCTGCCCCTGCTAAAGCACCAAAGGCTTCTAAAGCCAAATAAGTTTCCTTTCAGGGTCAAACTTATGCTCAAAGCCTCTGTAAAGAGGCTTTGTTGTTTTACGCGACAGATAAGGTATAACACCTATACTTGTCCGCCTCTTATCGTGCTACTCTCACCGAAAAACTAAAATAGAGATTCAACGCAATGCAGTATCAAGCTTACGATTTGTACGCGAAAGCGACTAATACTCTTCATGATTACTACAGTTTGATTCACGATATTTCAAGCCACCCAATCAACCCGTTTGCTAAAACCTGGCTAGGTCGCGCTACCAATGCAGGGCTCGAAACCGCCATGCGGTTTACTAAGCGTTATGATAAGCAAGGTTTTAATATCGACTCTATCCCAGTCAATCACAAAATTGTTCCGGTTGCTGAGGAGGTTGTTCACGCTAAATCTTTTTGTAACCTCTTACATTTTAAGCGCCTGGGACATACGGACACAGAGAAGGTCCTACTGGTGGCCCCTCTTTCAGGCCATCATTCCACTTTATTAAAGGGAACCGTTGAGGCTTTACTACCCGATCATGAGGTTTATATTACCGACTGGCTTGATGCCCGTGATGTTCCCTTATCAGAAGGCCCCTTCAGTTTTGATTGTTACGTCTCGTACCTTATTGAATTTCTTGAGTTTCTTGGCTCTGACGTTCACGTTATTGCGATCTGCCAACCAACCGTTCAAGCCTTAATCGCAACAGCCGTCCTTTCTCAAGAAAACAACAAAGCAACACCAAAATCCCTAACGCTGATGGCGGGTCCTTTGGATGTCAGCAAAAACCCAACACGGGTAAATCAGTGTGCTACCGAGCACTCCTTAGAAACCTTTAAAGGCTTCGCAATCACCACTGTACCGTACGGCTACCCCGGTTTTGGCCGAAAAGTCTACCCTGGTTATATGCAGCTGGGCGGTTTTCTGTCCATGAACCTGGAATCACATAGCAAGAAATTGGTTAACTTCTGCCAAAATCTCTTTTTCGGTGAAGAAGAAGATGCTGACAGGTTTCGGGCATTTTACGACGAATATATGGCTGTCCTAGACATGCCCGCTGAGTTTTATATCGAAACTATTGATCGCGTGTTTAGAAAGAATGAATTGGCAAAAGGCTCCATTACCTATAAAGGTCAAGAGATAGACTTTAGCGCCATTAAAAATACTGCATTGTTGACCGTTGAGGGCGCAAACGATGATATTTGCGGCATTGGCCAAACCCAGGCAGCCCATGACATTTGCCCATCAATACCAGCAAATAAGCGAGCCCACCATTTACAAGAAGGTGCCGGGCATTACGGCATATTCAGCGGCTCAAAATTCCGTAAATCGATACGACCTCTTATTTCATCATTTATTAGAGAACACAACTGAGGCCACGCTAAATTTTAGCCCATTTGCTGCATAGCAGCATTTTTTTATTGACTTAAAACAAAAGGCTCGGCTATACTCCAAAGCATAACTTGCTGCACAGCAGCATTTCTAAATCTAGGAGATAAACCATGTTTGATCAACTGACTCAACAATTTGAAAAGTCTTTCGCGCCAGTTAACGAGCTGGTTACTGTTAACGTTAAAGCAGCCGAACAACTGGCTCAACAACAAGCCGCTCTTTTCACCGGTATGCTGAATGAAGGTGTTGCCCACGCACAGAAATTGTCTGCTCAGAAAGACGTTTCTGCTCTTGTGGAAGCACAAAAAGTCTATGCTGAAAGCTTTCAAGAGAAAGTGATTGCAGCAACCAAAGAAGCTTACAATGTAGTGACCGAAGCTCAGCAAAAGTCTGGTGAGTTATTGAAAGGCTCTTTCGTTTTATAATTAGCTTTAAGTAAGCCATTTCAAAAAAGCCCAGGGATCTCAAACACCCTGGGCTTTTTTTTGGATGCCGTTTATAGCTCGTAATCAAAGTCCATGATCACGGGTGCATGGGAGGAAAACTCCTGATTTTTATAAATCGCTCCATACTCTACCAATGGCTTTAACCCTTCTGAAGCCACCTGCAAATCGACCCGCCAACCATCTTTGTCTCTATTCCCCTTTGGCCACCAAGTAAACTCATCACTATCTTGGTTCACTTCACGAAAGGCATCCACATAACCAATGTTGGTATACAGCTGGTCCATCCATTGCTGTTCTTCTGGCAAAAAACCAGACGTACTCTGATTAGCCCGCTGATCTTGAACATCCTCAGGACGATGCGCCATATTCCAGTTACCACAAATCACAAACTCACGTTTTTTGTTACGAATCTTGCTCAAATGAGCTTGTAGCAATTCAAAAAAACGTTTCTTTTTTGCAGCAGCTTCACTGTCTTGCTGAAATGCCGAAGGGGCCAACAAACTACCAATACTGATATTTTGAAAATCTGCTTGTATATACAGGCCCTCCATATCGAAGTCCACAAACCCCAGTCCTGTCATAATGGCTTTTGGTAAATCACGACAGTAGATGGCTACGCCATTCTTATTTTTGTCTACCGCATCGAAAAAATACGGGTTATAACCCTGCGGGAAAAAGACATCATCGTGCAAATCGTATTCCTGGGCCTGGAGGTTTTGCACACAGATAAAGTCTGCGTCTTGGTCAACTACCCAGTCGTAAAAGCCGCTAGCTGCGGCCTTTTGGATGCCGTCTGCACAAAAACTAATTATTCTCATAATCACCCCAATTTAACTCGCGGGGTATCATAACCGATGAATTCACTAACCCATAGCGTAAAATTTTCCTATACACTCACTAAGTGAATATTTTGAAATACTCACTCCTTTCCGGGTCTGGGATGGGTCACAAGGGAGTACGTTAAAAATAACCATTTGAAAAATTTAGACTTTTCTTCGTTAGCACTGGATAATTCCGCCTTTACCCTTTTATTAACATTCAGACAAAGTACCAGCGGACTCGATATGCACGACTACCAACAAAACTTCATTGAATTAGCCATTCACCAAAACGCACTATGTTTTGGTGAATTCACCTTGAAGTCCGGCCGTGTAAGTCCCTATTTCTTTAACGCCGGCCTATTTTATCGCGGTTCAGCATTGGCCTTGTTAGGACGTTGCTATGCTCATGCCATAAAAAAATCTGGCATAGAGTTTGACGTGCTTTTGGGCCCCGCATATAAAGGTATACCCCTGGCCGCCGTGACTGCTGCTGCACTTTATGATGAGTTCAAATTAGATGTCCCATTCGCTTATAATCGCAAAGAAGCCAAGCAGCATGGGGAGGGAGGCACCCTGGTTGGAGCCCCTTTAAATGGCAAAATACTTATCATTGATGATGTAATTACAGCTGGAACTGCTGTTCGGGAAGTCATGGCCATGATTCAAGATGCAGGCGCAGAACCCGCCGGTGTAGTCATTGGCTTAAACCGCCAGGAACGGGGCCAAACTGAACTGACCGCCATTCAGGAAGTCGAAAGGGACTATCAGATACCCGTTATTAGTATTGTTAATTTGGAGCATATTATTCATCATCTGCATAAACACCCTGATCTTGCAGATAACATACCGCTTATAGAAGCTTATCGCGATCAATACGCCGTTTTGGTTTAATTCCAAACAGAATCGCAAAGGAGCCCTACTTGAAGCTATCAATCAATATTATTCAATTCGTACTACTTTGTGCACTTAGTACAGTAAGCTCAACCCTGTTTGCACAGAACCTCTATCGCTACAGTAATAATGAGAACGTGTTAGTCATTGACGACCATATTCCACCGGAATTTGTAACTAAAGGCTATGACATCATTCGACATGATGGCACCTTGATCAAACGCATCCCCAGACAATTATCTGAAGAAGAATTACTACTACAGAATACAGAAGAAGCCAGAGAAAGACTTCGCCAGGAAGAAGAGCAAAAACTGCAGGCCTGGGATGAATCGTTAATGCTACGTTACAGCAGTGTTGAAGATATTGAGGCCGCAAAAAAACGCGCTTTGAGTGAGCTAAATATTCGCATCAGCATCTTAAAAAGCAATCTGCTCTCGGTGAAAACACAAATTGAGAACCAACAAAGTAAAGCTGCTGATATTGAGCGTAGGGGTTCGCAAGCCCCACAGACACTTCTGGACAATATCAAGTCCTTTAAAATTGAAATAGAAGACATAGAAGAAGCGATTCTGCAGCGGCAACAAGAAATCCAAACTGTCGAAGACTCTTACCAGAGAGATATCGAACGCTTCAGCACCTTACTCAGCAGAATCAGGATGCGTCGCTAAAAGCACTAGCTTTTAAGGTGTTTCACGAAAAAAACCAGCCATCAGCAAAGGCCACTGCTGCTGCCAGTTTTCTGTTGGCGGTCGGGTGAATTCACTGCGAACAAATTGACAAATACGCCCTTCAGCTACTGCCATTAATAAATTTGCAGCTATACCGATTGGCACATTCGGGCGAATCCTCTCACGAACTTCTGCCTCTCTTAATACTTGCTTAAGTTGCGTTTCCAAACGATCAAAAAACTGAGCAATACGCGCCCGAAGACGATCTGTCTCACCAGCCAAGGCATCACCTGTAAGCAAGCGCGTTAGTCCTGGGTTTCGTTCTGCAAATGTTAGTAACAAAGCAAGAATTTTTTCACACTGGTCAACAACTCTGTCACTTTCTGCAACAATAACACTCACCCTGGAAAAAATGGCTTCTTCAATAAATTCGATAAGCCCTTCGAACATTTTCGTTTTACTTGGGAAATGCCTATACAAAGCAGCTTCTGAAACACCAACTTCCTTGGCCAGCTTCGACGTAGTTATACGCTCCCCTGGGTTTTCTTCCAGCATCCTGGCTAATGATTCGAGAATTTGCTGACGACGAGAATTATTTTTAGTCATATTATTGAGTTTTTGTCGTGCTTAAACTTTTTGGCATTTGCAATCGGCCCACTACTTTACTGATTCGTAATCAGTGTGCCTACCCCTTCATCGGTAAATATTTCTAAAAGCACCGCATGCGAAACACGCCCATCAATGATATGGGCGCTGGTTACGCCAGCTTTAACTGCCGATAAAGCGCAGCCTATCTTTGGTAGCATGCCACCATAAATGGTTCCATCAGCAATTAAACTGTCTACCTGCTCTGTGCTTAAGCCTGTTAGGGCATTACCCTTTTTATCCAGTAAACCTGCCACATTGGTTAACAACATCAGCTTTTCCGCCTGCAGTACTTCGGCAATTTTTCCCGCGACCAAATCCGCATTAATGTTGTATGAACTGCCGTCTTCACCCACCCCAATTGGGGCAATGACAGGAATAAAATCACTGTTCGAGAGCATATCCAGTACACCGGTATCAACACTAACCACTTCTCCAACATGCCCAATATCAATAATTTCTGGCGCCTGCATATCCGGCGACTGGTGATTGAATATCATTTTCTTCGCACGAATCAGATTGCCATCCTTCCCTGTAATGCCGACTGCTTTACCTCCATTGTTATTTAACAGGCTGACAATTTCTTTATTGACCGACGCACCCAGAACCATCTCGACAACATCCATCGTTTGGCTGTCAGTAACTCTCATGCCATCAATAAATTTGGATTCTATATTCAGCTTCTCCAGCAGAGAGCCGATTTGAGGGCCTCCACCATGAACCACGACCGGGTTCATCCCGACCAGTTTCATCAACACAACATCACGAGCAAACTGCTCCTTTAACTGGTCATCCACCATCGCGTTGCCACCGAACTTAACCACAATAGTTTTTTCGGTAAAACGTTGAATATAAGGCAAGGCCTCCGTGAGAACTTTAGCCACATTGCTGGCAGCATCACGACTTAGCGACATAATGAATAATCCTTAAATGACAAAAACAAACTGACACCAGTGTCGAGAGCAGTGCCAGGGCGGCTATTAAAAACCAAATTGCAGGCTGTTATCAATGTTCGATAACTGGTCTTTGAACAATGATTGAATGCGCTCCATCGCTTCTTCGGTGTCAGCTTCAAAACGTAAAATCAACATAGGTGTGGTATTAGAGGCTCTCACCAAGCCCCATCCATCAGCAAAATCAACCCTGACACCATCCAGTGTCGTGACCTTGCCATCACCAAACTCTCCACGTGCGGCCAACTGTTCGATTACAGTGAATTTCTGCTCATCATCACTTTCCACCTTCAGTTCAGGTGAGCCTATACTGGCGGGGAAAGCTTCAAGCTGCACATCCAAATCGGGGTCAGTCGTACTGAGAATTTCTATTAAACGAGTTCCCGCATATAAACCATCATCAAAACCAAACCAACGCTCTTTAAAGAAAATATGACCACTGAATTCACCACCAAGCAAAGCACCCGTTTCAGCCATTTTTTCTTTCATAAAGGAATGGCCAGTTTTCCACATAATTGGCCGGCCGCCATAATTACTGATTAGTGCATTCAGGTTTCGTGTACATTTCACATCGTAAAGAATATCTGCACCAGGGTTGCGGGAGACTACATCTTGGGCAAGCAACATAAGTAATTTGTCTGCTGGAACAGCCTGACCCGTTGCTGTAACAACACCTAGGCGGTCACCATCACCATCAAAAGCAATACCAAGATCAGCATTATGCTCAGCAATTGCCGCCTTCAAATCCTCAAGATTCGCCTCAACAGTAGGATCCGGGTGGTGGTTGGGGAAACTGCCATCAACATCACAGTACAGGGGGATTACTTCACACCCCAGTTCCTCAAATAATCTTGGTGCAATAACACCGGCAACCCCATTACCGGCATCAAGAACAACTTTTAAGGGCTGCGCCACAGCAATATCATTGATGATGTAATCGAGGTAGGCCTCAACCACTTCTCCACTTTGACACTCCCCCTCACCCTTCACCAGTTGTCGGCTCAAAACCCTATCCCGCAAATGAGCAATTGCTGAACCAGACAGAGCACTGCCACCAATGACAATTTTAATCCCGTTGTATTCACTAGGATTGTGACTACCGGTAATCATTACCCCCGTCTGTGTACCCAGGTGGTGAGTTGCAAAATACATCAGCGGAGTTGGCACCATGCCAATATCAATAACGAGTCTTCCGCTGTCTTGCAGGCCCTGGATCATTGCAGCCTTGATTTGCGGCGAGCTCTCTCTGCCATCCATCGCGACGACAACTTTCTGTTGACCCTGATCCAACGCCTCACTACCAATTGCCATGCCAATAGCATGCACAATCTCGTCGGTGAGCTCTGTCTCGGCAATACCCCGAATATCGTACGCTCGAAAAATATGTGCCGGTAAATCCGCTGGCAGTTGTTCCGCCCAATCATCCTGCGCTTGCTCTATTACCTCTTCCTCAACAACAGCGACTTCTGGTGTAGGTACCTCAGGTTTTTCTTCCGGCTTTTCTTTCTCAACCGTATTCTGTCCGGATGACCACACTTCAGATAGCTCAGCAAAACCCGGCAGGCTGTACGCTTTTCCCGACTTACCTTCTCCCAATGACGATAAGTTGCGATCTAGTTCAGATTTGATTTTACGAGCAGTGATAAAAGCAAAAACAAAAGCAAGAACAACAATACAAGCTAAAGCAGCCCATAAACTGATTTCATTAAGCAAAAGCGACTGGCGTAGCTTGCCGGATGGTGCATAACTAATATGCCAGTGGGGAACCATTGTTTTGGCTGTAGCAACCACGTCCCCACCAGACTGACCAAAACGCGCAATAGGTGTTGTTTTATGGGAAAACTGCTGAGCCAGGGCACTTTCACCTAAGGAAGCATCACCCCCGGCAAGTAAGTTCTCAATGTAGCTGGCATCCAGGCGGATAAAAAACGCAGCCCGAGCAAATTTTTCACCCTCAATTTGAACAGGTTGAGCCAGTGAAAAAACCCATCCCTTCTTCGTTTGATAAGCTTCGGGAGCAACCTCCTCCCCATTACTTGCTCGTCTTAACAAATCGAGTTCAATATTATTCAGTGAAACGGTACTGGTGTCCAAAGAAGCAATTCCCAATGGTCCTAATTCGATCAATAGGGTGGAAGCCGCCTCAGGAAAGCTGTGCTTCAATTGCTGCTTGAATAGCTCAGATGCCCCCATAGTGTTATCCGCCATGGATGCTTTAAAGGCCGAAACTTGTGACAGCGACTTCAACCTTTTCCTTAGCTGCTGCAAAGCCTGATCAATGACAACAGCTTGCGTTTGAGCCTGATGTTGAGCAATTGTCTGTAGTTGTTGGGTATTGACGGTCGGCCGTTCAATAAAAATCAAATAGACAAAGCAAAGAGCTGCTATCAGAGAAATGCCTACAGCTCCTGTCACCTGTGCCTTCAGCAAAAGATTTGGAGCCTTTATCTTTTCAGTTTTTTTAGAGGTATTTTTTTTATCTGCCATGGTGATATTAAAACACTCCGTCGAATCATTATTCTAAAGTCTGGACCTTAAACCGGCATGATGGAAGTCAATCAATCACATGTCCAGTAAGAGGAGCGGTAAAACTCCCTCTATGCGCTATTTACCCGCTTTATAACGTCCTGCTATCTCAATAACTAAAGCGCGTGCTAGTTGCTGCTTGCTCATCAATGGCAATGATATATCACGGTCTGGCCAAATCAGTGTCACTTGGTTTTCTTCACTGTTAAAGCCAATATTTTGGTCACTAACATCGTTCGCAATCACCAAATCCAACTGTTTGTTAATTAGCTTTTTTCGACCATGTTCTAACAATTTTTCTGTCTCAGCCGCGAAACCAACAGTAAAAGGTCTCAAATCATGGCCTGCTACGCTGGCAACAATATCCGGATTACGTACCAGTTCAATTTGCAAAATCTCACCCTGTTTTTTAATTTTTTGCTTAGCAGGCTGCGACGGTCTGTAATCGGCAACTGCTGCTGAGGCAATAAACACATCACAAGCTGTTAATGACTCTAAGGCGGCTGCATACATTTGCTCTGCACTTTCAACATCTATTCTCTGCACATGCTCCGGTGTAGGAAGTACTACAGGCCCAGCAATTAAGGTAACGCTAGCTCCAGCCTCAACTGCGGCCTCCGCCAGTGCGAACCCCATTTTCCCCGAACTGTGGTTACTAATATAACGGACAGGGTCGACCGCCTCTCTTGTCGGGCCAGCAGTAATAACAACCCTGATACCATCCAAAACACG
>Ga0070728_10007208_pt1 | contig 10232 bp, 10 predicted proteins | sample tdDd471_FD_66723 | JGI IMG/M metagenome (GOLD analysis project Ga0070728, IMG submission 66723) | Marine sediment microbial communities from the Atlantic coast under amendment with organic carbon and nitrate - tdDd47.1 | ecosystem: Environmental > Aquatic > Marine > Coastal > Sediment | place...
CGATGAATAGTTCAAAGCGGTCCGTTAACCAGGGGTCGTCGGAATTGCGTCTTGCTAACGGGGATACCTCTGCCGGGTATCCCGTCACGAAGGTTGGATTAGCGAGCTGGTCCTCAACTGTTTTTTCAAAAATCTCGATTAACAACTTGCCGCTGCCAGCCGTCGCGAGGACCGGGATACCCATGCCCGTGCATATCTCACTCAGATAATCGACATCGCGGAAACGATCTGCATCCAGATCGGGATTGTATTGCTTCACCGCATCTTCAACGGTCATACGGGCAAATGGCTGCCCTAAATCGTACTCTTCACCCTGATAAACGAGCTCCCCTCGCCCATTCAACGCCTCCCCGAGGCTGCGCAACAGACTTTCCAGCAATGCGATCAGGATATCCTGATCCGCGTAAGCCATATAGAGCTCAAGCATCGTGAACTCGGGGTTGTGCCGTGTTGACAGGCCTTCATTCCTGAAGCTCCTGTTTATCTCGTAAACCCGCTCGAAGCCGCCGACTACCAGGCGCTTCAGATAAAGTTCGGGCGCTATCCGCAAAAACAACTCTCTATCGAGCGCATTGTGGTGCGTTTTGAAAGGCCGGGCGACAGCGCCTCCGGGTATGGGCTGCATCATCGGCGTTTCAACTTCCAGAAAATCCATCGCGTCGAGGTAAGAGCGAATAAACTGCACTACCCTTGAGCGCTTGCGAAACACCTCACGAGAGTCTTCATTGACTATCAGATCGACGTAGCGCTGCCGATAGCGCATCTCCCTATGCTTCAAACCGTGAAATTTACCGGGCAGAGGACGCAACGACTTGGTTAGCAACTGCACGTTGTCCATGCGCACGGACAATTCGCCCGTCTTGGTGCGAAACAACTGCCCACGACCCCACACGATGTCACCCAGATCCCAGCTCTTGAACTGCTGATATTGCCCCTCGGGCAAACTATCGCGCTGTAAGAAAAGTTGCAGCTTGCCACTGCGGTCCTGGATCGTGGCGAAACTCGCTTTTCCCATAACCCGCTTGGTCATGAGCCTGCCGCCTATTTCCACCTCTACTGCATCACTTTCCAGTGTCTCGTTACTGTATTCATCGTAGATATGGTGCAATTGCGCTGCCAGCGCAGTGCGCCGATACACATTAGGAAAATCAAAGCCCTGGTTACGCAACTCGCGCAACTTGCCACGCCGTTCCGCTATCAGTTTGTTCTCGCTAGAATCTTTATCTGTCATGAATACATCCTGTTAACACCCTGCAATTCATACGCCCTGCTTAAGACTTGCCTCGATAAATTTATTGAGCGCACCGTTTAATACGGAATCCGGATCGCCCGACTCTACACCTGTACGCAAATCTTTTACGCGGGACTGGTCGAGCACATAAGAGCGTATCTGACTACCCCAGCCCACATCGGCCTTGGATTCCTCTTCAACCTTGGCTTCGGCCCTGCGTTTCTGCTCTTCAAACTCATATAGTTTCGCTTTCAACTGCTTCATCGCAGTCGCCCGGTTCTTGTGCTGCGATCGGTCATTCTGGCACTGAACGACTATACCGGTCGGTTCATGGGTGATACGCACGGCAGATTCGGTCTTATTAATATGCTGACCGCCCGCTCCGCTGGCCCGGTAAACATCAACTCGCAAGTCTGCCGGATTAATTTCAATCTCTATATCATCATCCACTTCCGGCGAAACGAAAACAGACGCAAAAGATGTGTGCCGCCGGTTACCCGAATCGAACGGCGATTTCCGAACCAGACGGTGCACACCAGTCTCGGTGCGCAACCAGCCAAACGCATTCTCACCCGATACATGAACGGTGGCGCTCTTTATCCCTGCAACTTCCCCGGCGGAAACTTCCATTAAATCCGCCCCGAACCCATTCGCCTCGCACCAGCGCAGATACATACGCAATAACATTTCCGCCCAATCCTGAGCCTCCGTGCCACCAGCGCCCGACTGGATATCTACAAATGCGTTCGATGTGTCCGTTCTGCCACTAAACATACGCTGAAACTCGAGCTTCTCTACGATGGCACACATGCGCTCAAGATCAGCCCCAATTTCCATCTGGGTGTCTGCATCGTCCTCTTCTACGGCGAGTTCAAGCAAGCCCTCGGCATCATCAAGTCCTCGGCTGATTTCGTCTATGGGTAGCAAAATAGCCTCAAGCCGGGCGCGCTCCCGGCCCAATGCCTCTGCCTTCTTCTGGTCACTCCAGATATCCGGGTCTTCCAGGTCCTGGCGTATCTGGTTCAGGCGATCAAGCTGATTCTCGAAGTCAAAGATACCCCCTCAGCGCAATACCGCGCTGACGAAGATCATCGATAACATTCTGAAGCTGATTTAATTCCACGTAAGGGTCCGTCCTGAAAAACAGCGGAGAGTGCAAAGCTGCGTAATGCTAGACGCATTCAATATGTTCCACAACCAATTGATGTCTGCGCACCTGGCGGAACTCGTTCACATCAAGTTTGTACACAGCTATGCATTCGCTACCCGGGCCAGTTGGCAGCAGCTCAGGATGATTGAATGCGATAGCACTGACAGGCCTTGATGAACCGACAGGCTGCAGTTCCAATTTAAGATGGTGCTCCCCGACGATACGCTGCTCAAGAATTGCAAAGTGTCCGTCGAAAACGGGTTCTGGGAAGCTCTGTCCCCACGGCCCTGCAAGCCGCAGTTCCTCGGCAAGCGCCAGGCCTATATCCTGATGAGGCAGGTCGCCATCACTCCAAATCTTATTGGAATCATCAATTTGTTCGGCGTAGTGCTGCACCTCCGCTACGAAGGCCTGCGTGAAAGCATCAAGTCGCTCCGGCACCAGGCTAAGTCCGGCAGCCATCGCGTGGCCACCGAAACGGCCGATCAGATCAGGGTAACGCGCATCGATAGCCGCCAGTATGTCCCGCATATGGACACCCGCCACCGAGCGGCCGGATCCTTTTAAGGTGCCATCCTCGGAGCCTGCGGCGAACGCGATAACGGGCCGGTTGACTCGGTCCTTAATCCGCGTGGCAACAAGACCTACGACACCGGGATGCCAACTCGGATCAAACAGACATAGCGCTTCACCGGCATCGTTAGCCTCAATGCCCGACAGGCTATCAAGATGCGCTTCGGCATCCTGCTGCATTTTCTTTTGCAATTTTCGCCGCTGGTCGTTGAGTTGACTCAACTGCAGGGCACGTTTCTGCGCCTGCGCACTGGAGTCGGCCAACAAACATTCAATTCCCACTGACATATCGTCAAGCCGCCCAGCCGCATTCAAACGCGGCGCAATCGCAAAACCAAGGTCCGACGCTGCGGCATCAGCGATATTCCGCCCTGCTGCGTTAAACAACGCGGCAATTCCAGCCCTGCTGCCCCCTGTGCGAATTCGTTTCAGTCCCTGTGCAACCAGTACCCGGTTGTTAAAGTCCAGGGGCACCAAATCTGCCACAGTCCCCAAGGCAACCAGGTCAAGGCAATCCGCACAAATTGCACGTGCCTCACCCGCATCAAGCACGCCTTCGGCAGCCAGTCGCTGCCCTAACGCGGCCATCACGTAGAATGCAACACCGACACCGGCCAGGCATTTGCTCGGAAATTCATTCCCGGGCGCATTGGGATTTACGATGACCTCCGCTTCGGGAATGATTTCACCCGGTAAATGATGATCGGTAATAATCACATCGATACCGTGCTCGCGGGCAGCGAGCACACCAGCGTGACTGCTGATGCCGTTATCCACTGTCACTATCAGCTTGGGTGACATCGCGGCGGCCTTATCGACGATCCCCACTGACAACCCATAACCAAATTTTTCCCGGTCAGGCACGAGATAGCCCGGCTCAGAAAAACCGTAGGCGCGCAAACAGGTCAGCATGAGCGCCGTCGCGGTTGCCCCGTCGGCATCAAAATCGCCGACTACAATGACTTTTTGCTCTTCCGTATAGGCTCGCCACAAGCGCTCGGCCGCGTCGACGGTACCATTCAGCATGCTAACCGGCAGTAGCGCCGCCAGCGCGGTGTCGAGAGTGTGTGCATCGACCCCGCGCGCGGCGTAGACCCGTCTTAATACCGGATGCAGTTTCGCTGGAAGATCTTTTTCCAGTCGTTCCTCGACCGTACGTCTCAGAATTTCACGTTGTTCACTCATCGAACAACTTTTGTAAACAGATTCATAAACCAGATCTAATATTGTTGTGCAAAAACGTCCCAGCGTGCCATGCTTGGAGGCAGACCACAGGAAACTCAGTGATGAAATTTACAGCGGATTCAATCAGCGGCAACATCATTCGCTCTTATACCCCGGGCCAAATTAAACTCCGCGATGACATTATTCGCAGCAATCTCATTATTTCCCAGGACAAGGTTATCCCCGACTGGGATCCTCCGGCTATAGAGCACCTCAGCATAGCGGATTTCGCGCCTGCCCTCGAACAAAAACCCGATATAATCCTCTTCGGCACCGGCCGTCGGCAAAATTTTCCCAGCATCTCACTGCTTACTGAAATTTTACGTTCCGGTACCGCTATCGAAGTAATGGAAACCGGCGCGGCGTGTCGAACTTATAACGTGCTTATCGGCGAATATCGTTCTGTTGTTGCAGCCTTACTGATTGATTGAGCACCGGTTGGCGAACCTACGAAGCTGCTAAAGCGCGAACTCCTCACCGCGGTGGCGGGACATATCCGGCTGCTACGCAGCCGCGCAAGCACCAACCCCGACGCAAGAGTAGCTGCGCTATCAAAATCAACAGCTTGAATTTGCAGCCAGGCAGGTCTTCGGCCGGGGAGCCATTTGTTAGGAGTTAAGCGGACCGCAGGGAGCCATCCTGACAAATGGCTCCCCGGCCGAAGACCGGTATGTTTGAAGCTTCAAGTAATTCTTAGCAGCTATCGTGCCGGCAAATAACGCATGGGATCCACCGGCTGACCATTGCGGCGAATTTCGAAGTGCAGCACCGGACGACCTGATGAATCCAGGCCCATGCGCGCGATATTCTGCCCCGAGGTCACGCTCTGCCCTTCACGAACCAGCAGCACGGAATTAAACCCGTAAGCACTTAACCACGTTTCGTTGTGCTTGATGATCAACAGATTTCCGTAACTGGCCAGCCCACTGCCCGCGTAAACAACTTCCCCTGCTGCCGCAGACCTGACAGGCTGACCGTTGCTACCCGTAATCCGTATGCCTGACTCAGTCTTTTGCGAAGCCCCAAAACGAAGATAAACGTTGCCGGCTGTGGGCCAAAACCAGGCCGGTGCAGGTGCAGCGGGAGTGTTCGATGCCCGGGAGCTGTTGCTGTCAGCGGATGAACCGTTGGCAGCGCTGCCCGAGGGTTTAAGACGCAGCCGTTGACCGTCCCGGATGACGCTGCCATCACCCAAACCGTTCCATTTTGCCAGCTGCCGATAATCCAGACCGTAGCTGTGGGCTATCGAGTACAGGGTCTCGCCGGAACGGACCGTATGGTAATCAGGCGTCCAACGTAGTGCATTACCGCTACATGCAGTCAGCAGCAGTACGCAGGCAATCAGCGGAAGGTTGAACGAAATGTTTTTCAACAGCGATATTCAACCGCTCAATAGAAAATAAGCAACAACCAAAAGCCCTACGAACAACCAGCCGAGTATATCGATATACCGTCGCAGCATGTGTTCCACACGCTCACCACCCCAGTAAAGCAATCCAGCTACCAGGAAAAAGCGCGACGCACGGCCAACCACCGACGCAAGTAAGAAAGGAGCAAAAGGCATCGCCATCGCACCCGCTGCTATGGTGAAAATTTTGTATGGAATCGGCGAAAATCCCGCAGCGAGTACAGCCCAGAAACCCCATTTCAGAAACCACGCCTGTGAATGTTCGTATGCATCCCAATAGCCCAGATCATGCAACCAAGGCTCGATAGCTTCAATTGCAAAATAGCCGATCGCAAAACCTGCCATCCCACCCAGCACGGAAAAAACAGTCGTTATGGTCGCCAAACGCCATGCGTGTTTAGGTTGTGCGACCACCAGCGGCATTAGCATGACATCGGGGGGGATAGGAAAAAAAGACGATTCAGCAAAACTAAGGCCCGCCAGGTACCAGGGCGCTTTAGGGTGGCGCGACCAACGCAACACCAACTCAAATAAGGGTGAAAATATTTTCATTCAATGCGTACCTTTGTCTTTGCCTTCGAGCATGGGAACGAATGAGACACTACCGAGTTTCTCGCGCTCAAAGCCCGACCCAGTTCGCGTTATGCGCAACAACTGCTGCGCCCCTCCGTTGGGGCCGACCGGCAGGACTAACCTGCCACCGACAGCGAGTTGCTCAAGCAATTTTTCGGGGACAGCATCCGGTGCTGCAGTTACTACAATGCCGTCAAATGGCGCCTGGCCCGGCCAACCACGAAACCCATCATCATGCCGAAAGCGGATATTGTCGATGCCCAGGTCGTTCAGGCGCTGCTTGGTTGTCTGTAGCAGCGGTCGAATACGCTCGATGGTATATAACTGTCGCACGAACGGCGCCAGCACGGCGGTCTGATATCCGCAACCCGTGCCGATTTCCAGGACCTTGGGCAAGCGGCGTAACTCGCCATCTTGTTCAAGCAACGCCTGGGTCATCAATGCAACGACATAGGGCTGGGAAATTGTCTGGCCCAGGCCTATCGGCAAAGCGCTGTCCTCGTATGAGCGACTGGATAGCGCTTCATCCACAAACAAATGCCGTGGTACGTTACGAATACGCTGCAATATTTCCGGCTGCCGGATACCCTCTTGTTTCAATCTCTCGACAAGCCGGTCGCGCGTGCGCGCCGAAGTCATACCGATACCCTGAACACTGCGTCGACGGGTCATCAGTGTTGCAGCCACTGGCCCAGCGTTTCTATGGCGTCATAGCGCGTCAGATCAACCTGCATGGGTGTCACTGATACATACCGCTCATCGACAGCATAAAAATCGGTTCCCGGACCAGCGTCCTGGGTGCTGCCGGCCGGGCCCACCCAGTAAATGGGCTTACCCTTGGGATCCGTCGCTTTGACCATCGCTTCAGCCCGGTGCCTGAAACCCAAACGAGTCGCCTGATAGCCGCGCAAATCGCCGTAAGGAACATCCGGCACATTCACGTTGAGAATGGTGTCCGCTGGCAGAGGGTGGTCCTTCAATCTTTCAATCAGGCTGCATGCGGCTTTTGCAGCCGTTACGAAATGAGTCGGGTCATCACCGGTAAGCGACACAGCGATAGCGGGTAACCCCAGAAACCGGCCTTCAATTGCGGCGGCCACCGTGCCCGAATACAACACATCATCGCCAAGATTAGAGCCGTGATTAATACCAGCAACGACCATATCAGGATCCTGATCCAGCAAGCCCGTTATAGCCAGGTGCACGCAATCGGTAGGGGTGCCGCTGACAAAATACACACCCTCCGCCGTGGTCCCGACCCGCAGTGGCATATCCAGTGTGAGAGAATGGCTGGCACCGCTTTGGTTACGGTCCGGCGCTACAATGACAGTATCCGCCATTTCACCAACTGCGCTGGCGAGGGCGGCCAGACCTTCAGCAAGGTAACCGTCGTCATTACTTAACAATATTTTCATCAGGCTCTAATGGGCACAAAAGACAGCAAACATAGCAATTCGCAGGGCAACACGCTATTCCGTTCCGCAGTCAGCGATACGCGGCCCATCAAACAGCGCGAGCGGGATCAAAGTAAACCGCGTACTCCGCTTGCTAAGCGCGACTCGCAGAAACACGAGCAACAGGATTCGACTTCGACGGATCTTGAACAATACGCCCCGACAACGACCTCCCCCGCAGAAAAGCTGAATTTTCAACGCGGCTCAGTCAGCCGCCAAAACATGCGTGATCTGCGCCGCGGTAAGTATCCCATAGCCAAGGAGATCGACCTCCACGGCATGACCAGCGCCGACGCTCTCAAAGAGTTGCGCAAGTTTATCGGTCACTGCAGTCGCAATCGACTGAACTGCATCAGGGTGGTTCACGGCAAGGGACTTGGCTCCGGCTCGCGCGGGCCGGTCATCAAGGCAGGGGTCAAAAACTGGCTGCGTCAGTGGGATGAAGTACTGGCCTATTGCTCTGCCCTTGATCGTGACGGCGGCACAGGTGCGGTTTACGTGCTGCTCAAAACTCAGTAACGCAGAAGACACTGGGACTATTTACTCCCCAGTTCTTCTACCAGTCTGCGCATCATCTGCTGGGTCTCGCTACTGAACCAGTGATCAGCTGCGGTCTCAGCATAAGCTTCGTTGCGTTGCGCCCGTTCAACAATCCCTGCCTTGGCTGCCAGCCGGGTCGTGTTCATAGCCGTTGGCGGCAGCGCCAGCATATGCTCAGCCCAAACGACCGCGGCGGACACGACGGCGTCCGGCTCGGCCACTTCATCAACCAAACCGACCTCCAGGGCTTGTTCCGGGGAAAGCATGGTTCCGGAACAAGCCAGTAGCATTGCCTGCCGGGCACCAACGATAGTTTCCAGCATGAACAGAATATTCGGGGGCACCGGCAACCCCACACGCACCTCGTTCAAACCTATACGAAACTCGCCACGTGCGGCTACTCGGTAGTCACAATGCAAACTCAGTACTGCCCCGCCTGCAGGCGCATGCCCCGTGATTGCCGCTACTACAGGAACCGGGCTTGCGGCAAGGCTGTTCATCAGGCTAAAAAAGCGTCGCCAAAAACCGATTACCTGGTCGCGACTTTGATCGAGCAATTCGGGCACGTCCAGCCCCGCACTGAACAGGCCTTCCTTCCCTGAGATAACAATGGCTTTAGCGCCATCAGCGCAAAGCCCGGCGTGAGCGTCTTCCAACGCGCTGATAAACTCAAGGTTCATCGCGTTGACCGGCGGTCGATTCATAACTATCTCTGCGACAGTGCCGTGTTCTGCAATATTCAGCATTTTCAATTCACTTGTTTCTGTTAAGTCCGTAACCTACCTGTGAGATTCAGCCCAAGGTGCCTTTGTCACTGATTACCAGCAATTCCCGCAGAACCATGGTCGCATAACTGCCGGGTCCCAACGCAAAATCCAGCTGGAGTTCATCGTCACTAAATTGCCATGACAAATTTCCTATGCGCGCTCGCAGGACGCGCCGGGAAGCGCGACTACCCGCCCGCTCCAGCAGTTGCCTGACCAACGGGAACTGCCCAAAAAAAGTTTGCTCGCATTGTTCTGCCTCCTCTTGGGTGGGCCGACTCCCCTGCCCCCACAACAGACCAGCGGGCGAGCGTACTGCCGCAAACACAGAATGGTCGTGCTCAGCCACCCCGCGCGGGCGATCAGATATCTCAATATCACCCGCGATGCCGTCAGACCAACTGCCGGCAAAAACACGCTGCGCAAGATAGCCGTTAAACAGCGCTCCTCGCAATGCGGACAGCGCGAACGAACGTTGCTCACGCCCAATGGCTGGCAAGGCAGCTATGTCCCGAATAATAAACAGGTTGCCCTGCATACGACCGAAGCGCTGTGCACCAAAATAATTGGGCACGCCCGTCACGCTTATAGCCTGCAACCTGGACTCCAAAGCCGCCCGATCAATAACATCGCAATTGCGCAGCCGCAGTCGAAACCGATTATAACTAAGCTGCCCCGGCCGCAGTTTCCGGTCATGCCAGACGGATTCCATAATCTCGACACCCTCATCGGCTGCAAAACTGAAAGCGGGTTCAGCGCGCCCTGGCAAATGCAGGCCGAACCACTGCTCTGTGACGGCGTGGCGGTCCTTCATTCCCGCGTAGCTTACGGCACGGTAAGGCACACCAGCCAGTTCGGCCAGACGTTTAGCCACCCAACGCGTGTTCTGGCCAGTTTTGCGCACGCGGAGGAGTAAGTGCTCGCCCGAACCCGCCGCAGTCAGACCGCTATGCTCAGCGACAAAGAAGTCCTCCGGGGTGCAGCGCATGTCAGCCGTCCCCACCGGGCCCGCGCCAGCAAAAGGCAGGCCTGGTGGATCGGCAAATACCCGCAGGCGCTCAAGTTCTTCCGCCAGTTCTGACATTGCTGGAAAATTGCCCGGGGGATAAATCGCTGACTGAACTATCGGAGCACGAATCAGTCCGACGACTCGCCGGCATCTTCTGCAGGAACAAAAAGGAAAAAGCTTTCGTCTTCACCTACCATGCCCAGATCGGCCCGAGCACGCTCTTCGAGCGCCGCGAACCCTTCTTTAAGGTCGTTTACTTCCGCCTTTAACCGGGCATTGCGTTCCTGTAAAAGCTCAATCTCAGCC
>Ga0070728_10007209_pt1 | contig 10231 bp, 5 predicted proteins | sample tdDd471_FD_66723 | JGI IMG/M metagenome (GOLD analysis project Ga0070728, IMG submission 66723) | Marine sediment microbial communities from the Atlantic coast under amendment with organic carbon and nitrate - tdDd47.1 | ecosystem: Environmental > Aquatic > Marine > Coastal > Sediment | place...
TCCAAACAAGCGGAAACTTCAAACAATATCAAGCAATTTCACCACGTAGGGCACGAAGAGCTCGAAGGGGGCACGCAACTAAAAGCAATTGTATGGTTTTTCGTCGTGGTTTCGTGGCTCCCAAGGCCCTTTTTTGAAAACCAAGCCAAGTTCAACTCGTCATCACCTCAACTTGAATCTCCCTGAGCCGCTTGAGCAGGTCCCCGAGCAAGATCAAATCAATTTCAGCATCAAGGCCACCCTGTAACGTGCTGTCGATGAGCCTCTTAACCGTGCTGATGACCGTGCCGAGCAGATCTATATTTTCCACGTCCCAATACCATCTCGGGGAATCCTGAACCAAACAGATCAACGCATTGCGGCTTGAAAAGATGTCCAAAAACTCAACGAAGCACCGAGTCGAGTACGACTTCGTCTCAAGAAAACAGATCATGAGATCCAACAATCACTGCTCCGGCTTGGTTCGTGCCATGGCAAAAAAAGCTGGCCACTGGCATGTTTGCTCAATCTCGCCTAATAAATAATAAGTAAGAAGGACAATAGACATCACTCGATGATACTGTTTCAACCTGCACATGCCCATGACCGTCAGAATGCTAGATCTCTTTCATGAAAACGTGCTTCGCCAACGAGTCTACGGGGTTCATTTACGTCACTCCAGAATATCGATAACAATCGAAACCGCTATTAAAAATGCGCCTCATTCACAGGAGCAATAGCGCCCGCATAATTTTTACAACCATTCAACCACCCCCTCTGGCGTGCAGGGACCATGGCCTCTTTATGTCGTGCTGAGGCTTCAAACGCAAGTACCCGGAAGGCACTCACCGAACCCTCCATCAAAAAACCGATGATTAAATAGTATTATCCATTGAAAACAACAAGCTATTCATCTAATATTACATAATCACCCACGACAAATAACAATGCTCTCCTTCTGATAATAATAAACGAGTCCCTCCCCCTCCTTCACACTCGCACCCACACCGGCATATCAGTAACACAAATACCCTTTTTGCTTCACCACCCGATCCTTTGGAACAACGCCAGCGGCTATCAGCCCCCAAAAATCCACATCCATACGCAAGGATTTTCCATGAGCAAAAAAAACAACCCACCCCCCACAATCAAGAGCAGTGCCGAAACACGACGTATTTATTCTGTATTGTTTGACCAGCAAGAAGCCCCCCCACCTCAAACCATATTAATCACAAGTGGCTGGCGGGGTGAGGGAAAGACAACCCTGGCATGCAACCTTGCGGCATTAGCTGCTCAGGAAAACGGAAAAAAAGTCTTGGTCGTCGATTACAACTGGTTTTCCCCTGAGGTCCACACACAATTCGGCATCCCCGACCTCCCAGCCTCAAGCCCCTCCGGCACCTCCACACATCCACTCGACAAGGTTACGTTGGCTCCCGGAATCAATAATCTTTCCATTCTGACCGCAGCAGCCTTCTCAAAAGCAGAGAGCTGGAAAGATGCCTGCTCCCCCCCAAGCCTTTCCGGGTTTATGGGCGAGGCCAAAAAAAGATATGACCAAGTCTTCATCGACACATCGGCCGTCTTTCCGACAAACCGACATATGAACGACCCGATGCTTCTGGCCAAAGCCGCTGACGGAGTCATTCTTGTGGCTCTGACCCATGTCACCCCAAAAGCCAAAACCAAACGGGCAAGCTGCGCTCTCCAATCAAGCGGGGCACTGGTCCTCGGGATTGTCGCCAATCAATGGCAAAATCCCTTAAGCGGCTGAACCATAGCCCTGCACGGAGCCTCCCCTTCGGCACACAACCTCATCGTCACCAACCCCAAACCGCGAACTCATGAGGTCCATCATGTTTTTTTTCCTCAGACAATTAATGCATCGCCTGACTACAGACTGGCGTTTTCTCTGGGTGGCACTTCTCCCCCCCTTAGCTTATGCAGGGTTTATGGCTCTGACACCCAGTCTCTACACCCTATCATCCACCTATACATTCCCTGAAAATGCCCCACTGGCCCACACCGGCGACCCCACCGGTGTGGCCTCCCTCTCGACCCTGACATCAAGCCCATCCGGATGGAGAGCATTCGTCAAAGCCAACTTCAATCCCCATCGGATCATGGGATACCCCAGGGGATATGGTCAGCCCCCCGCCCCTCAGATAATCACGTCTTTATACGAAGAAGCTTTAAACAATCTGTCTGCCAAGGGGAAGCAAAACAGCGTACAAATCATCTATACCGGCAGTAACCAAGACCTCGGAAGCCGATTGGTGTTTTATTACAGCAGCACGCTTCACCAAAGGGTTCTGGAAGGCTACAAAAGACAGGGTTCTCATTTTAACTCCCCCCTCACGACGCCCCCTGTAATGGACCCAACCGTTCCTCCCGCCCGACTCCTCTGGAGTCATGAAAGAACCCTGCCGACCATGATCTGGTTTGTCTCAGGAGTCTTCGGCCTCCTGCTGATCCAAATCATACGTGAGCTCATGGACACATCCTACAGATCCGAAAAGCAGATTGCCGAACACACACTGCTTCCCATCCTGGGCTCCCTCCCGAACTTGAATACAATCCCCGTTGCTGTGGAAACATCGCAACGCCGTGATATGTGAGCAGGACGCGATGATACCAAGGGCCCCAAAAACCAAGCCTTGCACCACCAACCGGGGTCCACGCGTTCTGCCTCACCTGCCGTCGCTGCCTTGTTCTTTTCTCCCCCGAGAAAAGACACCGAAAAAAAATGGATTTTCAGTACTCTTCGATGGATTACCTCGATACTCAAAACGAGCACACACCCCCCAACGGATGTGTACCCGTTTTATTTTTATTCTATGGGTCCTTATTTTATCTGGGGCATACCCCGCTATAGTCTTTGGAGCAGAGGTAGCCCTTGAGTGGACCCCGTGTAATGTGGCTGACCATTATGTTGTCTCATGGGGCACCACACCAGGAACGTATTCTCATACCAGTACTGATATCCCCCAACCCCCATCAGGTACCATCTCACTTCCCTACACGGTTACAGGACTGACCGAAGGAACGACCTATTATTTTGCTGTCCAGTCTTTCAATTCCTCTGGTAGTGCCTCCAGTTACTCGGATGAAGTTTCCATCACGGTTGGCTCAGTTACCAGTAACGCCCAGCCAGAAGCCAACGCCGGAACAGACCTTTCGCACCCGGAAACCACGAACGGAGTGCCCACACCAATCACTCTGGATGGTTCGGCATCCACCGACTCCGACGGCACCATCAGCGCTTACCATTGGGCCCGAGTCGATTCGATTTCCAGCATCACAACCATTCTTACCAGTACCACAGCATCAAAGCCCTCCTTTAACGCCCCGAATGTCGACTCAAACACCACCTTAGAGTTTGAACTCACCGTCACTGATAACGAAGGAGCCACCGCCACAGACCGCGTGCTGGTCACCATTACTGACGTTCCCGTAAACCAGGTCCCCACAGCCACACCGGGGCCCAGCCAGACCGTCAATGAAGGCGTGAGCGTTACATTAAACGGTACGGATTCCACCGACCCCGATGGATCCATTACCACCTGGCTATGGGAACAGGTACCCGATTCCCAAGTTCCCTCTGTAACCCTTGCAGGAGCCAATACCGCTACAGCCTCATTTACAGCCCCGGACGTCGGTGGCGGAGGTACAACCATCACCTTTACGTTAACCGTAACCGACAACGACGGGGCAACCCATTCTGCCAACACCATCGTCAACGTCTCCTTCGTCAACCAGCCCCCAGTGGCCCATGCCGGTGAAGATCAAACCGTCATTGAGGGGGCCTCTGTCACGTTGACCGCCGAAAGCTCATCAGATCCTGATAACGGCATCGCATCCTACCAGTGGAATCAACTCCAAGGCACAACCGTAACGCTTTCCAGCGCAACATCCATAAAACCAACATTTACGGCACCCAACGTTGCCAGTGAAGGTGAAAGCCTTCAGTTCGAGGTTACCGTCACCGACCAAGATGGTGTAAACCGAACAGACACCATCTTTGTTCATGTTGAAAATCAGAACCAGCTGCCCACGGCCACCCCGGGACCCACGCAAACCGTCAATGAAGGCGTAAGCGTTACATTAAACGGTACGGGATCCACCGACCCCGATGGATCCATTTCCACCTGGCTATGGGAACAGGTGCCCGATTCCCAAGCTCCCTCCGTGACATTGACAGGTGCCAATACGTCCACGGCCTCATTTACAGCCCCGGACGTCGGAACCGGAGGTGCCTCCCTCTCTTTCAAATTAACCGTAACAGACAACGATGGAGGCACGAACTCAGCCAACACCACCGTCAACGTCTCCTTCGTCAATCAGCCCCCGGTGGCCCATGCCGGCCCGGATCAAACCATCAACGAAGGAGCCACCGGTACATTGACTGCCGAGGGGTCCACAGACCCTGACGACGGGATCGCGTCCTATCAATGGATTCAAACGCAAGGCACCACGACAGCACTGTCCAGCACGACCGCTGTTAAACCAACGTTTACAGCCCCCAGTGTTCCCAGTGGCGGGGGCAGCCTGTCTTTCCAGGTAACCGTCACGGATCAAGGAGGTCTGAACCACACGGATACCGTTGTGATTTCGATTGAAAATCAAAACCAACTGCCGTCCGCCCATGCGGGATCCGATCAGACCCTCCCCGAAACAACCAATGGTAGCCCCACCCTCGTTACGCTCAATGGAAATGCCTCATCAGACCCGGACGGATCGATTACAGGGTATAGCTGGAAACGCTCCGACAACCTCAACGACATCACCACGATTCTTGAGAATCCTGACACGGCGTCTCCATCCTTCGATTCGCCGGATATCACATCCGACACCACCCTTGAGTTCAAACTCACCGTCACCGATAACGATGGTGCAACAGCCATTGACTGGGTCGAAGTAACCCTGGCACGAATCAATCAACTCCCCGTATCGGATGCAGGCCCGAACCAAACCGTAAATGAGCAAACACCCGTTACCTTATCCGGTGCCAATTCAAGTGACCCGGATGGAACCCTTTCATCCTGGGTATGGGAGCAGGTTGTGGGCTCTGAAGATCCGGTTGTCACCCTTTCAGGGGCATCAACAAAGACGGCAATCTTTACATCACCGAATGTCACGGCCGGCGGTGCCTCTCTCACGTTCAAATTGACAGTTACAGACAATGATGGGGGCTCGCATTCAGACACCACCCTCATCAACGTCACCTTCGATAATCAACCCCCTGTCGCACAAACGGGGCCTGACAAAACGGTGCCAGAAGGTACCTCCGTGACCCTGTCCGCCGCCAACTCGACAGACCCGGACAACGACCCCATTGACACCTACCTCTGGGAGCAACTGAGCGGCCCATCCGTCGCTCTGACCAATGCAGGGTCCCCATCTGCCAGTTTCACCGCCCCCGATGTAGACCCCACGGGTGATACCCTTACCTTCAGACTCACCGTCGCGGACAGCTGGGGCCTGTCAGATACAGACGACATTATCGTCAATGTCACCTTCGACAACCAACCCCCGGTTGCTGATGCTGGGCCGGACAAGACGACGTCCGAAGGTGAAACGGTTGACCTTTCGGCTGCAAATTCGTCCGATCCCGATGACGGCATTGCCTCGTACAAGTGGTCACAAACCGAGGGGGCCCCTGTTTCCCTTTCAAACGCAGCTGTTATAAACCCATCCTTTACCGCCCCTCTGGTATCAACCGGAGGCGCACAACTCGCGTTTCTGGTGACCGTCACAGATGAGGGAGGGCTCTCTGACAGCGATACTGTGATCATCAACGTATCCAATCAAAACCAGGCCCCCCTGGCAGCCGCAGGAGACAACCAAACGGTTTCCGAGGGCGAACTAGTTACGCTGTCCGCCTCTGCTTCCAGTGACCCCGACGGATCCATTTCTTCCTATCAATGGGTACAGAAAGCAGGCCCCGCCATCACCCTGTCCGATCCATCGGCTGAGGCGCCTGCATTCACGGCACCATCTGTTGATGACGGTGGCGCCTCTCTTACCTTTGAACTGAAGGTCACCGACGACGAAGGACTCTCTGCAACGGCCCAAGTCATCATCACCGTCACCCACACAAACCAACCGCCAGTTGCCAGGGCGGGCTCCGACGTGTCTGCCCAAGAGGGGACAACGGTAACGCTTTCGGGTGCTGATTCTTCAGACTCGGATGATGGCATCGCCTCATACCACTGGGATCAGACCTCCGGTCCATCCGTTACACTTGCAAGCCCTGATAATGCGATCACAACATTTACAGCCCCAGATGTCACGTCTGCAGGTGCAGAGGTCATCTTCAGGCTAACGGCCTCAGACAAAGGCGGACTCTCTTCAACAGATGATATCACCGTGACCATTACCTATGTAAATCGCCCCCCCGTAGCCTCGGCAGGTGGGAACCAGCAGGTGAATGAAGGGGCTTCCGTTGCCCTCTCTGCGACCGCAAGCCAAGACCCGGACAACAACCTGACAGGCTACATGTGGGAACAGACCGGCGGCCCGGCTGTGTCCATTTCCGGGGCAAACACTGCCACCGCAACGTTCACAGCACCAGATGTTGCTACCTCAGGAGTGACCCTCTTTTTCCGCCTCACCGTCACCGACAGTGAGGGGCTTACCGCAAGCGACACCTGCTCGATACAAACTCTCTTTGTAAACCAGGCCCCCACCGCCCATGCCGGAGCAGACCAAATCGTCCAGGAGGGGAGCACAGTTACCCTTGATGGAAGTGCATCCCAAGATCCGGATGATGGTATTTCGCTGTGGAACTGGACGCAAACGTCAGGGCCTCTGGTGGCTCTGACGCCCCCTGGGGAGTCAAAAGCTTATTTTGTCGCCCCAAAATCCCTTCCAGGTGGCGTTGAACTTTCCTTCACATTAACAGTCAGAGACGACGGGGGCCTTTCCCACACTGATACCTGCGTGGTCAAGGACACCCTTGTCCTCATCGAGCCAACGGATGACACGTCCAATGTCTCTGTGGAAATCCTGAATAACCGTATGGAGCACCTGGACTGGCTCAGTATTGGATGGAACTCCTACAATAAAAGCAACAACGAAGCTCGCGTTGCCTCCGGAGACCTGGATGGGGATGGAAACAATGAATTGGTGTTAGGCCTTGGCCCGGTTGACAATGACTCTGCCATTCCCGGCGGTTTTTTCCAAATCGTCTCCCATGATTACAAACACCTGGCCTGGGGACAGATTCCCTGGACCGAATACAACGATTTTAACGGAGAGACGTGGCCGGCCTGTGGCGACTTTGATGGAGACGGGCGTGATGAGATTGTGGTGGGGTTAGGTAAAGGCGGGCAGGGCAAGCTGGCTATTTTCGCTTACAGTAATGGCCATGTCGCTCATCAACAATGGGTATCCGTCCCGTGGGAGACATACAACGACACCATTGGAGACACCCGCCCCGCCTGTGGAAACATGGACAGCGATACCTGTATAGAAATAATCGTAGGGTTGGGATCGGACCCGGAAAACAACCTCACTTCCAATGGCCGCTATGCTATTTTCGACCGAGCCTGTTCAGGAGACGTGGCCATACCCTTTGAGTTCAAGGACTGGGGTCAGGTCAATTGGGCTGAATACAACACATCAAACGGGGCCACATGGCCAACCTGCGGAAATATATACGGCGACGACCGAGACGAAATCATCCTGGGTATGGCGGCGGGAGGCGAGGGCAAAACAGAGGTCATACAATATGAAAATGGTGTCCTGAAACACCTCTACTGGCTAACAGTTGACTGGAGTGAATACAACAGCCAAAACGGAGAAACGCGTCCGTCGTGCTCGGATATCAGCGGCGACGGATCGACTGAGGTTATCATTGGACTCGGACCTGTTGCCACTGATGAACAGCTGCCTGGGGGACGGTTCCCCGCTCTAAATAACGACCAGTCCATCACTCAGTGGGGACAGGTTGGGTTAGCGCCGTACAATCAATCCAACGGCGAAAGCAGGCCGGCCAATGTGAAATCCATTGGAGAGAACTTTCTTGCAGTTGGCCTGGGCTCACTGTCCACGGCACCCAACGCCCCTGCTCCGCCTGGCGAACCAGAGGGCGAAGCCCCATCGACCCCTTCGGTTCCCGGTGAACCCGGAGGAGGGTCTTCTGGGGGATGCTTTATTGATGCGTGCAGGTAAGAGAATGGCGATGGGTAGGCGAAGTTGGGCTATGGGCGCGTGGAAGAGCTGCACTCCATAAGGTCAATAGCTTAAGAAAGAGAATTAAAAAAACGACCTCCCATGGCAAGGTGTGCCACCGTGAAAACAAGTTGCGAGTTGGGTGCGCATCAATGCAAGACATCAGAGTTGCAGAGGTAGTAACTTACCTCAAAACCCTGATAATACGGCAGTATGATCACACCCGATTAGCCCGGCGGAAGAATATATCGAAAAAAAACCATGAACGGCATTTTTGAACAACGGCGACACTCAAAATAACCAACCATAGTAACGCCTTATTGCTTTATCCGGATCGCTTCACCAGAAAACACCGGAGCTACGACACATCAACGGTTGCCGCCTCACTTTTTTACTCCACCCCACAACAACACATCCCTACCCTTCCCAAAAACACAAATCATAAAAAACTCATTGAAAATATACCGACATTCAACTATCGTTTACCTCATCATAGCAATTAATAATTGCATCAATAAATAAACACCCCCAAAAAGTACGTTGCGATACTTCTGAGTTAAAACAAAAGCAACAAACAGTCACATTTCAGAACCAGGGACCTTGTTGTAACCAACCCGGCAACAACAGTTCAAAAAGCAATGCCTATCGGCGAATTACATACCCAAGGACACAACATGCGCCAGACAAACAAAGCCACGCCCCCTACCATGGAAAGCATTGCGGAAACTCGACGTATATACTCAGTGGTGTTTGAGCAGAAAGCAACACCCCCTCCTCAAAGCGTGCTTATCACGAGCGGCTCGAAGGGGGAGGGAAAAACAACTTTAGCATGCAACCTTGCGGTATTGGCTGCACGGGATCAAGGTAAAAAAGTATTAATCATTGACTACAACTGGTTTGCCCCTGCTGTGCACACGCAATTTATGATTCCCGAGCGCTCTCACACGGCCTCCCATAACGAACCCGAAAACGCTCTTGATCTTGTCACACAGGTTCCGGGTATACATGGCCTTTCGGTTTTAACGGCCGCCGACTTTTCGAGTGCAACACGCCAAAGCACAAACAGTTTAGAGACTGAGATATCAGCTTTTATGACCGAGGCGCCGAAGATATACGAACAGATCTTTATTGATGCCTCTTCCGTTTACCCGACAAACCGGAACATGAACGACCCAATGCTTTTAGCTAAAGCCACGGACGGTGTCATCCTTATCGCCTTGACCAATGTCACACCCAAGTCCAAAACAAAACGAGCTTGTTATGCGCTCCAATCAAACGGAGCACAGGTCCTCGGCGTTGTCGCCAATGAATGGAGAAACCCCTTGGTCCAATAGAAAAAACCAGCCATACCCGAATATTCCACAAGAAAGCGCACAACAATAAAATTGCGAGGAACACCATGTTTTTCTTCATCAAACGGTTGCGTTACCGATTAATCAAAAACCGCCTCTATGCCCTCATAGCTCTCATTCCCCCCCTCATTTTCCTCGGAATAATGGCATCCAAGCCCTCTATGTTCTCAGTTTCTCACTCATTCTCATTACCTGATGATGCCCCTGTCGCAAAGTCCGGCTCTCCGACTGATTCAATTCTCGTTTCAGAACTCACAGGCTCAACGTTACAGATCGGTCAATTTATCAGGGGCAACTACTTCCCCCAGTTGATTCTGGACTATCCAGCAGGACACCGAATAGCCGTTTCACAGAACCATGAAAAACTCATGTATGACGAAGCGACCACGAACCTGACTATTCGCCGTATTGAGAACAACCACCTGCTTACAACCTACACAGGCCCAAACCGAGAATTAGGCGAACTCCTGGTTGCTTACTACGGGAAGACCCTTTTCAAGAGAATTCAAGAAGGGTATAAACGGCGAAACATAACGTTGCCTGCCCAATTTAACGGCACACCCCACATTGCCATCGCCGTGAAGGAACACCGCAGCCGTTGGGATTCATCACGAACAACACCAGCCCTTATGTTTTTTGCTGCGGGCCTCCTGCTATTCCTTTTCAGCCAAGTGATATCAGAGTTACGTGACCCCTCTTACAAATCCGAAAAGCAAATCGCAGAG
>Ga0070728_10007210_pt1 | contig 10224 bp, 7 predicted proteins | sample tdDd471_FD_66723 | JGI IMG/M metagenome (GOLD analysis project Ga0070728, IMG submission 66723) | Marine sediment microbial communities from the Atlantic coast under amendment with organic carbon and nitrate - tdDd47.1 | ecosystem: Environmental > Aquatic > Marine > Coastal > Sediment | place...
TATATCCTGCTGGAAAAGCGCCCCCCCAGCGGTATCTGGGGCAGCCTTTACAGCCTTCCCGAATATCCAGTCTCCCTCGACGCGGAACAAGTGGTGTCTCAGGCCAGCCAGAATAGCCGGATTGAGCCGACCCATTATGAGATTGGCGAATATTTTCAACATACTTTCAGCCACTATAAATTGAGCATACAGCCCGTACGGATCATTGCTGAGAGCATGTCCGCACGAGTCAGGGAAACGGACGCGCAACGCTGGGTGCATCGCAACGACCTGAGCACGGTCGGAATGCCCGCCCCTATCGCCCGCTATCTGACGGTCGGTACACAGGGTACACGGTCTCTACCACTGGACACGCCACGTCAGCCCCTCAACACAAACAACAGGAGCTTCAAAACATGAGCCGAACCGTTTTCTGCAAGAAATACCAACAGGAACTGAAAGGCCTGGATATGCCACCCATGCCCGGCCCGCAGGGGCAGGAGATTTACGAACATGTATCCGAAAAAGCCTGGAAGGAATGGCAAAGTCATCAGACCATGATCATCAATGAAAAACATCTCAATATGATGGATCCGGAGGCGAGGAAATTTCTTCAGGCGCAAATGAAAAAGTTCTTTGAGAATGAAGACTTTGAACAGGCAGAGGGCTATGTGCCACCGGAATCATAAAAGCAAAAAAATATCGATTTCGACTCTTGACTCACTTTGGCTAAACGGGTTTAATACGCCCCCGTTGCAGCCATACCGATACGCAACGAAGTGCAAACCAAGCACATAAAAAAATATAGTGCCCGGATAGCTCATTTGGGTAAGGCAAGCGAATTCAAAGCATGCTTTGAGCGCAGCCGAACGACAGAAATCTGTGATTTCTGGCCGGAATGAGCAGGGGAAGTAAACCGAAGGTTTACCAGTGTGTCAGCCTCACACTCACGCAAAAGGCGATGTGCCCGGATAGCTCAGTCGGTAGAGCAGGGGATTGAAAATCCCCGTGTCGGCAGTTCGATTCTGTCTCCGGGCACCACTTAATTACCTGATTCATAAAGACTTTTCAAAAAGCCCTTATGAATCAAAACCGACTTTCCGGAAATTTCCGGAAATGTTTTCCGGAAACTTTCACGCAACGGACTGTTTCCTGGACTCTAAAATCACCATGATTTCAGCGTCCAATTTCTTGAACAGTTGGGTTCGTTCTTCCACTGTCAAACCCTTCAATTTTTCTTTCAGGTAACGTTCAAATTCTTCTGTTTGCATTGTCACACCTTTGTCATATTTTTCAGGTTTGGGAGTTTATAGGCAAACCCAAAGCCAGAGAACCACTTGCCTGATAATTTTCAATTTGTCATTTTTCATGACATCACCAGTATAGTTTCCCGCCCACTTCGTTCAGACCATACCCCCTTTCAAGGTATGGGATGGAACTGCGGTGTTCCAGGTATGCTGATAAGTCATCACGTCTACATTCGGCACCAACAAGCCCGATTGGGTTGGGTGCGTAAAACTCCGGTTTATCCAAGCGTTCAGGGTGCACAGAAACCCCCACATAGCGTTCACACCCCAGGGATGCACACCCAACCACCAGGCACAAAAAAACCGGCACCAGGCCGGTTTGTATCGTTCGCATAACCATCAGTCTGTTATGAACCCCACAAGGTGCATGTTGATAATTCTAGACACCCCTGAAAAAACACTAACCACTGAATAATACAAATAAAATTGTTTATTCGTCGCGGGAATGATCACTTGTTGGTTGGTCACGTACTTGCCAGAATTGCTGCTTTGTTCCATCTGGTAATGAACGATCCTGTGCCTTTCGTTTGTGCTATTTGACCCGACTGTTGAATCATTTTCGTAAATCATCACCCGTGCACCATCCGCACTGGGTGAAACCGAAATATCAAAATTCACTATCAACGCCTTGGTGTTTTCGGGTAAATCGTTTAATGCACTCCAATAGTCATCAACGTCAGAAGCCCCACCAGGTCCGACCAAATACCACGCGTTTTCACCCATTGATTCCAGGTCAAACGCGAATAATGACGCGTCACTGACCAGGTATGTGTTACCAGCCCGGATGAACCCCGTAGGTGGTGGTTGTTTTGACACAACACCGTCCCCGGCCGAAGACATCAACAAACCCAGTGGTGGTTCTGTTCCGTCAATACTGTCTACCCTGGGACGGGCAAATTCAGCCCATGCACCAGCGGTGCCGGAGTTTCTATATCGAAACTGAGCGGACAGCGGTAATGTTGTTCCGGCACCATTCGCGGTTGGGTCAAATTTGTATTCAACGAATGATTGCACTTTCTGACCGGTCACGGGGTCATAAAGCCCCGCAATACCGGACGAAACGGTCCGGCTGGTGGTCGCTGCGTGAATCACCATCACCAGCAAAAACCATTTATTCGCTTCCGGTAACGTGTCGTCGTTCATGGCGTAAACATACGGATAACCTGGGTTGACACCACCGTCCAGGGTCAACAACACGGAACTACTTGACGACTGGACCAAGAAGTCACCAATATTGTCCGAACGTAACCAGCATGTTATTCGACACGTCTGATTTTCACTGACAATACAGGGGTTACTATTTGCCGGGTCAAGTTGAAACCCGCCCTGGTCACTGAAGTTTGCGGAACCGTCACCAACGTGTTCAACGCGCCACACGATTTCGTCTTCACCGTAGGGACCGTCTGTCACCACCCGGCTATTGCTGGCTGTGTTTGCTAGCCCGTTGGTGGAGTCTGACGGGTTGGTGCTGGTATCCCCTGCAATCCATCCGGATCGGTCAAGCAAGTTGTTATATAGCTGCAAACGTGGTGGCTGTCCGGTGATATTGTCTTCCCAGGTTGCCCCGTCTGTTGCATTGTCATCCGGTCTACCATCGCCGCCAACGTTGGACCAGTCATTGTTGGTATAGGGACCAAATTGCAATGAACTGATTTTCGCACCCACATCCCTAAATGAAGTGTTAAAGTGATATTTGCGCCCAGCGTCTTCAGGAAGGTTGGAACCGGCCTGAACCCCGTTTTGATAAAATCTGACATATAAACCGTCGTATGTGATTGTGAACACATCACCGACAGAATAAGCGCCTATGGTTCCGAGGTTTACGCCATCCTTCCGAATCTGCCAACTACCATCACCGCGAAGGTACACCGCGTAGTCAATGTCGTTGTATCCATTTGTGACTGTTGGATCAGAACTCAACCCAAGCATAAGATAGCGCGTCACTGTTTCCGCTTTGAATGAACAGAACGCCCCGTCCACAAATGATTCCGCTGTGTAAACTTCACCAGTCCAGGCGATATTGTCTGATATTTTTTCAACAATAGACCCGTTGACTTTCATGGTCGCATTTGAAATCAGCGCATAAGGGGTTGCGTTGTTGTTGTCCGCGTCGTCTATTTGCTGCTGCTGCTCGCCTCGGGTTGGTAAAAAGCGCAAGTTGTCCGGCGCGTTGGTCACACTGGCCGTTGCTGTGAAAGTGACTTCAGACCCCGCGTATAGCTGACCCTGGTTGTTATAATATTTGGACACCGGTTTGACCCGGATTTCTATGTCAAAATAATACCCGTCCACCCCTTCCGTTGCCGCGTAGTCCGTGGCGTTTTTATCAATGCTGTATTCATAAAACGGTGACACCGACTTTTCCACGCGCAACAACGTCCCACCGGATCGAATTTCAACCGCGTAATAATTGAAGTATATTTTTTCCCCGTTGGTGTGGTCCCACTGAAACACTGGACCAGGGCCAGAAAAGGAAGTGCCAGCGCCATCCAGTCCCAGGTCAACAATGGGGTCAAATGGATAAATGGTTACCAATTCCGCGTTTGTGCGTCCGTTGACGTCGGTCACCGTGATGAAATCTTTCGGACCCAACCCCGCTGTCAAACCCGCTGTGGAAACAGGGTCCACCCAAATCTCATAGGTTGACCCATCGCTGGGGACTTCCAACAAACCTTCCGCTGATACGCTACCTATCCCAAGCCAGATTTCACTACCCTGTTTGCGATACCTGACAATTGAATGTGAATAATAATCCACGTCGGGGGGTGTGATACTAATTTCAATTGTGGACCGGTCACCTTGCGGTGTTACCGGGGTGTTCCGGTATTCGGTCAGGGTGAATGTGGGCATAATATCCACATACCGGGGGAAATCGTCTTCTGGTGTGTTTCGGGTGTCTAAAAACACCACATCCGAAAACACATCAACCGCGTTTTGGTAGGTTTTACCCATCCCACCACCGCCTGACCGGGACGAAAAAGGTGGATTATTGACAACCTGTTCAGGTTTGTAATGATAATCTGGTCCACCGTCCCAAAGTGCAACATATTTGACCAGGGTGGTTTCCGGGCATACACCATAGTTTTGTGTAATGATTTCACTATTCGGTGTGGGGAATGTTTGGGACGAATCCAGAGTCACCAACAGCAAGCCACCTGGTGCACCACCGGCCCCGGCACCTGCTGCCACCAGGTCTTCACCTTCCACGGTGATCACACCGCCTGGTAACCCATCACCGCCTGACAAATCCGTCGTACTACCCAACGAAAAATCCATCCCTTTAGCAAATATCATCAGTCCAGCGCCACCGTTGCCACCATCACCACCGGGCACGATCACACTGGTTTCGTTGAATTGGAGTATCGGACCACCGGATGAACCGGAAGACCCCATCAGACTGTTGGGAACACCGTTTAAATTTCCATTGTCGTCTAAGACCAGGACAGGGGTTTCAAGGGTTTGTGTGTTTCCGCGAACGATGCGAGGCGTGAAACTGTCATGTTTTGGTCCATAGTGTTCGTCTGTGCTTTCGTAAAAATCCCGACCGTCTTGATAGGGGCGTCGGATCATCCCACCTTGCGCCAAGGTGTTACCAACCCCCGCTTGACCCAAATTTGACGAAACCGGGTTTTTTGAATGCGTTGGGTTATTGTCCGCAACACCACCAGGTAACCCCCTACCCTTCCCGTCAATGGTGCCAAACTGTTGGAAAAACCCGTTCACCCGGATTTGGGTGTTATTGTTTACAATCACCGTCCCGGACGCATCAATGGTTAAATCTTCGGAACAATAATAAACCGCGTTGGGGTTGCCCATGCTGGCGTGACCGGTCAAGTTTATTGTACCTGTCACAGTGGTCACACCGTTGGAACTTGACACCTGACCAGGAAAATTGGTGGCGTTGATTTCCGTCCCTTCGGACGTCAGAAATACATCATCCGGAGTTTCGGTGTTATCAGGGGCTTGTGGTGCTGGTTTACGCGAACTACCCACCAGCGAGACATGGACACGCCCTTTAAACCAATCATTTTTAATAGATCGGATTTCAAAATTCCGATCTATTGAAATGGTTGTTTCCGCTGCGGCATCTCTCACAGCGTCCAAATCCAACCGGACAATGTCACCCACTTCCAGGTCATTTTGGTCTGGTGTCAATTCCAATGAAATTTCATATGGTGTGGAACTGTGCATTGTTCGCATAACACTGAAATGATGGTCAATCAATGTGTCAGAATGACGCGAACCATGAAGCGTTTTCAGTTCAATAATTTTTGGGTCAGTTTCAGTGTTTGGTTCGATTGATCCTTCATCACGGAAAACACTGGTCCGTGAATATTTTTCCCGTTTTTCGTCCCAATGCCATTTCAGGATGAACGTGTTTCTTATGTCGTTCAGTTTTTGAACAAGTGGTCCATAGCTGACCACGTTGTCTTCATTCAGTAAACGATCATAGCCGCCGTTGGGTCCAATATATTTGATCCGTTTCAGTGATAGTTCACCCGTTGAACGGATGGGTGAATACACCCCCATCATGTAAAACAAATCCGATTCCAGGAACTTTTTACCGTCTATCTTTTCATAACCATTAACCCGTGCCGGGTAACCCGCATCGTCATCGTTTATGTCCCAAAGATCGGAACCAATGTTCACGAACGCGGACGTTTGAACGTAATCAGTTGACACGCCTAAATGCCAGTGGTCGGGTAGGTATTTCCCAGCGTGACCATAAAAAAGACCCGTCATAATCGCATATGCGAGTTTGACACCAGGCATTTCCAAATAGACATGTTCCGTTATTTTGGGAGCGTTCTGGTTGGTCGCGTCAGGGTCCACCGTGACAGCCAACGCCTTGGTTCCCAATGCACCCCGAATACAACCGGTGAATGTGTTGGTCTGGTCGTCTTTGCTGTACCACATTACAGTTTCATAGTCATCATCGTTTTCCAATTCAAAGAAACCCACTTCATCTACACCGGCCAGTTCCGGATACACCAGGTTGTTTTGCCCATCACGTTTTTGTTGTAGTGCCCTGAGATATGTTTTCCCCTGTGCACTGGGGACTTGATAGACAGATTTAAAACGTGTGGTATCAAAGGCGGGAATCACCGTTTGATCGGCTGTGATGCTACTGGTCAATACAGTTTCTTTGGGTATAAAAATTTTCTTGCGCAAAAACCGCTGTGCATCCGAGCAACGGAATTTATATACCCCGTCTTTGTAGCTGATTTCACCATCAATGACCTGTGTTTGGATTAGTTGGAAATTCTCCCACAGCAAACCCTTGTAACCCTGGTACACCCGGACCCTTTTTTGGTTCAAACCTTTTTGTTCAGACAGTTTGGTTTGCTGCAACGACGTCAACCCTATGTCCAGGCATTCAAACGAAATTGAACCAATGCTGGCAATAGCTTTTTCAGGGTTGATTGTTTGTGACGTACTGGAAACAATTTTCAAGGTGTTGTTAATTATGTTACCGGTCAAACCTGGAACCAGCGCACTGGTCAAATAGTGAATATCTGTGTTGGCACTATCGAACGACAAAGCAACAACAAAAACGGGTTCTTTCGTTGCTGCTTTGTTATATTCAGCAAATTCCTGTGTGTCGATTCTCATACTTCAATTACCTGTCCACTAAAACTAAACGCTGTCTGGTGTTCGCGTCGTTCATCCAAACGTCTGTGCATTGTCACCAATAACGCTTCATCCGGTGATGCGATTGACCCATAGGGGTCTAGCGTGAATGTCTCACCAGCGGCCACACTGGACGCAAATTCCCGCAACGAATTGATCAAGTTGGTGTTGTCCGTGCTCACGGTTGCAAATCTGTAAATTCGATCTGTCCGGTGAAACACGGTGTGGGGTGTACCTGACAAGGACCGTGTTGTCCTGGCTTCATCCTTGAAGTCACGGTCCCATTTCGTCAACGGAATTTCCAACGTGTATTCCGTCCCCGCTGAATGACCGGCCATCAAATCACCCCGGTCCTTTGCTGTGTATGTGATAACTGCCATTATGCTGCTAACTCCTGACCGTTTCGGGATTCACGCGACACCAACAAAAAATCCGTGTCATCAAGGTGGTCACGCAAAGTGACCGCCAGGTGTTCCGCATCCATACCGTTCACGGGACCGTTGAAAATGATTTGGGTCACAGGGCGTGTGTTTTCCAAAGGTTGCAAACCTTCGGGTTGTGCCGTGGGTGACGGTTCTGTTGTACCAGTTGAAACGGATGACGAACCACCGGCTGATCCACCCCCGCCGCCTGTCCCGGCAATACTCAATGCTGTGTTTGCCGCAACAATACCGGCTTGAATGTTGCCCAGCGTTGCTATTTTGGCAGCGGCTGCCGGACCTGCTACCGGTCCCAAATCAGAATATGCTCGCATGATAGCCACGGCTGTGTTCTGGTAAACACGGCCAATGTTCAACGCCCCTTCGAGTAACAAAATAACCCTGGATGCGTTTTCATGTCCGTCCGCCAAGCGTTTTAATAAACTAATACCACTGTCAACCGTGGCCCGTTGCATGGCTTGGATAGAAGAATTGGTTTTTATCTCTAACGCCTGACGTTTTGCGGTTTCCTTGTCCGCGCTGGCAGTCAATTTCGCCTGGTGTTGGTCATAATCTTCCTCCCACTGTTCAAGGTTTCTGAGCAACAGTTCCCTTTGTTGTTCACTACCCTCAACCGTGTTTTCCATGATGATTTCACGGCGTCGGGTGTAGCTTTCATTGATCCGTTCTTCTTCAGATGCCAATTGTGCTTCCAGACGTTCCAGCACCGTGGCGGATTGATCCGCTTCAATCTTGTCATAGGCCGCATTGATTGCTTCCAACTGACCTTCTGTTGCCTCGTTCAACCCGGCAACGTACAAATCCCGTTCACGGGCGGTTTTGTTCAACGTGGCGGCTTCCAGTTCCAGGGACGTGATCAAAGATCGAACACTTTTATTTTGGGATTGGTATGGATCGGACGACTTGTCCAACAGGGTGGACGTTTCAATGTACTGACCCAACAACGCAATAACTTCAGCAATGTTTTCCTTGGCGTCATCGGACCCATCTGTCAAACCGCGCAAGCTGTCTACCAACGCGGAAGCCGTGTCCACACTCGCCGCATCGTTGAAGTTATCCAGGGACCGGGAAACATTGATCAACTGTTCATCGGTAGCCCCGTATTCTTCCCGCAAGTCCTGCATGGCAGATTTCAGGAACAATGCACTGGTTTTAGACTGTTCAAATGTTTCACTGGCACGTTTATCAAATATTTTTGTCAGTTCATCGAATTCACCCAGGTTTTCACGCAACGCCCCTTTTGTGAGTGTTTGTTCCAACTCCAATTGGGCTTTTTTAATGTCGAACAATGCACGTGCTACACCAGGGGCGGTTTCAGCCAGACGTTGCAACCGTTGGTCATAGGCCAAAATACCGGATTCTGAAATGCTGAACGCGTCAGTTAATTGCAGGGCTTCGTCTTTCAATTCTTGTATTTGTTTCCCGGTTTGGAACGCTTTGGAACCCGCCCCAACAATGGCAGACCCCACCGCCAACAATGCACCGAAAACAATACCACCAGGACCAAATACAGACGCCACTTGTGAACCCTGCTGACCCAAAATAATAAACTTGTCTGTTCCGCTTTGAGCCTGGACAGCAATGTCCTGTAATTGGTAACCCAAGCCGCCTGCAATCATTCGCAGATTTCCAAAGGACTTTCCTGTTTTCTTGGCACCCGCACCCAAACCGCCCATTGGTGGAACTGCCCTTTTACTTTCCGCCCCAAGCCCCTGTGTTGCTTGTCCCGCTTCCCTGGTCGCTTGTGTCAATCCATCTGTGGCGCGTTCTGCCTGTTTTGTCGCCTTGGTGGAACCGGTGATTGTGCGTTCCATTTCCTTTGTTGTTTTACGGAAAGACTCTGTGGCGCGTTCTGCCTGGATACTATTGGTTTCAATCTTTTCCAGTTGTGCGTTACCTTCCACAAAACCTTGGGACGTAACGGACAAATCCAGATTTGCTTTATAGCTGTTCGTCATAGTGGTTTACTCAGTTTGACCAGTGTTGTGACTTCCCAGTCCCGCAAGCGCCTGTGTGTCATTTCTGACCAGGCTTTCAATTCTGAGAATGTCAGGGGGTCACCGTTGTCCAGTTCCTTAAACCATTCCCACAAATACAACAATTCCGGTGGACAAAGGGGTCCAGTGTCCACCGGTTCACCTAATGTTTTTGCAGCCTGTTTTAGATGTTTTTCTAAACTGACTTGTGAGCCTTTCGGCTTCTTGTTGATTTGCTTTTGGTGGTAGACGAATTCGCAGAACTGCCGGACTTTTTTGCTAAGAACAACTCCCGTTTCCCGGCGAATTTGTCAATCTGGTCCCCGATATGTGGGGCGTTGGTCAGAAAATCATTAACGTTTTCAGGGGTACATTCTTCATCGAATGACCAATCTTTGACCAACACGGTCAACAGATTGTTGGATGATTCCCTAATCATCCGTTTCCGTTCGTCTTCGTCTTCCGTTTGCGCGGCCATGATCACATTCCGGTTTGCTTCGGCCTGTGCTTCACGGAATGCGTCTGAATCCACAGACCGGATAACTAAATAATCATCCGTTTTTGTACCGTCCGGACGAACCAGGGGGAGTTTGACCCCCTCGTTTCCGGCATTGCGAGTATAAAAATCGGTCATTGATCCCATTACGCTGTCACCCTTGTGATCTTCAGGTTGGTTTGTTCCGTTTCGTCATAAAGTGCCTGAAACGGCATAGTCAGGATGATTGGACCCGGTCCAGAAACATCCGGCTGACCACCGTTGTACATGATTCGAGGCAGCAAGAACGTCAAACTGTTACCCGCTGCATCGGGTAATGAAAATTGCAAACTGGATTCTGTTTCATTGATAAATCTATCCAGCATGGCCGAATTGCGGAACAGTGCGGACAACTG
>Ga0070728_10007212_pt1 | contig 10223 bp, 7 predicted proteins | sample tdDd471_FD_66723 | JGI IMG/M metagenome (GOLD analysis project Ga0070728, IMG submission 66723) | Marine sediment microbial communities from the Atlantic coast under amendment with organic carbon and nitrate - tdDd47.1 | ecosystem: Environmental > Aquatic > Marine > Coastal > Sediment | place...
CGAGGGGCAGTGCCGCGACGCGGTGGAGCAGTACTACGACCGCATCCTCGAGGAGTTCCCGTCGAGCCGCTACGTGGCGCCGGCGATGTACAACGCGGGCCTGTGCCTGCACGAGGGGGGCGAGCTCGCCGAGTCGGTGCCGTACTACGAGCGCGCGATCGAGCGGGCCCCCGAGGGCCGCGACGGCCGGCACGCCTCGCTGCAGCTGGCCCAGGTCCTGGTGAACCTCGAGCGGTGGGAGCCGGCGCTCGCCATCGCCGACCAGATCCTGCTGCGCGAGGACCTGCAGGAGCCCGAGCGGCTCGAGGCCCTGTCCCGGCGCGCGCAGGCCCTGCTCGGCCTCGATCGCCTCGAGGACGCCGAGCGGCAGGCCCGCAACGCCCTCAGCTACTACCGGCGTCAGCAGGAGCGCGCCGCGATCCCCGACCCCTACTTCGCCGGGGCCGCCAACTACGTGCTCGCCGAGACCATGCGCCGGCGTTCCGAAGACATCGCGCTGCCCACGGGCACCGCGCAGGAGCAGCACGAGGTCCTCGACCAGCGCGCGCGCCTGCTGCTCGACGCCCAGCGTGAGTACTTCAACACCATCCGGCACACCGACGCGCACTGGGCCGCCGCGGCCGGCTATCGCATCGGCGCGATGTACGACCAGCTCTACCACTCGCTCATGCGCGCGCCGATCCCCCCGCCGAACCGCGAGATCGACGAGTCGGCGATGCCGATCTACGAGGAGGAGTACCGGGCCGAGCTCGCGCGCCACATCCGCCCGCTGCTCCGGCACGCGATCCGGTACTGGGAGCTGACGCTGCTGATGGTGGAGCGCACGGGGGTCCGGACCGACTGGACCACGCGGACGCGCGGCGACCTCGAGCGCATGCGCGGGCTGCTCCTCGAGCAGACCGATCCGGTGGTCGAAGAGGACACCTCGGACGACCCCCGGGACGAGGATTCCGGGGCCTAGCGAATCCGGTACGGATCTTCCTTGACAGCCCCCCCTCGACCGTCTAAATAACGCGCCCTCCCGCTCTTGGGAGGGGGCTCAGTGCGCCCGTACGCCTCTGCGGGAGACTGGGCTGGCGTAGCTCAACTGGTAGAGCACCTGCCTTGTAAGCAGGGGGTTGCGGGTTCGAATCCCTTCGCCAGCTCTCACCAGAAAAACGAGGTATCTCGGAGGGTTGCCCGAGCGGTCAAAGGGAGCAGACTGTAAATCTGCCGGCTTTATGCCTACGTTGGTTCAAGTCCAACACCCTCCATGTGACATGCGCGGGAGTAGCTCAGATGGCAGAGCGTCAGCCTTCCAAGCTGAATGTCGCCGGTTCGAGCCCGGTCTCCCGCTCTCGAGGTTTTCCTCAATAGTTTTCAACGGTTCGCCCAGGTAGCTCAGTGGTAGAGCACCTCCTTGGTAAGGAGGAGGTCGTGAGTTCAAACCTCATCCTGGGCTCTCGCCGAGATCAGAACACGGACGCAAGGACAATCGGAGGAGCGCGATGGCGAAGGAGAAGTTCGTCCGCAACAAGCCGCACGTGAACGTCGGCACGATCGGGCACATCGATCACGGCAAGACCACCCTGACTGCCGCCATCACCAAGGTGATGAGCGACAAGCACGGTGGCGACGCGATCTCCTACGCGGACATCGCGAAGGGCGGCACGGTCCGCGACGACACGAAGATCGTGACGATCGCGACCAGCCACGTCGAGTACGAGTCGGACAACCGGCACTACGCGCACGTCGACTGCCCCGGTCACGCCGACTACGTGAAGAACATGATCACCGGCGCCGCCCAGATGGACGGCGCGATCCTGGTGGTCAGCGCGCTCGACGGCCCGATGCCGCAGACCAAGGAGCACGTGCTGCTCGGTCGCCAGGTCGGCGTCCCGCGGATCGTCGTGTTCCTGAACAAGGTGGACGCGGTCGACGACGAGGACCTGCTCGAGCTGGTCGAGATGGAGGTCCGTGACCTGCTCAACAGCTACCAGTTCGAGGGCGACGACGCGCCGGTCATCCGGGGCTCGGCGCTGCTGGCGCTGCAGGGCAAGGAGATGGGCGTCAAGTCCATCGAAGAGCTGGTCGCGGCGATCGACGAGTACATCCCGGAGCCGGTCCGCGAGACGGACAAGCCGTTCCTGATGGCGATCGAGGACGTGTTCTCGATCAAGGGCCGCGGCACGGTGGTGACGGGTCGGATCGAGCGCGGCGTGATCAACGTGGGCGACGAGGTCGAGATCATCGGCTTCAAGGACACCCGCAAGACCACGGTCACCGGCGTGGAGATGTTCCGCAAGCTGCTCGACCAGGGCCAGGCGGGCGACAACGTGGGCTGCCTGCTGCGCGGCATCGACAAGGAGGACGTCGAGCGCGGCCAGGTCCTCGCGAAGCCCGGCTCGGTGACCCCGCACCGCATCTTCGACGGTGAGGTGTACGTGCTCAAGAAGGAGGAGGGCGGCCGCCACAAGCCGTTCTTCGACGGCTACCGCCCGCAGTTCTACATGCGCACCACCGACGTCACGGGCTCCATCAAGCTGCCCGACGACGTGAAGATGGTGATGCCGGGCGACAACGTCACGATGAAGGTCGAGCTCATCACGCCGGTCGCCATGGAAGAGAAGCAGCGCTTCGCCATCCGTGAGGGCGGCCGCACCGTGGGCGCGGGCGTCATCACCAAGATTCACGAGTAATCGCGGACCCATGGGGGACCGAACGCGCGTCGCTCTCGTCTGTGACGAGTGCGGCGCGCGCAACTACGAGACGACGCGAAAGAAGTCCGACACGGAGCGGATGACGCTCAAGAAGTTCTGCCCCGCGTGCAAGCGGCACACGGTGCACCGGGAATCGAAGTGAGGCGAAGCGACATCTAGGCCAGTAGCTCAATTGGTAGAGCAGCGGATTCCAAATCCGCAGGTCGGGGGTTCGAGTCCCTCCTGGCCTGTTGCCCCCTCCCCCGAACGGAACGACGAACCATGGCGAACGACGAAGAAGAAGAGGTCCACGAGGATGCGAAGACGCTCGGTCTCGAGCGTTGGGTGCAGTTCGCCTTCGTGCTGATCGGTGGCCTGGCGTTCTTCGTCGGCGACAAGCTGATCACCTACCTCTACGACATCGCCGCCTCGCTGGGCGGCCGGTACGAGTGGTTCACGCTGCCGTCCCCGAACGAGACGATCATCACCGGCGTCGCCGCGATCGTCGGGATCCTTGTGGGTTACGGCTTGTACCGTCATCCGCGGGCGAAGCCGCTGGCCGACGAGGTCGCTGGCGAGCTGTCCAAGGTCACCTGGCCGAGTCGGCCGGAGACGTGGCGCAACACGATCGTCGTCCTCGTGACGTCGATCATCGCCGCCGCGTATCTCTTCGCGTTCGACACCGTGTGGTCCGCCTTCACCGACCTCATCTACGGGAGCTGACGGCGGTGGAAATGAGCAAGAAGTGGTACGTGGTGCAGGCCTACTCGGGCTACGAGGGCAAGGTTAAGCTCTCGCTCGAGGAGCGGATCCGTCAGGCCGGTGCCGAAGACGCCTTCGGTGAGATCCTGATCCCCAAGGAGAACGTCACGGAGAACCGTCCCGGTGGCCGGCGCACGACGACTCGCACGTTCTACCCCGGGTACATCTTCATCAACATGGATCTCACCGATGATACCTGGCACTTGGTGAAGAACACGCCCAAAGTCAGCGGATTCGTCGGGGGGCGCCACCCGGCGCCGGTGCCGCAGTCGGAGATCAACGCCATCACCGCGCAGGTCGCGGAGGGGGCGGCGCGCCCCAAGCCCAAGGTCGAGTTCGAGGCGGGCGACCACGTCCGCGTCATCGACGGGGCCTTCGCGAACTTCACGGGGACCGTCGAAGAGGTCAACGCCGAGAAGCAGAAGGTGAAGGTCCTCGTCAGCATTTTCGGTCGAGCCACTCCGGTGGAGCTCGACTACGGACAGGTCGAGAAGACCGTCTGAGGAAGTTTTTCGGGTCAGGTCATGAAGAAGGTCATCGGACAGATCAAGCTGCAGCTCGCCGCCGGGAAGGCGAACCCCGCCCCGCCCGTCGGGCCGGCGCTGGGTCAGCACGGCGTGAACATCATGCAGTTCTGCAAGGAGTTCAACGCTCGCACGCAGAAGCAGGACGGGCTCATCATCCCCGTCGTGATCACGGTCTTCGCGGACCGCTCGTTCACGTTCATCACCAAGACCCCGCCCGCCTCGGTCCTCATCAAGCGCGAGATCGGTCTCAAGATCGGCAAGAAGCCCGGCTCGGGCTCCCCGCGCCCCAACAAGGACAAGGTGGGCGTGATCACCAAGGACCAGCTCCGCAAGCTGGCCGAAGAGAAGATCAAGGACACCAACGCGGCCTCCATCGAGTCGTGCATGCGCACGCTGGCGGGCACCGCCCGCTCGATGGGCGTCGACGTCGTGGACTGATCGCCCTAGGGACTCGGGTCCCGCATCGATCACCACCGCCGAGCAGTGGGGCGGTGGGAGGCGGGGAGGGCGTGGTGCCGCTCCCCGTCGACAGGAGGAAGAAGTGAAAACAGGTAGAAGGCGCAACGACGCGATCGCGAAAGTCGATCGGGGTCGCCTCTACGCCCTCGGCGAGGCGTGCGATCTCGTGAAGGAGTCATCCTTCGCGAAGTTCGACGAGTCCGTCGACATCGCGGTGCGGCTCGGGGTCAACCCGAAGCACGCGGACCAGATGGTCCGCGGCGCCACGGTGCTGCCGCACGGGATCGGCAAGACCGTCCGCGTGCTGGTGTTCGCCAAGGGTGAGAAGGCCATCGAGGCCGAGAGCGCCGGAGCCGACTTCGTCGGCGCCGACGAGCTCGTCGCGAAGGTTCAGGAGGGCTGGCTCGACTTCGACACCGTGGTCGCGACCCCGGACATGATGGGACAGGTCGGCCGGCTCGGCCGCATCCTCGGCCCGCGTGGGCTCATGCCCAACCCGAAGGTCGGCACGGTCACGTTCGACGTCACCAAGGCCATCACGGACGTGAAGGCCGGCAAGGTCGAGTTCCGCGTCGAGCGAGCCGGGATCGTGCACGCTCCGGTCGGTAAGCGGAGCTTCGAGGCCGACAAGCTCCGGGAGAACACGAAGGCGCTGTTGGACGCCCTCTTGCGTGCGCGCCCCGCATCTGCCAAGGGAGCGTACCTTCGGAGCATCACTCTGAGCACCACCATGGGTCCCGGGATTCGGATCGACCCAGCGGGGATCGAGGCCTGAGATGGCTACGCGCAGTGAAAAGGCCGCCGTCGTCGACGCGGTCAAGGACAACTTCGACAAGGCCATGGCCGTCGTGCTCGTGGACTTCGCCGGGATCGACGTGGCGCAGATCACCGATCTGCGCTCGCGGTTCCGCGAGGCTGGCGTCGAGTACAAGGTGGTCAAGAACCGCCTCCTCAGGAAGGCGATCGAGGGCACGGACCTCGCGTCCGACGAGACCTTCGACGCGGCCCTCACCGGGATGACCGGAGTGGCGTGGTCCTTCGAGGACCCGAGCTCGGCCGCGAAGATCATCAAGAAGTTCCGCAAGGAAGCGGACGAGAACGAGAAGCTCGAGGTCAAGGTCGGTGTCTTGACGTCCACCAGCGAGGTGCTCAGCGCCGACCGGGTGGAGAACGAGCTCGCGAGCCTGCCCGGCAAGGACGAGCTTCGCGCGATGCTCCTGGCCCAGCTCATGGCGCCCATGCAGAAGCTCGTCATGCAGCTGAACGCGCCGGCGCAGAACCTCGGCTACGCCCTGAGCGCCCGCGAGCGCCAGCTCGAAGAAGCCGGCTGATCCCCCCGAACCCCGAACTCAACAACAACGAACAGTCTTCGCGCCGTCGGCGAGCGGCGCAGCAGGAAACTAGAAGGTAGTCGAACGATGGCGAACATGAACGTGGAACAGATGGTCGAGGAGCTCAGCTCCTGGTCCGTCATGGATGTGGCGAACCTGGTCAAGCAGCTCGAGGAGAAGTGGGGCGTCACGGCGGCTCCGGTCGCGGTGGCCGGCCCCGCGGGCGGCGGCGCGGCTCCGGCCGAGGCTGCCGAAGAGCAGACCGAGTGGACGGTCGAGCTGACCGATGTCGGCGCCAAGAAGATCAACGTGATCAAGGCGGTCCGTGAGGTCACGAGCCTCGGCCTCGCCGACGCGAAGGGTCTCGTCGAGGCCGCCCCCAAGGCGGTCAAGGAAGGCGTCTCCAAGGAAGAGGCCGAGGAGATCGTCAAGAAGCTCGAAGAGGCTGGCGCGAAGGCCACCCTCAAGTAGTGCTCCTTACCCTCGTTCACGAGTGGGTCGACCGCGGGCGGAGAGCCGTTTCGGCTTCTCCGACCGCGGTCGTGCGTCATCCGCACGGCTGACTTTTCTTTTCTTTCCTCGTCCGTTCAGTTTTTAGGAGCTCGGAAATGGCGTCGACGGTCCAGACCAACTTCCGCATCCGCCACAGCTTCGGGAAGATCGATCAGATCATCGATATCCCGAACCTGATCGATATTCAGAAGAAGTCCTACGAGAAGTTCCTGCAAGCGACGACGCCCCAAGAGGAGCGGACGGATATCGGCCTGCAGGGCGTCTTCAAGGGCGTCTTCCCGATCAGAGACTTCAACGGGACGAGCGAGCTCATGTTCGTGGGCTACACGCTCGAGCGCCCGAAGTACGACGTGGAGGAGTGCGTCCAGCGTGGGATGACCTACGCCGCCCCGATCAAGGTCACGATCCAGCTGATCATCTACGACACGGGTGACAGCAGCTCGGAGAAGACCGTCCGCGACATCAAGGAGCAGGAGGTCTACTTCGGCGAGATCCCCCTGATGACGGAGAACGGGACGTTCATCATCAACGGGACCGAGCGCGTGGTGGTCAGCCAGCTGCACCGCAGCCCGGGCGTCTTCTTCGACCACGACAAGGGCAAGACCCACAGCTCGGGCAAGCTCCTGTACCAGGCGCGGGTGATCCCGTACCGCGGCTCGTGGCTCGACTTCGAGTTCGACCCGAAGGATCTGCTCTTCGTCCGCATCGACCGCCGCCGGAAGATGCACGCGACGGTGCTGCTCAAGGCGCTCGGGTTCACCACCCAGGAGCTCCTCGAGTTCTTCTACGACACCGAGACGATCTACCTCGAGAAGGGCTCCAAGTGGGCCAAGTCGATCGAGTTCGATCTGCTCCCGGGTCAGCGCGCCACGCGTGACATCAAGGTCGGCAGCGACGTCATCGTCCGGAAGAACCGCAAGTTCACCCGGTCGGCGATCCGCAAGCTGCGGGCGGCCGGCGTCGATCGCCTGCCGATGGACCAGACCGAGGTCGTCGGCAAGGTCAGCGCCGAGGACGTCATCGACGAGGAGACCGGCGAGGTCCTGCTCGGCGTCAACGAGGAGATCACCGAGGAGAAGATCGAGCTCATCCGCGACGCGGGCGTGTCGAGCTTCAAGTGCCTCTTCATCGACGGCCTGAACGTCGGCAGCTACCTCCGCGACACGCTGATCGCCGACAAGATCGTCACGCAGGACGAGGCGATCCTCGAGATCTACCGCCGCCTGCGCCCGGGCGATCCGCCCACGCTCGAGACGGCCAAGACCCTCTTCAAGAACCTGTTCTTCAACCCCGAGCGCTACGACCTGTCGCGCGTCGGCCGGCTGAAGCTCAACTACAAGTTCTACAAGGAAGAGGACGAGACCAAGCCCGAGCTCGACACGCAGATCCTGACCGAGCTGGACATCCTCCACACGGTCCGGCACCTCATCGAGCTCAAGAACGGTCGCGGCACCACCGACGACATCGATCACCTCGGCAACCGGCGCGTCCGTGCGGTCGGCGAGCTCATGGAGAACCAGTACCGCATCGGGCTGGTTCGCATGGAGCGCGCGATCAAGGAGCGCATGAGCATGTCTCAGGAGATCGAGACGCTCATGCCGCACGATCTGATCAACGCGAAGCCCGTGAGCGCGGTGGTCAAGGAGTACTTCGGGAGCAGCCAGCTCTCGCAGTTCATGGACCAGACCAACCCGCTGTCCGAGGTCACGCACAAGCGTCGGCTCTCGGCCCTCGGGCCGGGCGGCCTGACGCGCGAGCGCGCGGGCTTCGAGGTCCGCGACGTCCACACCACGCACTACGGCCGCATCTGCCCCATCGAGACGCCGGAGGGTCCGAACATCGGCCTCATCGCGTCGCTCTCGACCTACGCGCGGGTCAACGAGTACGGCTTCGTCGAGACGCCCTACCGCAAGGTCGAGAACGGCTCGGTCTCGGGCGAGGTGCGCTGGTACTCGGCGCTCGAGGAGGAGGGCTACTACATCGCGCAGGCGAACGCCCCGATCGACAAGGACGGCAAGCTCGACGCCGCCCTCGTGAGCGCGCGCTTCAACGGCGACACCGTCATGGTGACGCCCGACCAGATCAACCTGATGGACGTGTCGCCGAACCAGCTGGTCTCGGTGGCCGCGTCGCTGATCCCGTTCCTCGAGCACGACGACGCGAACCGCGCGCTGATGGGGAGCAACATGCAGCGGCAGGCGGTCCCGCTCGTGCGCACGCACGCGCCGATCGTCGGCACGGGGCTCGAGGCCAAGGTCGCCCGCGACTCCGGCGTCTGCATCCTCGCCAAGCGAGACGGGCTCGTCGACTCGGTCGACGCGACCCGCATCGTGGTCAAGGCGGGCGGCGAAGGCGCGGCGTTCCCGGACATCTACCGGCTGAACAAGTTCCAGCGCTCCAACCAGAGCACCAGCTACACGCAGAAGCCGGTCGTCCGCGTGGGCGAGCGGGTCAAGAAGGGCGACGTCATCGCCGACGGCCCGAGCTGCGACATGGGCGAGCTCGCCCTCGGCCGGAACTGCGTCGTCGCGTTCATGCCGTGGGGTGGGTACAACTTCGAGGACTCCATCCTCATCTCCGAGCGGATCGCCAAGGAGGACATCTACACCTCCGTGCACATCGAGGAGTTCGAGTGCGTCGCGCGCGACACCAAGCTCGGCAAGGAGGAGATCACCCGCGACATCCCGAACGTGGGTGAGGAGGCGCTCAAGGACCTCGACGACAGCGGCATCGTCCGCATCGGCGCCGAGGTGAAGAGCGGCGACATCCTCGTCGGCAAGATCACGCCGAAGGGCGAGACCCAGCTGTCGCCGGAGGAGAAGCTCCTGCGGGCGATCTTCGGCGAGAAGGCGGGCGACGTCCGCGACACCAGCCTCCGCGTGCCCCCGGGCGTCGGCGGCGTGGTGATCAACGCGCGCGTCTTCAGCCGCAAGGGCACCGAGAAGGACGAGCGGGCCAAGGAGATCGAGGACCAGGAGCGCGCCAAGCTCGAGAAGGACATGGCGGATGAGATCAAGATCATCCGCGAGTCCGCCTACGACCGCGTGCGCAAGCTGCTGCTCGGCCGGACCACCGCCGCCAAGCTCGTCGACGACAAGGGCAAGGTCCTGCTCGCCAAGGGCACCAAGATCGTAGCCGCCGAGCTCGACCCGATCCCGCGCAAGTACTGGCGGGACATCGAGGTCGAGAAGGGCCAGGAGACGATCGCGTCCATCCTCGAGGAGCTCGAGGAGCAGACCCAGGCCATCGAGACGCTCTTCCAGGAGAAGATCGGCAAGCTGTCCAAGGGCGACGAGCTCCCGCCGGGCGTCATCAAGATGGTGAAGGTCTACATCGCCATCAAGCGCAAGCTGCAGGTCGGCGACAAGATGGCCGGCCGCCACGGCAACAAGGGCGTCGTCAGCCGGATCCTCCCGGAGGTCGACATGCCGTACCTCCCGGACGGCACGCCGGTGGACCTGTGCCTCAACCCGCTCGGCGTCCCCAGCCGGATGAACGTCGGGCAGATCCTCGAGACGCACCTCGGGTGGGCGGGCTACCTGCTCGGCCGCCAGCTGCAGGAGCTCATCGAGGAGAAGGGCTTCGCGGGCCCCAAGCTCCGCAAGCACCTGCAGAAGATCTACAGCACCGGGGCCACCCGGAAGATCATCGACGAGATGCCCGATGAGGACCTCCCGGTCTTCGCCGGCCGCATCCGAGAGGGCCTCCAGCTCGCGACGCCCGTCTTCGACGGCGCGCACGAGAGCGAGATCAAGGCCCTGCTCAAGCTCATCGGCGACGCCGCGGCGGACGCCCAGATGAGCTCGCCGCTGTACCACATCAGCTCCCAGGAGACGGGCCAGACGGTCCTGTTCGACGGGCGCACCGGCGAGAAGTTCCACGAGGACGTGACCGTCGGCATCATGTACATGCTGAAGCTCCACCACCTGGTGGACGACAAGATCCACGCACGC
>Ga0070728_10007213_pt1 | contig 10223 bp, 10 predicted proteins | sample tdDd471_FD_66723 | JGI IMG/M metagenome (GOLD analysis project Ga0070728, IMG submission 66723) | Marine sediment microbial communities from the Atlantic coast under amendment with organic carbon and nitrate - tdDd47.1 | ecosystem: Environmental > Aquatic > Marine > Coastal > Sediment | place...
TTCAAATTTGCGCAAAGCCAAAGTAAACATTTTATTATAAATTAGTATTCTTCATTAATCAAATTTTAGTTTGGCGCTGTTGCACATCGCCACCGAAACGTCCAGAAATTGCGATACGCCCTATAGGCCATGTATGCATTGTTAACTGCCGTTTTTTTCAACTTTTTCCTTAAGCTCATTAAAGGCTTTTTCAAATATTTCAGGATGACGGTACTTATCATATCTTGATGGTGCTTTCATTAACAATAGCAACTCAATGATTTGATCTTCATTCATACTCTCTAATGGAATTTTTACAATCTCATTAATAGCAGAAAATGAAGCTAGCGAAGAGCGTCTGACATAATATTCTACAGATTTACTAATATTATAATCCAAGCATTTTTCAGGTGAAGAATATTTATTAATTCCCCATCCAATAAAATAATCTAAATGAGCTTTAATAAATCTTTCATCTGATTCATAAATTACATTTCGCTTTTGCCTGGCACTATCACTTGAATATTGTATATTATGGTATACTTTTCTACACTCACTATCTATGAATTGGTCGCTTAAGTCCAAAATATTAAGAAATATAAAAAACAATTCTTTACTCATTGAGGTATGTCTTTGCTCTTCATAAATCTTATCATAAGTTTGATAAAATAAATCGGGTAACTCAGGACTTGAATTAACAATAGAAGCTAAAGAAATCATCTCTGATTTACTATAGACAGTCATCCATCTTGTACTTATCCAACTGTAAATTACTGCAAGTCCTATAAATGCAATTAGGATTATAAAAATTAATATTTTCTTTATCAAGTTCATGCTGACTCAAAAATGGCAGTTAACGTTTCGCATATGGCATTGTAGGGCAAATAGACCTAAAACTGGTTCAAATTTACACAAAGCCAAAGTAAACATTTTATTATAAATTAGTATTCTTCATTAATCAAATTTTAGTTTGGCGCTGTTTCTCAACGCCACCGAAACGTCCAGAAATTGCGATACGCCCTATAGGCCATGTATGCATTGTTGGTAGCCGTAATTTCTTTATTTACTTCTTGTCAACTATTACTAAATCACCTACTGAAATCTTTTCAGATAATTCAACTTCTATCCACATATCACGATGATCAACTTCACAATCATCCATAATCCGATAATCAGAGTAACCTGTTTTCATATCTGGTAATTTAACAAAGTCGTATTCACTAACTTTTGATAGTTTTAAATCATCAACTTTCTCAAGCCATTCAATTGCTTTATCTAGCTCAAGTTTATCAGTAAGGTATTTTTCTGGATCATTACCTTCTTTTAATTGTGCAATAATCTGCGTTCTCTTATTTTTTAATATTTCAATTACTGATTTCATGATCGAATCTATTTTAACACCTTTCTATTCTATGCACAAGATTATGGCTACCAACGTTTCGCATACGCTTTGTAGGCCAAATACACCTATAAAAGGGACATATTTGAGCAAAGCCAAGTTAAACATTTTATTATATATTATTTCTGCCATTAATATAAATTTTAAGTTGGCGCTGTACCACAGCGTCAACGCAGAATTTAGAAACTGCGATACGGCCTATGAAGCGTGTATGCATTGTTGGTTGCTGTTGTTTTTATTTATCATTTGCTCAGTTTAACTAACTATGCGTGTTAATATTAAAAATATAGGTGTCTAGATCTATGCTATGAGTGTCTATTATAAAGCTAAGTATGTCCATGTACAAGCTAAGAATGTCCATGTACAAGCTAAGAATGTCTATGTATTAGCTAAATGTGTCGATTTAAATATCAAGAGCTATGGTTGCTTAGACATCTGTGTCTTTGTAAAAAAAATCAATGTCTTTCATCGAGCTAAGCGTGTCGAATCAAAAATCAAACGTGCCGAAACGGAAATCAAGAGTGTCTAAACAAAAATCAAACGTGCCGAAACGAAAATCAAGAGTGTCTAAACAGAAATCAAGAGTGTCTAAATAAAAATCAAGTGTGCCGAATCAAAAAATAAAGGCTAAGGTTTCTTCGCTAAGAGTGTCAAATTAAAAACTAAGAGTGTCTATCATTAAACAAAGAGGGCCGAAGTCAAAATTATGAACAAAGATCTTATTGTTATCTAGCTAGATTCTAATCAAAATTTTAAAGAACTTTCTACACTGGCTGACAATTGCAACCAACGTTTAGCATACGCTTTGTAGGCCAAATAGACCTAAAAAAAGGATCATATTTGCGCATAGCCAATTTAAACATTTTATTATAATTTGTTTTCGTCATTAATATAAATTTTAAGTTGGCGTTGTACCACAACGTCAACGCAGAATTTAGAAACTGCGATACGGCCTATGAAGCGTGTATGCAGTGTTGGGTTCCGTTGTTTTTTCTCTTCAATAAGGTCATTTAAATATAATTGTTTTGCTGTTTATTAAAAATTCATTTTTGTCTTATAGCCAACAACCTTAACGCTTTGTCAAATTTGGTTACAAATGCTTTGCTTCCGCTTACAATTCTATTGCTTCTTGTTACATCTCTGTTGCTTCTTGTTTCCCATGCGTTGCTTCTCGTTGCATTTGTGTTGCTTCACGTTTCCCGTCCATTGCTTTGCATTACATTTGGTCTGCTTCTTATGACATCTTATCTGCTTCGCTAAAACCTTGTCTCTTTCCTGTCTATCTACGGAATCTTATCTCGGCTTGCCGTCTGTTTGTAAATTAGTCTTTACGATTTGTTTTAATAAACTGTTATTTATCCTAAAACTATGTATTAATGTCTGATAACAATGGAACCCAACGGCTCGCATACTAAGCGTAGGCGAACGAAACTAAATCCCGTTCAGAACGCTCGAAAGCCAAATTAAACATTTTATTATACATTATCTTTTTTCTTAATATAAATTTTAGTTTGGCGTTGTTTCACAACGCCTCTGGCAAAGCCAGAAATCACGAACCGCCTATGCTTTGTAATGCATTGTTATGCGCTGGGTTTTATTTGCTTAAATACAAATTTCTTTCCTTTTTTTTGCAATACTATTTCAGTGTCAATTATTGTAACTTTATAATACCCAAAATCCAAACTATTCGAAAACTCTCCATTTACTTTAATATTATTAATTCCTAAAGTATATATATATAGCTTAGAGAATGGTCTGCAAACATACTTTACTCGTACATTATTTGGTTCAAATCTTTCTCCTTTAGTCGCATCAATCTCTGTATATCTTGAATTTTGTTTAGGGATAGTAAAATGATATAAGAGGGAGTCAGGTTTTATGACAGTATCGTTATACTCTATTTTAGTTAACAAAAGGACATTATTACATATTTTCTTTTGCTCATATGAATGAATAAATCCAAATTTATAAAACAACAGCAATATTATAAGTCCAATTAATAACCAGTTGTATTTAGTTAATCTTGTTTTATCTATAATAGGTATTAGTTCTTTAGAATCCTCTGATAATCTATCAAACCTTTGCTTTGTTTTTTTACTGTATGCTCTAAATATAAATATTGTACAAACAAAGAATATTAGAAAGTACAATACATGATCCATATAATTCACATAGTCTAAAACATTGGCAATGATCAGTGAGATAGATACTGTTTTCAGAATATTTAATAATATATATGCTTTTTTATTTGAATTCCCAACCATGTTTGTTTTATTAATCATAATTATATTGCTACCGTATTAAACCTTGCGCATAACGTTTAGCATATGCTTTGTAGGCCAAATAGACCTAAAAAAGGTTCATATTTGCGCAAAGCCAAGTTAAACATTTTATTATACATTTCTTTCTTCATAATATAAATTTTAAGTTGGCGCTGCCCCGCAGCGTCAACGAAGAATTTAGAAACTGCGATACGGCCTATAAAGCGTGTATGCAGTGTTATGGCCTGTGCTTTCTTCATCCATTAATTCTATTACTAAAGAAATCATTAACAGTTTTATAATCTAAGTCTTTAAATGAATAGTCAACATTAAATATCATGATGTCATTTTCAATTATATAATCTATAGCCCAATCTATAAAATTTATCTCTGGTTCATATGCACAAATTTGACAACTGGGACAGGTTGACATTTCTCTCATTTTATCAGGGCATATCTCAATGTATCTTTTTATAAATTCACCAGCAAGTAATTCGATTCTCATGGAAATCTGTTCTTTCTCTAATTCAACAGATTTTGTTTCCATAAATTCATTACACTTATTCCTAAACCATGGAACAAATTTATCTATATCAAGATAAATGATTTCTTTAGGTAAATATTTCAACTTATTAGATGAAGGCTTTTTTGGACTCAAAACAACTAAATACTTTACATTAGAAAAGCTTTTGTTCTCATGATGTTTGTGTTTTAAATAAAAATTCCATGCTCTTTCAACTTCAATCCCAATCCCATTTTTTGTTTTGAAATCAGGTCCAATATCAAACGGTCCTTCAATGTCTTTAAAACCATAGTAAGTATGGTACTCAAGAAAATACTGTTGAATCCAGTACTCCTTTATATCTCCAGTATTAGCTCTCTCAAAGGCATTTGGCTTATTACTAGGTGGTTTGTTTTTCTCAGATTCAATAATAATCCCTCCACTATCTTTGTCTCTGGATAATTTTAATTCTTTATTTGTTGGAAATTCATGGCTTCCTGATTCTGTACTTGTTAGAATGAATTCCGAACAATTTACACATTTAACTGCCCATATAGGTGAGGAAAAAGTCCCAATATTTTTACAATCATACTTATCATAAAAGTCTTGATGATTGCATTTTTTACATATTAATTTGGTTCTCATGGTATCCAGTTTCGTGCCTCATAGCATTGGCCATAACGTTTCGCATATGGCATTGTAGGGCAAATAGACCTAAAAAAGGTTCATATTTGCGCAAAGCCAAAGTAAACATTTTATTATAAATTAGTAATCTTCATTAATAAAATTTAGTTTGGCGCTGTTTCACATCGCCACCGAAACGTCCAGAAATTGCGATACGCCCTATAGGCCATGTATGCATTGTTACAGGCTGGTGTTTTTTTATCTACTACACATACTTTAACAATTCTTCTACTAATCTAAACATGGTTGTTGAAGACTCTTCCTTAGCAGGGCTTGAATGATCATAATTATTGTAATTTCGCTTTGCTCTTTCTATAGCAAGTGAAATTCTTTCTTTACCTGAATCTTTATCAACCTGCTCCATTAAATTAAATATTTCTTCTGTAATTATTTTACTTCCTTTTCCATCGTATCTTATTCCCCATGGTTTAAGCAATTTATTAATTTTCTTTTCATAGTACCTACGATGTAATCCACCACCTTGATGGTCTTCAAAATGAAGAATAATCCAATACTCAAAAGCTTGATTTGAATATGCTACACCAAATTTTGATGTTTCAGCAATAAGTATTGCGTTATTGAATTCATTATCAGAAAAATCATCTTTGTCAAATACACACCAAACTTGATCATATTTTTTTTGTTGGGCTAATTGAGAAGCGCGATTAACTAAAGATACTGTATTGTAACCTTCTCCAATTGCTTTAATAGTTGCAGTTGATAATCTAAACTGTTTAAAATATGACGGTTCAGTATTTTCACCTTCACAGACAATAAGTATTGTTGGACGTTCTTCAATTGATGGTTCAGGTCTGGTCAAAGATGGCTCTTTTCGTCTTTGAGCCCTTAATTTGTCTTTGTGCCTTTGTCTTGCTGCAGTTTGTTCAGCTTTTTTATTCTTCATTTTCATTTTGCAGCAATTTATTTTGACTTATCAAACTTTCAAAAAAATCAAGATACGGAATAGCTCCATATTTACCCCGAATATAATTATCTTCAAAAGCCTCATTTTTTCTAACTTCTTCTGATTTAAAGTCAGCTAATGAATATAATTTAGCTTCACCAAACTTATTTTTATCAGTAAACCAAATCTGATCTCTTCTAAATAAGCCTGAGCTTAATAAATTCGTGTCATGAGTATTAAAAACAAGTTGTGAATTTTTAGTGTTAAGTTTTTTAGAATTAAATAGAGATACAATTTTACATACTAGATTTGGATGTAATTTAGAATCTAATTCATCTACTACTAATGTATAACCATTTTCGATAACATCTAAAATAGGTCCTGTAAGTGCAAAAAACTTTCTAGTTCCTGATGATTCATCTTCATCTAATGAAAAATTTGTATCATCAACATACTGCTTTTCTGAATTATACTTTTTGTGTGAAGTTAACACATCAGAAATTATTTCTGTGTTTTCTTCTTTAGATTCTCTAATTAATCGATCCTTTAACTCTTTAGGCATTTCATTTGGTAGTTTATCAATATCAAGTAACTCTAATTTGATATCTTGGATACCTAAGTCTGCAGCTTTTAGTAATTCAAGGATTTTCTTTTTATGATTAGGATCTTTAGTTCTTCTCATAGTAAATCCTTGATAGCCTTCTTCTCTTAAACCAGAAAGCGTCTTTAAATTTTTAAACCAATCGATGACGTTAATGGCAGTTGAATCATTAAGTTGTGCAGCTAAAGAAAGAAGCAATGCATTGTCTCTAATTAATCCCTCTTTAACTGCAATTGAACCTTTTTTAAAGCTTCTAGAATGAATATCAAAGTTTTGAAAATCTCTGTAGAATAGTTCAACTTCCTTAGTCTTAGGTTTATTATATAACCATTCAGAAATTACTTGATTTTTATCAACTTCGAAACCATAACGATACATTACGTCTTTAAATGTAAATAAAACCTCAAATTCACTAGGTTCGTTTTCAGTTTCTATATTTAATCTAAATGGCTCTACATCAATCTTATCTCCTTTTTGGCTGTCTTTTGAAGAATTAATAGTGAAATGTCTCATGAACATCAAAGCTTCAATAAACTTGCTTTTCCCACTTGCATTAGCACCATAAATTACTGAACTTTTGAGAATTCTAAGATTATATTGTTTGTCTTCTAAAACATTATCTGATTCTCTAGTTTCTTTATCGTAGTTTGAGGCGATAAAACTTAAAGTAGCCTTTTCCTTAAAGGTCATAAAGTTTTTTACCGAAAATTGAATTAGCATAATAGGCTTGGTTTTTGCAATTATTACGCGAATATACAGGTTATTTTGCAATAAATGTATTTGTGATTGACATTATTCAAGTTTCTAAGTAGTAATCTAAATTGTTTCTAAATTAATTGATTAATGTTTTTAATTTATTATACTACCATTTATGATACCCTGTTTACACTTGCCTGTAACGTTTGGCATACGCTTTGTAGGCCAAATATACCTAAAGAAGGTTCATATTTGCGCAAAGCCAAGTTAAACATTTTATTATATATTGTTTTCGTCATTAATATAAATTTTAAGTTGGCGCTGCCCCGCAGTGTCAACGAAAGATTTAGAAACTGCGATACGGCCTATGAAGCGTGTATGCATTGTTGTGCTTAGTTTTTTTCTATTTCAAGCTTTCAATTATATTTTTAACATCATCCTCGTCAAGTTCAAACCATTCTCCACGTAATCTTTTGTCGTTATAAACGCTGTGTAAAGATTTCTCGATACTTTCAGCTATTTTTCTAACTGGAAATTTCTTTGACGTAATTAATTCTATTGTAGGCTTTTCACTTTGTAATGTTTTTTCTCTATAATAGGGTTTATTTGAAATTCCAATCTTGTAATAACCGTTTGAAGTATCATGCATCAAATAGACATGACAAGCATCGTTCGTTTTTTCAGCAATTACATTTGATTCTCTATTTTCAAGTGGTTGATAATCCGAAATATTTTCAAGAATGGTTGCAGTATAGTCTGCGCCAAACTTCTTAATGACAGTTTTAAGGTTATCTTTTGATTCATAGTCAATAATGCCACCATTTTCGCCACCAAGAATTTCGCGATTTTTATTTAGTAAATCAATTTTCCATTTCTTGAAATTTTTGTTGACAAATATCTCCAACTCTGACTTTGTGATAGAGGATTTATATTCCAAAACTTTATTATCGTTCTTGTTTTTTATTAAAACGGGATTAGAATTCAAACTGAAGTCTATAAGTTCACCACTTTCAAACAAAAATGAAATCTTATCATTTTGCTTTGGTCTAATCTGTTTGGGGTTAAAATGAAAAACAATTCTGTCTTCATTTTGCAAATAGTTGAAAGTGAAAATCAAATCAACTAAACCATCATCTGATTTTGAAATCACACCATATCCCAATTTGCTTTTTGAACTAACATAGTCCCATATTATACTTTTACTTTGGGTAAAATCGTCAACAATAATTCTTGGAATGTTTTTATATTTTTCAATTACTCTTTGATTATCTTGAGTTCTAATGTAATAAAGGAGTTCGTTTTTATTGATTGAATAAATCTTGCCTGGGGCAATTATATGTATGTATCCATCCTTTTCTGCTTTATGTATAAACTCGTTATATTTTGAATCCTTGTATATATATATATCATCTCCCTTTTTGACAAAACTACCATCATACACAAGCCACTTGTCAAAAGAAAAAGAACTATCCCTGCTACTTATTTTTAAGCCCTGAGTAGCATTTTCAGTATCAATCTTGTCAAAAGAGAAATAATGCTTGTATTCATCATTTTCTATTGTGTTTTCATTCTTATAAATTCCTTTATCATGGAGTCTATAAAAAACCATATTCTCCTCAAGTTGGAAATCCTTTTCAACTACACATTCTAAAACTCCAGATTTACTTGCTAATATTGTTGCACTTTTATAAAAGTAACCAGATTTTTCTCCTATGCGAATTTCGCAGATAGGTTCATCTATTTCAATCCACTCTCCATCAGCTTTGCAATAATGGATAAAATAAAATGCTTTATTTCTATCATCAATTGGAAAATCTTTAGTTGTGAACTCTCCTAAATTATTTGATATCTTCTGTTCCATTTCGGACTTATATGAATCATTTGTATGTTTATGTTTGTGTTTTTTTGGGGGTAATAAACTCTTAATGTTAAAATCAGATGGAACGCCATATTTATTAATATTGTTGGTTCCTTTAGAAAAATAGAGTTGAAAAAAGAAAAATAAATTTATTACTGGAATTATCCACCAAACAAATCCATTTATTCCCCATTTATTAATATCATGATAGCGTTTTGCACATTGTATTAAATAGATTACAAACAAAAAAATAGAAATTGCTAAAAATATATCTGAATCCTTACTCCAAATCAAATATGCAATAGATTCGAGTATTGATATAATTATGGTTAATGTCAATAACTCAATTCTATTTATTCGTCCTTTTATTTGGAAGTATTTTATCATAATAGTACTGCGGTTTCTTTAAAATTAAGCACAACGTTTCGCATATGGCATTGTAGGGCAAATAGACCTAAAAATGGTTCAAATTTGCGCAAAGCCAAAGTAAACATTTTATTATAAATTAGTATTCTTCATTAATCAAATTTTAGTTTGGCGCTGTTTCACATCGCCACCGAAACGTCCAGAAAATGCGATACGCCCTATAGGCCGTGTATGCATTGTTGGGCGCAGGTTTTTATTCGATTACTTCTATTTTTTCTTTTAATCCAGCTTTACTAAAATAATTAAACGTATTATAAAAATTATATCCATTTGAATCAAGTCGCATAATTCCTTCGGAAGTTTTTATAATTAAGTCTAATGGCTCAACAATATAATATGATCGATGTCCACTGAAATATCTCGCATACCTAATACTCATCCCCAGTTTTAATAATAATCGCATTGGGCTAAAAAATCTAGGAGAAACAACCTCTTTTTTAAAAAGCATAATCTTAATTATTGAATCAAAATCAATAGCAATATTCATTAGCTTTTGGTTTTGATTTATCCTTAGAATTAGTCCATTCGTCCTTTTTTCAAAATTGCACCTTAAGTTCAAATAGGTATCATCAGATAATTTGTTATTAAGTTTCGTTTCTCTTAATCTAAATAATGCACTACCAGAAGATCCATTCCTAAATTGGTCTTTTAAAGAAATCTGACTTCCAACCAAGGAATCAATATTTTGTCTTAATGTACCGTTATAATCTATTTCTTTATAAAAAATCATGCATAGGTTAATTGTGCATTTTAAACTTGCGCCCAACGTTTAGCATACGCTTTGTAGGCCAAATAGACCTAAAAAAGGTTCATATTTGAGCAAAGCCAATTTAAACATTTTATTATAATTTGTTTTCGTCATTAATATAAATTTTAAGTTGGCGTTGTACCACAACGTCAACGCAGAATTTAG
>Ga0070728_10007217_pt1 | contig 10217 bp, 8 predicted proteins | sample tdDd471_FD_66723 | JGI IMG/M metagenome (GOLD analysis project Ga0070728, IMG submission 66723) | Marine sediment microbial communities from the Atlantic coast under amendment with organic carbon and nitrate - tdDd47.1 | ecosystem: Environmental > Aquatic > Marine > Coastal > Sediment | place...
CCGGGCGGCTGTACTAGACAATGGGGAATGGGTTGACGACGAAACCGTCGAAGCTCCCTTCGCCATCGCGTTCGACCCCGAGATCCTGAGCGTCCGCGACGGCGACAACGGCCAAGTGGCACCAGTGCCGGCTGATGGTCACCCGTACCCGTTCTCCCCGTACATGGCAGCGATCGCGCTATGCCGAACCTTGCCGGAACTGAAGCGGTATCAGACGACGATCGCCCGCACACGCGACATGTGGACCCCGATCGCGCGCCTCTTCGTGCACTACGAACATTCGAACCGGGCCCTTCTGGACCAGGAGATGACGAAGCTCTCCGCGCCGGACGGTTCCGCCCTCGATGACGTGAAGCGGCTACTCATGGTCAGGTCTGTCGTCGCGGACTGGCAGACCCCGCTTCTACACGACCATCGCCACGACGCTCTGCTGTTCTACCAGCGGTGGAATCAGGCGATGACGGCGGGAAGTGCCCCATTGGTGGCGTACTGCGACGATCTCCGGACGTCCGGCCGACTAGCACAACTGTGGCGCGCAGGTGCAGAACTGCGGGGCCGGTACGCGGAGCTGTTCTCTGGCCTCGGTGCGATCCTCCAGCTCCAGATTTGGAAGGACCCCTTGGTCGACATGAACGACGTCGTCATGCACGACAAACGGTTCGCTGATCTGCGTCCGCTTTACGTCGATGCCTTCGAGCACATGTGCCGGCTCTCGGCCGTCGCGATGGCCGCCGAGGGCATCATTGCGCACGGCTCCACGGATGTGCCCACCAAGAAGGGCAGCATGACTATCTGGAAATACGAGGAGATGCGAAACGCGAACAAGGCCGCGCACGTGCAAAAGACCGCGCTCGCCGGCCTTGCCGGGCGGATGGACACGAGGCTCCGGAACGGGGTCGGTCACTTCCAAGCTCGGTACGAGTTCAGCAGCGACTCCGTCGTCTGCGTGAAGACCAGCGGTCCATCCGTGTCCACGTGGTCCTTGCCCTACGCCGAGTTCTGCCGGCGGCTGGTGGAGATGTGCTCGGTGGTCTTCGAGCTGGATGCATACGTGTTCTACGCGGCCGAGGCCCTCGGCGGCCGCCTGAAGTAGCCGAACCGAATGTGCGGGGGCCCCACGGACACCCTCGTGGGTCCCGGAACGACAGCCCGCGTGTGGCGCCGTTTCTCAAGGTCCTCCTACCGCCCATGGTTTCGAGGTGCCAACGGTCAGAACGCGCACTCGCTCGTGTCCTCGACGCGATGTTTCCCACCTGCGGCGCTGCTGCTATAAAAGGTCATGGAAGAACTCGGAGCGAAGATCGATCTGTCGTCGACGCTGAAGGCCAGTGACGCGGAGTTCGTCGCGAGGTCTACCATCGACATCCAGGTTGCCGAACGAACAGTGCTCCTTGGGTACGAGCTGCCTGACTGGGTCGGGGATGCCGTATCCGTTGTATCGTTCGGGGCCAAGATCCTCAGCATATATCAACAGGCACGCTTTCAGAAAGCGATGTTTGAACGCTTCGACGCGATTGAAGAGCGTCTAGCGAATATCGAGGCGAGTGTTGAGTTGCTCCACGGCAAGGTGGATCACCTCATACGTCGCTCGAAACTGCTTGAACGCCTCGTCGCCGGCACACCGCTGGCGACGGCTTTCACCGAGGCGTCCGGGTTCACAACCCTCTGGCGCAACCAAAAGAAGTGGACCGATTCCGAGATTGTGGCGAGCTTCGGTGACTTTCAACTGGCGTTCGCCGCGATGCTTGGCGATCCCGAGTCGGGGTGGCTGGCCGCCAACTTCCACAAGACGCCGGCAATGCTGACATGCTACCTATCGCAGCTACCGACCTATATTCGGGCACTCCTTAAGGGCGGCGATGCCGCTACTTTCGAGAGCCGGGTCGAGAGAAAGTACGCCGAAGAGCTCGAGACACTCCGCAACATATATGGCGAAGTCGAAGATGGGCTCGTGCAGTCTTCGGCCTCGGCGACCCGCGACTTCATAGCCGCATGGGATCGCGATAACACGGCCAAAGATCGGTTCGGTCTTAGCCACGCAAGCAAGCTCACTGCGGGCTGGGAAAAGCGGAGCGTTCCCTCCAACATCTCCAGACGCGCGCGAGTGAACGACGAGGTTTTTCTGCGGAAGCTCTCTCGCCATGACATCCACTTCCACTTCCGCAAGCACTACGTTCCCAAGCGGGACAAGGGTTACTTTCGCGGATATCATTGGATCGAATTTGACAAGCGAACGGGGCAGTTCCGTTCGAAGCGCATATTCTTCTTCCCCGAGAAGAGCATAGAGCTACGCTCTCGCGCCCCCACCGGAGAACACCCGGGCCGACCGGACCTTAGAACTCAAGGCCCTCGCGAGCGTCCGCTCGCAGATTGGGCGGCGGACTTCAACTGGAGCCAGGCCACGAAGCACAACAGGGCGCATGCCCGTCGATGGCGGCGCGGTCGTTTCAAGCAGACGGTCGAGGGGCGGGTGAGCGAGATCAACGAAGCCCTACAGCGCTTCGTGCTAATCGAATTCCACCGGGAGCTAGCGAGGAGGTCTATTCATACGATCGAGGAAGCGAAGACAAGGATGCTTCAGCCTTAGCACGCGCGGAACGCGGGTTCTTCGACGGGCGAAGCGGGAACTACGCCGCCGCTGCTACTTCCACCTCGAAGTGCACAATGCCTTCACGTGCGTTGTCTGCCCCCGCAAATCACGGAGAAGCACTCGCCGGATCGGGTGGGTGCTTCTTGCGTTTCGGGGGCGGTGAGCCGACTCCGTCCACCACCAGCACTTACCGTCGAACGGGCGCACCTGCGATGCGCAACGGCTACGAGGAAGTGGGCCTCGGAGTCCACGCCACAGCGCTGGGGTGCATCCCCGTCCAGCCAGCGGTCCCTCGAAGTCGTCCACGACGAGGGGCGCTCGATCTCCGGGTGGTGGGGCCGTGGACGGCGTCGAGCTCCGCGCCGGTCTGGGTGATGGCCTATCCTCTCGCCTCGATGCCTCAGCTCGTGGACATCGCGTTCTACACTTCAGGCGATCCTCGAAGCACCGCGGACCCCGCCCGCCCGGACACCGCGGACATGCCGAACTACTCCGAGCAATACCGGATCTACGCGTCGGGATTGGTGCGGGGCGGTGATGGCGTGGCTTCGTCCACGCCCATTGCTGGTTCGCTGGCATCTCGAGCGCGCACGGCGATCGATGCCCATTTCAGGGATCACTCTGGGCATCGCCTGCGCCACATCTACTTCGTTGGTCACGGGAGCCTCGGGGACTACGCGCTCAGTGGACACATGCTCGTCAACGAGTTCGTGGCCTTGAGTCCGCGCGCTCGCCTCGATGCAGGCGACGAGGCGTTCTGGCGCACGGTGCGCGGGAAGATGGTTCTCGCCGACAACGAGATGGGTGAAGTTGCCCATCAAGTGGACTTCCGGGCCTGCAACCTCGGGGCTGGGACTCTGCCGCAACAGGTCGCGCGCTACCTCGGCCAAGCCGACCTGCGCGGATCGGTCTACTCCGCGCGCTCGCACTTCGACTTCCAGCCGGAGCGGCGAGGGCGTCGGCGCACCCAAGTCCGGGCGAGAGTGGAAGGTGGCAGCTGGACGTACCCACCCGCTCGACCGCGAGGGCCAACCGCGCGGATCGTGCCGTTCGGATGATGGTGGAGTCGGTCGCGCGCCTCACCTTTGCCCTGCTCCTCACGTCGATGCTGAGCGCGTGTGGGAGCGCACCGCGCACGGCCCCCGAGGAGGTTCAGGTGATCGTCAACCTCTGCTCGGATGGCGTCCGACGGGGCGGCGAGGTCCACTATCGCGACCGCTGTGGCGCGCCCGGCAATTGGTCGAGCCTCGGGCTGCCTCGGCCGGTCGTGCAGCTCGCGGGGATGACCGACAGGTACTGCGCGGTCACGACCGATGGCGAGCTGTTCTGCTGGGGGTGTGACCTCGCCTCCCTCTCGTGTGACGACTCGGTCTGGCCGCCGCGGCGCGTACCGCTCGCTCGTCCGGTTCTTCGAGTCGCTCTGGGGGTCTCCCACGCCTGCGTGCTCACCCGGTCCGGCGAGGTGTGGTGCTGGGGCTACAGCGAGAGGGGCCAGCTCGGATACACGGCGCCGCGGCCTCCCGAGTGGGTCTCCGCCCAGAATGCTCGCCGAATCGACCTGCCGGCTGAGCGTTATCTGGACATCGTCGCTTTCGGCTTCGGGGGATGCGCGCTGACGAGCGACCGCGAGCTCTACTGTTGGGGCACGCCCTACGCTGGGCCACCCTGGCCCGTTCATCGATCGCTCGACGGGGTCCAGTTGGTCGACGCCAGACGGGGCGTGTGTGCCGTCGTGGGACAACGGCGCGCGCTGTTCTGCGATCCCTACGGTCGCGAAGGCCGAAGCGCCGACACGCCGCTCTTCCTCGACACCGGCCGACGTGATGTCGAGCAGCTCGTGGTCGGTCCCTTTCCCTGCATCTCCGACGCCGAGGGCCGGGTGCACTGCCGCCAGCGAGGAGCGTGGGAGCCGGTGGGTCGATATCCGGGAGGACGCCTGGTCTCCACCGTGACAGGCGTCTGCGTCCTCCGCGGGCCGCGTGTCGAGACGTGCATGCCGTCGTCGAGCACGCCCACGACCGTCCAGCCGCTTCTAGAGCTCGCCTACTGAGCGCGTGACCGCCCGCCGAGCGCCTACAGCGTCTCGAACTCGGCAAACAACGACGTCAGCCGCAGCGCCTCGGCCATGGACTCGGCGTCGCCGAAGCGGTCTTCCTTCTTCTTCGACATCGCGGTGAAGATGACGCGGTCGACGTCGGCGGTGAGCTCGGGGCGGACGGCGCTGGGGGGCGGAGGCATGGAGTTGGTGATCGAGATCAGCAGCTTGGCCGCCTTGCCGGTGAAGGGGGCGTTGCCGGTGAGGAGGCGGTACAGGAGCACGCCGACGGCGTACAGGTCGGTGCGCTGGTCGATCTCGCCGTCCTCGTAGAGCTGCTCGGGGGAGATGAATTGCAGGTCGCCGAGGAAGGTGTTGGGGCGGGTGAGGATCGAGTCGCTGTCGCCGCCGAAGCGGCGCGAGACGCCGAAGTCGAGGATCTTGAGCACCTCGCCCTCGCGGGTCTGCGCCATGAAGATGTTCTGCGGCCGAAGATCCCGATGCACGATCATCTTCTCGTGCGCGACGGCGAGGGCGAAGAGCAGCTCCTGGCCGGTCTTCATCGCGTCGCGAATGGTGAAGGGGCCGATGCGCTCGAGCCGATCCTCCAGCGTCTCGCCCTCGAGGAACTCCATCGCGAGGAACGCGCGGCCGTCCTCGAGGCGGCCCACCTCGTACAGCTCGACGATGTTCGGGTGGCTCAGCGATCCGGCAAGCTTGGCCTCGCGCGCGAACCGCCGCTCGGACTCCTCGTCGGTCTTGGCGAGGATCTTCACGGCCGCCTTTCGCTGCAGCAGCGCGTGCGTCGCGGCGTAGACGACGCTGCCCTCGCCCCAGCCGATCGGCTCGCCGAGCTCGTACTTGCCCGAGAGCATCGTGCCGGGCGGCAGCGAGCGCGGATCGAACGGTGGACGCGAATTGCTCACGGCGTCCGAGGATAACGCGCCGACCCCGGCCGGGAGAAGGTCGGGCCCGATCACGTATGCTGAGGGCGTGCGTCCTCTGTGCCTCGTGCTCGCCCTGCTCGCCGTGACCCCGGTCGCGCGGGCGCAGGACGTCGAGGCGATCCCGGTCCCGCCCGCGCCCGCGGCGGCCCCGGCGGACGAGGTCGACGACGACGCGCTGATCCGCTGGGCGTCGCGCTCGCTCGCGCTCTGGCGCGCCGAGCCGGTGTCCGACACGCGCCGCTTCCCGCCGCTGCCCCCCGACGAGTACCTCGAGCACGGCGCGGCGGGGCCGACCGCGCGCCTGCCGAGCACGGTGGGGCGCGACGGCGGGCGGCTGCTCGCCGAGCTCGGGGGCGGCGCTCTGGGCGTCCTCGTCGGCGGCGGCGCGGGCGCGCTGCTCATCTGGGCGGCCAACGAGGGCGGGGCCGAGGACGACTGGCTGGCGATCGCGGTCGGCGGCGGCGTCCTGCTCGGGTCGCTCGGCGTCACCGGCGGCGTGACGCTCGGCGCGCACCTCGCGGGCGGCCACGGCAACTTCGGCCACGCGTTCATGGGGCAGGTGATCGGCGCCGCGGCCTCGCTGCCGCTGGTCGTGATCGGCATGGAGAACGACGCGCTGCCGCTGACGCTCGTGGCGCTCGGGGTGCTGCCGCTCGCCGGCGCGATCCTCGGCTACGAGATCGGGCACGGCGAGCACGCGCTGTCGGGCGGTCCCGTGGCGTTCGTGGCGCCCACCCGCGGCGGCGCGTTCGCGGGAGTAGCCGGTTCGGTCTGGTGATTGTTATCTTCCCGCACTGACGAGGAGGCTCGCCCGTGTCGTTGCCGGACCGCCTGATCGGTGGTCGCTACAAGATCACTCGCAAGCTCGCCGAAGGCGGCATGGGTGAGGTGTTCGAGGCTCAGCACAACCTCTCCAAGAAGAGGGTCGCGCTGAAGATCCTCTTCGCGCACATCGGCAAGGACGAGGCGGCCCGGCAGCGCTTCCTCCGCGAGGTGAGCGCGCCGGCGCAGATCGGGCACCCGGGGATCGTCGAGGTCTACGACGCGGGCTTCGACACCGAGGACGGCTCGCTGTTCGTCGCGATGGAGTTCGTCGACGGCGAGCCGCTGCGCGATCGCCTCGCCCGCGGCGGGGTGTCGCTCGAGCAGCTGCTCGACTGGTTCGAGGAGATGCTCGACCCGCTCGCCGCCGCGCACGACGCGGGGATCGTGCACCGGGACCTGAAGCCCGAGAACGCGATGCTCGCGAAGCAGCGCGACGGCTCGGAGGTCATCAAGCTCCTCGACTTCGGCATCGCGCGCGACCTCGACAGCTCCAACAGCAACGTGACCCACACGGGCATCGCGATGGGCACGCCGCACTACATGGCGCCCGAGCAGGCGATGAGCGCCAAGGGCGTGACCGCGGCGGCCGACGTCTACGCGATGGGCGTGATCCTGTACGAGGCGCTGGCCGGCAAGCCGCCGTTCGACGGCGAGACGGCGAGCGCGATCGTGGTCAACGCGTGCACCAAGGCGCACGCGCCGCTGTCGCAGGTGGCGCCGCACGTGCCCCCCGCGATCAGCGCGTTCGTCGATCGGTGCCTCGCCAAGGAGCCGCAGGGGCGGCCGGCGACCGCGGGGCTGATGCTGTCGGAGCTGCGCCAGCTCCGCACCCAGATCGGCTCGGGCGCGATGTCCGCGACCCTGGGCGCGGGCGGCCAGTCGACCGGCCCGATGACGGGCATGGCGGGCACCCCGCAGCCCACGCCGTACCCGACGCCCTATCCGACCCCGAGCCCCTACCAGCAGACGCCGCCGCCGCAGATGACCCCCAACGGCACGGCGATGCTCCCCGCGGGGGGCGGCGGCTACGCGACGCCCGCGCCGATGAATTCACCGGTGCCGGGGACCCACCCCGGCGGCAGCTTCGGCACGCCCGCGCCGAGCGGGTTCGGCACGCCGCCGCCCGGCGGCGGCTTCGGGTCCAACCCCAGCTACGCGACCGGCGTCGGCGCGGGCTACACCCCGTCGCCCGCCGGCTACGCCACCGCGCCGCCCAAGAAGAAGGGCGGCATGGCGATGGGCGTCGTGGCGGCGCTCCTCCTCGGCGGCCTCGTCGTGGTCGGCGGCGGGATCGTCGGCCTCGTGATGATGATGTCCGGCGACGACGAGGACCCCAGCGGGCGGGTCCAGATCTCGACGAACACCACGGGCGACCTGTTCATCGACAACCGCCCGCGCGGCGCCGCGACCCACGGGCGCACGCTCGACGTGTCGCCGGGCTCGCACACCTTCCAGATCCGCGAGAACAACGTCGTCGTCGCGCAGGGCACCGTGCAGGTGCAGGAGGACGCGAACCAGACCGTGACCCTCGCGCGCCAGCAGCAGCAGGCGGGCGGCGGTGGATCGATGATGCCGGGCAACCGGCAGACGCTGAACGGCCAGCTCCGCCCCGGCGACTCGCAGGGGCCCGACGGCAAGTACTACGACACGTACACGTTCAACTGGACCGCGGGCAGCCGGGTCGTGATCGACATGGACAGCAACGATCTCGACACGTACCTGCGGCTGCGCATGCCGAGCGGGCGCGAGATCTACAACGACGACCGCCCGGGCGGCGGCCTCAACAGCCGCATCGACACGCAGCTCACCGAGTCGGGCGTGTACACGCTCTACGCGACGACGTTCTCGGCGAACGTCACCGGCGACTACACGATCACGCTGCACGGCCCCTGAGGGCTCACCACTCGCTGCTGGAGCCGCTCGCCCGGTCGCCATGCTGGCGCGCGCGGAGCACCGCGCGGAAGCTCGGCCGGTCGGGGTAGCTCGCGTAGCGCGCGCCGAGGCCGGCCACCGCGAAGCCCATCGAGACGACCGGCCGGTCGACCACGAGGTGCAACGTGACGTGCGTACCGCGGTCGGTCAGCCAGTCGCACAGCGCGGCGCGCAGCGGGACGCCGCCGCCGCGCATGTCCCACGCGTCGAGGAACAGATCGGCCGCCTCGGGGTCGAGCTCCGCGCGGTCGAGCTCGCGCACCAGGCCCGCGCCGGTCCGGGCGTCGGCCACCCCCTCGACGTCGACGCGGACCAGGCTCCGGTCGACCCGCTCGAAGAGGATCCGTCCCTCCTCCTGGCTCAGGAGCAGCGCCCCCGAGCTGAGCGTGCGGCGTCCCGACCTGCGCTCATCCCCCACAGCGCGCTCAGTGTATCGGCGGTGGGCCGCTGCGCGGGGTTTCAGGGGGGCTACAGTTCGCCGGTGACCCCCGAGGCGCCCAGCGACCCGCGCGTCCGCTCCACCTGGACCGCGGACGGCCCGTTCGCCTACACGATCGAGGGCGACGGGCCGCCGCTGCTGATGCTGCACGGGCTCCCGGGCTCGTCGCGCGACTTCCGCTGGCTGTGCAGCGCGCTCGGCGGACGGGTGCGCGCGGTGCGGCTCGAGCAGCCCGGCTTCGGGGCGACCCCGGCGGAGACCGAGACGGGGGTGACGCTGGCGCACCGGGCGCGCTTCGTGATCACGGCCGCCGACGCGCTGGGGCTCGAGCGCTTCGCGGTGCTCGGCCACTCGATCAGCGGGCCGGTGGCGATGGCGGTGGCGGCGCGGGTGCCGCGGCGGGTCACGCACCTCGCGCTGCTCGGCTCGGTCGGCCTGCACCCGCACGCGCTCGCGCGCCGCATGCGGCGCCACCCGGATCTGTCGCGCCTGCTCGAGCGGCGCCTGGTCCAGCGCCTCGTGCTGCCGACGATGCGCGAGGGCTTCGTGCGCGCCGGGTTCCCCCGCCGCACCCCCGACCGCGAGATGATCCAGTCCACGCGGATCTTCCACCGGCTCGAATTCTCGGCCGTCCGCGACGCGGCGCGGTCGGTGCGCGCGCCGACGCTGATCGCGTGGGCCGAGGACGACCCGATCGTCGAGGCCGCGATCGCGCTCGAGCTCGGCGCCGCGCTGCCCGCGGGCCCACGCCTGCCCTTCGAGGACGGCGGTCACAACCTCCAGAAGACCCGCGCCGTCGAGCTCGCGGACGCGCTCGTGGAGTTCCTCGCCTAGGCGGACGCCTGGGCGGCGGCCTTGGCCTCGGACTTGGCGCGCTTGGAGTACTCGCGGAGCTTGTCCGGCGGGAACTTCTGCAGCCGGCGCTTCATCAGCGCGATGATCTCTTCTTTGGGGCGCGGCTCGTCGCGCAGCTCGACGAAGTGGTCGGCGAGCGTGTCGTAGCGCTTGAGCATCAGCAGCAGCCACACGAGGAAGAAGTCGATCTCCTCGAAGATGATCGAGTCGTTCTCGATGTACTTGTCGAGGTTGTCCTCGAGCTCCGGCACGTGGTCGGTCCAGTGCCGGTTGGCCACGAGGTGATGGCTGATGTGATAGCCGTCGTTGAAGCAGCGGCGGTTGTACCGGCCGTTGATGCAGGTGATCGACGACTTGTAGTCGTTGTCCGGCTCGTCGGGGTCGACGAACGCGTGCTGACCCCAGTTGCCCGCCATCATCAGGACGCGGATCGCGACGAACGGGATGATGAACACCGTCAGCGTCGCGCCGAGGTTCACGAAGCTCATCCCGATACAGAAGAGCCAGAACCCGATCTCGCCGACGAGCATCTTCCGCAGCACCTTCAGGCGCTTCTTGCGGAGCTGGTACGCCGTCATGTCCGGCAGGATCCAG
>Ga0070728_10007219_pt1 | contig 10209 bp, 10 predicted proteins | sample tdDd471_FD_66723 | JGI IMG/M metagenome (GOLD analysis project Ga0070728, IMG submission 66723) | Marine sediment microbial communities from the Atlantic coast under amendment with organic carbon and nitrate - tdDd47.1 | ecosystem: Environmental > Aquatic > Marine > Coastal > Sediment | place...
ACAAATCTTACACCAAGGTTAAGATGGTTTTGATCCACCAGACGGAATTCTTCATCAGTAATTTTAAAATAAGCCTCGGCCACCTTGCCCGTCCATACCTTACGAGTCTCCTGTGCGTTCAGATTGTCCTTATCGAAACCGAGTGAGGTTACAGCCTGCAACTCTTCCCAAGTTGTAGCATCGGTTGTAAAATCTTCTTTTAAGGCTGCAATTGTGGTGTAACGATCCTCCAGAAATGTCAACAAGACCTGCTTGCCTTTCTTAGTGGCATAATCAAAGGCCATATAGCCGTCAAACAAATGCACTCCCATGCCGGGAAAGATATAATCTGTCCAGTACATTTCATTATCCATGAAATAACCGATCAACATCGGGTCATCCACATTTGGCAAAACAGTAGATTGCATTTTCTGTTTTACCTTGGCCCTGAATGCATCAGCAAAAAAATCAATCGGCCCCACGTTGGCCTCTGCAAGATATAAAATCACAGTATAGGGCATTTTGTCCTTGAACAATCTCCAGCTACTCCAGGCACCAACCGTGTTCCAGCCCCATTCTTCACAACGCTTGGCGGTGGCCACCGCCCATTCTTCCTGTGACTCATACTTGGCTTCAACAGCTTCGCGGTAATAGTAGTGACCATCAATGGATTTTGTTCCGTTGTATCCAAGCACGTTAATACCAGTCGAGAAAAACGGGTGCCCTTCGGGGGTCATGAACCACCACTGCTCATCTATCTTTTCTGTTCTGAAAAAGCCTGTCGCATCGCCTGTATAGCGCAAAGAACCGAAATACTGGTCGAACCCCGGATCGGGAACATCTTCCTCTTTTTCGGCTTCATCTTCTATTTCCAAATCAAGATCAAGCTCATCTTCAATCTCAAGCTCTTGCTCAATTTCTTCTTCCAATTCCAGTTCCGCTTCAATTTCTTGCTCCATTTCAGCATCCAAATCGCCGTCTTCGTCTAACTCCAGCTCTGTCTCTGCATCAACATCGCCATCAGCAGCTTCAACATCCGTCTCGGACTCTGAAATATCTCCATCAACTAAGCCTGTGTCGTTATCTCCACATGAAGCAACCATCAAAATACAAACCAGCAACACACCTAAAACATTTATTTTTTTCATAGCATCTCTCATTAGGGATAAAACAAGGAAAAACAACGGGCACAAATACTAACATCTATTTACATTGATTTGAATCTTTTTATTGTGAGATCAGTGTACCAACCTGATCTTTGTAAAATAAATCCATCAGCAATTTGAGAATCAGCGTATAATTTCATTTTTCACTTGGATGAAATTCGTCACTCTGTTAATCATTGATTATAGAAACAAAGTTCTAAAATACACAAAAGGATTAGAGCATGGCCGAAAACAGCAATAGCGAAAAAGCTCCGGTTTTGATATTGGGGGCTGGCAAAAACATCGGTTTAAGCCTGGCAAAAAGATTTGTAGCAGACGAAATCCCGGTGATTATCAGCTATCGTAGCAAACCGGATGACGCAGTAACTCTACAGCTTGAAAACCCGGATCTTGTCAAAGGTTGCTTTGCCCTTGATGCCAGTACACCCCTAACAATTGAACGCTTTTTCAAGCAGGTTCATGAAAGCACAAACACACTTTCTGCACTGATAAATTGTATCGGCCCATTTATGCAAAAGAGCCTTTCCGAAACTTCAACAGACTCATTCGACCGCATAATCTACGGCAACCTTAACCAGAGTTTCAACTGCGCAATCAAAGCCTTGCCCTTTTTAAAAAACAACGGTGGCGGAAGCATTATACAATTCACTTTTGCTGGAGTGGAAAAACTTTCGGCCTACAGTCTTAGTGCCGCCTATGCAGCCTCCAAAGCCGGTCTTTTATCGTTAATACGCTCGATGTCGGTGGAATGGGCCAAAGACAATATAACAGTCAACGCAATAGCCCCGGGTTTGACCGAAATAGTTCCGCAATCCCAGCAACACCTTTTTAAAGACATCCCCTCAGGTCATCCGGTGAGCCTTGAAGACATCTACAAAACTACAGAGTTTCTTCTCTCTGAAAACGCTCGTCATTTAACAGGAACAAACCTTACCGTTTCCGGTGGCTTCGGCTGGAAATACCCATAGTAAAGGATTAATATGCAAAAAGTTTTTTATGCAGCACTGGTTTTATTGGCAGTAGCTCTGGTTATGTCTCTGCCCATGCATATTCTGGTTCCCATTGTAGCAATCTCGGTCGCCTTATACTTGTACTACGATGTAAAAAAGCAATCTTTCAACAAAAAGCTGATTGCTGCCTTGAAAATGTCTGTTGACTCAACTGAGAACAAGGAAATAGCCGAGAGTTTTAATGAGATTATTCGTTTAAGAAGTAAAGACAGGTTTATCGAAACGGTTTTCGTTGGAGCTGCAAGAGACAGACTTTTACCGGATGCCTTAAAAGACGACTTGCCAACTAAATACAGTGTTGAAGAGTTATCCGAGTATCTACTAGAAAACGCTGGCCAACTGGCCCAGGGAGAAACCTACGAAGAGCTTGAAAGCAAGATTTTAAGAATTAAAGAGGGCTTAAATACCTAAAAAGCTGAATAAGCACCAATATATATCTAAACCGCCATTATGAGTTGTTAAATTTTATTATTTCACGCGAGGGGAGCTTTTGGTTTCAATACCTAACTGGGATATTTTCTTTCTAAGAGTGTTTCGGTTGATACCAAGCATTTGGGCAGCTTTGCACTGATTGCCTGAAGTGTGCTCTAAAACAGAAAGAATCAGTGGGCGTTCCACAGAGGAAATAACCGTCTGGTAAAGGTTGCCGGGAAGCCTGTCATCCAACAACGGAACAATGTTGGAAACTTTTTGATACACCACGTTTTCCAGGGGAACTTTAGCCAAACTGGAATTATCATTTTTGTCTGATTCCATTAGATCTTGGTGATTCAAACACAACTCTACACTCACTGCTTTTCTCCTTTTATGGGTATCACTAGGCGTTGCAGCTCAAGGGGCTATACGGCTCTTCCTCTAATTTGTATTGGTTAGATGCCTACTACCAAAGGCTGTACATGCAACGAATCTATCCAAGGATTCATGGCTTGTCAACAAACTTTTTTAATAAAAAATTACCTCTGAAATTTCAACAAATTAGATGTGCTACAATTACATTTAATGTACCATAAATAAAAAAAGAGGGAACAAAAACATCTTTTTTTTGGTTTATATAGCTTGAAATTGTGTTTTCATTTTATAATATTGTTTTCACAAACTTGACAACAGGGTATTTCAAGAGTTAACTAGGTACGTTTTTTTTGGTACTTGTACATTATAGTACCACGATCTTGAGGAGGAAAAAGTGAGCGATAAAAAAACAGATACAGCTGTTATCCTTGCAGCAGGATGGGGAAGCAGAATTCAATCTCTTGGTGGCGAGGAAGAAACTGTTTCCAAACCTCTGATAGAACTTGGCAATATCCCGCTTTTAACCAGAGTGGTACAGACTCTTAAAAAATCCGGCATAACAAATTTTGTAATTGTTACAGGCTATCTGAAAGAGCGCGTTGAAGCAGTAGCCTCAAAGCTCTCCGAAAAGGAAGGCGTAACTATTACTCCGGTTTTCAATCCTAAATGGGATACTTTGGCCAATGGAGTGTCCCTGTTGGCTGCAAAAGACGTCATACAGGGTTCATTTGTTCTAACCATGTCGGATCACGCCTATGACTATCAGATTGCCGAACAGCTGGTTAACGAAGGCGCACAGGACAAGGCCGTCAGACTTTGTATCGACCGTAAAATAGATGAAGTTTTCGATATCGACGATGCCACCAAGGTTGTAACCAAAGACGATAAAATTGTCGAGATCGACAAAGCACTTAAAAACTACAACGCCCTTGATATCGGTCTGTTTTTCTGCACCACAGAAGTATTTACAGCTTTGCAACAAGCCTATGATGAACAGGGAGATTGTTCACTCTCCGATGGCATGCGTAAACTTGGTGAAAATGGCAGATTTGGTTATATGGACATAGAAAAATTCTGGTGGCAGGATGTTGATACCCCGGAAACACTGGTACATGCAGAAAAAATGCTCGCAGAAGGTCAGCTACGATTCCCCGATTAGGAGCTATTAAAATGAGTGATGTAATTCAACAGGCTTTGGTACTATACCCGGAGTTATTCTTTGTTAAAGCATTAAATGCCAGCGCAGGCATGGTAGAACCCACATACAAACTGATGGATGTTCCCGTGATTGTCAGAGTACTCAGACAATTGCAGGATTCTGGTGTTACAAAATCGGTTTTGATGGTTCCCAAAAAATATGGCGAACTGGTTGAACTTATCAAAAACGATCAGCGCATAAATCACGAAGTTCGAGTGGTCACACTGGATAGCAATTCAATTAATGAAGCCTTGAAAGAAGCAATGGCCGACATGAATGGCAGCTCTTTCCTGGTTAGAAGCGATTTCATCGCACCCGCGGCACTTTTAAAAAATCTGGCTTCCAAACCGATAGAAAAAGGTATGCGCGTCTCCACAAACTCCCTTCAGGGAATTAAAGAAGAGCGCAGACTGGAAGAAGAAAACGGCAAATGGTCAATAACGGATGTTCAGGTTCCACACGTACCAATGCTTGGCGCGATTTTAATGTCTGGCGAAATGGTAGACGAGCTTAAAACCAACGGAGATCTTCTTTCTGCCACAGAAAAAGCTAATAATAATGGTGAAGTGGAAATTTTCTCCTGCGAAGCATACTGGAACCACATTGTCAGAACCGAATCCGATATCAAGCCTGCCGAGTTAAAATTATTGAACTCGCTTAGAAAAGATATTGATGGTCTGGTGGCCAGAAGTATCAACCGCAACATTTCTCTGCCGATTTCACACAAACTGATAAACACCTTCGTGACCCCGAACCTGGCCAGTTTATCCACGCTAATTTTTGCTCTTTTAGCCGTCTGGATGGTATCCAAAGGCGGTTACATGTGGATGTTGTTGGGTGCCGCGATGATTCAGTTTGCTTCAATCATTGATGGCGTTGATGGCGAATTGGCACGACTGCGCTATCATTCTTCCAAATTTGGAGAATGGCTCGATACGGTGATAGACGATTTTTCAAACATTACCTTTATTGCCGGTATCACATACGCCGTCTGGCAGGGAGCAGCAGGCCCGGAATGGCTCTTACCCTTCGGTATAATCTCTGTTGGATGCTACCTGTTCATAACGCCTATGATGTACGCATATGTCATCAAATACACCGGTGGTGGTGATGTTTATGCCATCGACTATGACTTCAACAAAGAGGACAGCAAACAGTCCGAAAATCTGTATGTACGTATTATGTCCGGCTTAAAATATGTAGCCAAAAGGGATTTTTACATTTTCAGTATGCTGTTATTCGCCATCTTCGGTGCATTACCATACTTCCTTATTCCCTCTTCTCTGGCCGCTTTTATCATTGTAATCGTGGTTTTCAATCAGCATCGACAAAAAAGAGCGGAATTAAAAGCCAAAAAACAGAATTAATCTACATGGGTGGGTGACTTGTCACCCACCTTTTTTTTATGTACAATATTTCCGTGAGATTAACGCGGATTTGATGGAAAGGATTGGATATGTCAGACAGCAATGATATCAGACGGGGCATAATTCAATCTCTAAACAACGAGATGGCCACAGTTGCAGTTTCCAAGCGTGGAGCCTGTGACGGATGCAGCGAAAAGAGCCTCTGCTTTGGTGTTGGAGACGACAAATCCGACATGATCAATGCAGCCAATCCAGTTAAGGCCAAAGTGGGCGATATGGTTGAAATAGCCATGCCAGAAGGCATCTTTGTCAAAACCGCCATGCTACTCTATCTGATGCCGGTTATTGTAATGATCGCCGGAGCCTTTCTTTTGCCAATGTTTACAACTATTGTTGACCCCGATTTCACTGCCATAACAGGTTCCGTAATAGCTTTGATACTGTCTGTTTTGTTTATCAAGGCCTACGACAAACATGCCACCAAAAGCACACGCTACACCCCGCAGATAAAAGCTGTAGTAACTTTACCACTTGGTCAAACCTGCGCAGCCAAAAAAAACTGATAGACGACAATATGGTGTAAATTGCTTTGGGTTGGAGTGGATCGCTGATCGGCTCGATTTGTTGAACAACCTAGTTGGTCAGCCCAAAAACGAGGATACCAATGGGAATGCGTATCTTGGTGATAACAGCAAGGTTGTCTCGTGGGCCATCACCGAAATTTTTCTGAAATTCTACACCGACAACGCTCCAGCCTGCGGAAACGTGCAGAGTGAATTCTTTCTCAAGTGTTACTCCAAGCCCTGCCTCGGCCCACAGACCTGATAAGATATGCGAATATACGGTTTCCAATGTAAAGGCTTCCACCTGTCCCCAGCCTTCAAAGGCTGCGCCAAGCGAAAGATAGTGAGGCTCATCAATCAACAACACTCCAGCACGAATTCTGCCCATTCCACGATAGCGCACACCCGGGTCACCGTATGCCACAACGCCACCTTCAAGCTCAAGATCCCAGCTTATTCCGCGATTCCCGGCTCTGGACAAATCTATCGCCTGCACTTCTTCTTTGGAATCAGCGTTTTGCTCTATAGTGTTTGCATTTTCGCTGGTATATTCAGAAGCATTCTGCTTTTCAGGGTCATCCTCTGCATTAAGCACATCAGATGTTGTTTCAGTCTCATTCAGATATGCCGATGTCTCTTCTGACTCGTCAGCTTGTTCAGAAGATAGATTCTCCTCTGCCTGCTTACTGCTATTTTCCACCTCTGGAGCAGTTTTATTTTCTGCCTCAGAATTGTTTTCCTCAGCCATTGCAAAAGAACAGGAAAGCAGCAATAGCAACGTCAACAAGAAAAAGACTGTCGTAGCTTTAGAAAATCTGTTCATAAGTACTCCTGAACATTTTATATAAGAAGATATTTAAACAATCAGCCAGATGTATTGCTTGGTTTACTTTGCTTCCAGAGGCTTGGTAATAGCCGGCCTTAGTGCCAGACGCAAATGATATTTAATGTCTTCAAGACCATCAATTCGTTTACCGGAAAGTTGTTTAGACAAACAGCCATAAAAACCTTTGACGTCAGTTGAACCATCGTCAACTATAATCTGTTTTTTCAGCACAAAAAAGGACAGTGAAACAGGTTCAGCAGCGATCGAATTACCACTGGCAGCCTTTGCACAAGCGGCATTTGCTTTGTAGATATGACCAGCAAGCGAGGAAACCATCTTGTTGGTATCTGTTTTAGGATAAAGAGATACAACCAGATCCATGGCGGGCAATTGCCCAAACTTTTCGAGTTTCAACTCGAAAGTCTCATAATCCAGGTTACTTTGCTGTTTGTTTTTCTCTTCTGTTTCGCAAGATGTAAGCATTGAGAAAAGAAACAGTACCAATATAAAAAAGTAACCCATTCGCTTAATAGCAAATGGGTTACACATAGCTCGTAAAACCATAATTACGGTTTGTCAGCTGTGCTGCAGGATGTAACGCCAGCATCGGTAACTTTGCAAACATAGACTTTGCGGAGGGCGCCGAACAGCAGACCATCGTTACGGGTAATGACAACTTTGTCGCCAGTTGTGGAAACGCCACCGTATGAGCAACCACCAACGGCCAACATAGAAACAAGACACAGAGCCAATACTAAACCTTTCATAATTACCTCCTCAAGAAAATTATTAATGTATGCCGATATAGTTTTCCCCAAAACATAATTCAGGTTTTCGGCCTTTGGAATGCTTTATTTCGTATAACATAAATAAGATGAAGTCAAGAAAGAAAAGAAATTTTTAAGATTAATTAGTTTGGCATTCAAAACTGTGACAGTTTGTTTTGATTACATTTTAGGCAAGTAATATCATAAACATGCACAATTTCAGATGCACTATTTAAGGAAAACACCTCGTATTTTTCGCCTTTTCAGTCTTGCCAATAAGTGATCCGCTATGAAAGGGAAGTACCAAATTTCAGGCTTTTTTAGACACGAGTGTCAGTAGGGAAATCTCGGAAGGTACACCGATCCTGATTGGTGGCCCCCAATATCCGGTTCCGCGATTGGTGTAGACCAGTAAATCTTTATAAAGGTCCAAACCCTCCACAAAAGGCTGCTGCAATTTAACCAGATAATTCCAGGGAACAAACTGCCCGCCGTGGGTATGACCTGACAGTTGCAGGTTAAATCCAACCTTGGCAGCCTCGAAACAACTTCGTGGCTGGTGTGCCAGCAGTATTTTATAGTCTGCCTTTTTATGCTGGTTCTGACTGATTGCCTTTAGTGGTGACGATGCCTCATCCGGTGTAAACCTTTCAGATTCATAATCTGTCACACCAGCCAGCAACAAATCACCATTGGAAGTAGAGATGATACGGCTTTCGTTGCTTAAAACAGTCATTCCAAGCCTCTCAACCTCCTTGAGCCATGGTCTGACTCCCCAGTAGTATTCGTGGTTACCTGTGACATAGTATGTCCCGTATTTGGCTGAAAGATCTTTAAAAGGCTCGGTATCATGCTTTAAAACGTCAACATATCCATCAATCAAATCACCTGTAACTGCAATTATATCAGGTTTAAGCTCGTTTACGGTTCTGACCACCATCTCGGTAAAGTCTCTTTTTAGAGTTGGGCCAATATGCATATCACTTATTTGAGCGATTTTCATTCCCTCAAGCCCAGCCGGAAGATTGTTAACCTCAATTGAAACTCGTTCAATGGTCGGTTCACCAATGGCCACTCCTGCCCCAAAGCCTGCAAGACCGGTAGAGGCTCCAATAATCCCCAAATTGGCACCGTTAATCATGAATGTTCTGCGGGAGATATTTATATCCTCAGTCTGTTCACCCTCACCAGCTTCAGTCTTTTTAAACTTGCCATTGGAAAACTGATACAGCTTTTTGCCAAGTCGAAAGAGATCTTTGATCAACAAACCGAGAAACACCAAAACCATAATTCCCATTTGCGTAAAAGATACCCAAATCAGGGCATTCAACCACATCGGTTTAGGTGGCGAGGTATAAATTCGATCCATTACGGGGCCAGCCAAAAGCAAAAAGGCCATAATGTACAGCGTAATCCAGGCAGCTACCCGCAGCGGTTTCTTCATTCCGGAAGGGCTTATAAGTCTGCGACCCACATAAAAGTGAACCAGCATTACGATAGTGCATATTACAACAGCAAATCCAATCATTTTATCCATATTCTGTAAACCCTAAATAATATCTGCCTTGCTTCAAAATTGGCAATCAATCAATATTTCAACAACTTGGAAAAGCTCCAGACAGCTTAATCCTGTTTACATAACTTTTGCCATTCTAGCACACTGTATTAAAATAAAGATCGGAATTACACAAGATAGAACGAAAACACCCCCGGGATTATTCCCGGGGGTGCATTAAATCGAATAGAATCAATACGCTATTCAGTGCCGGCAGGTTTCAAACCGAATTCCTTGTGACACTCGTTACAGAGTTTGGTGGTTGCATCAGTTGCCGGTGCAATGCTCAACTCTGCATTATCATGGCAGTTTGCACAGTGCTGCGGATCTGTTATGCCCGGTTTGCAGGAATCGGCAGTTGCGCCCTCTCCGGTGCAATTGCTATCCTTGAACAGACTGACATCTGAAAGCATGGCCTTGGTTTTGGCATCGGCCTTCATGTTATGGTGACAATCCATACAGGGTGCGCCACCCATGTTGACGTGAATTCTGTGAACATTGTAGGCATCTTTGGAGATGACCTGCATTGAAGGCAAATCTGTTTTTTCTGCCTCTTCAATGTTCATGGCCTGCTGTCTTTCACGCGGGAAGGCATGACAAGCTCTGCAGTTTCGGGAACTTGGGCCACGGCCTTTTTCCTCGTGACATTCCCAGCAAACCTTATGAACCACGTTTTCCATGGTCAGCTTTTCGTGTTCTTTCTCGTAAATGTCGTGTTTTTTATCAATTCCCGTCCAGGGCCACGGAACATGACATACATCACAAGTCTTGATGTTGTCCCATTTTACCTGATCCTTGACTCTCGGCTCATCGAGGCTATGACATTCGACACAGTTTGTGTGTGTCTGATGTTTAAGGCTGTTCAGGTTGGTAACCTTGCCTTCAAAGTGACAGTCGCGACAGGCGCGCATGGGGCCATCTTTGGGGTCTGCATGGTGACAGCGGTTGCAGTCAATTCCACCACCGGCATGACCATCATGTGACCATGT
>Ga0070728_10007226_pt1 | contig 10202 bp, 6 predicted proteins | sample tdDd471_FD_66723 | JGI IMG/M metagenome (GOLD analysis project Ga0070728, IMG submission 66723) | Marine sediment microbial communities from the Atlantic coast under amendment with organic carbon and nitrate - tdDd47.1 | ecosystem: Environmental > Aquatic > Marine > Coastal > Sediment | place...
CGCGGCCGCGCCATATAAATATTGTCCCGACGCAAAAACGTCCAGACCGTCTCAACATCAAAGCCGGCCTCATCCAATTTACCCAGAATGGCCTTTCGCTTCATAAAATGATTGCTGTCGTAAGCATAGCGCTCAGGATCACGATCGAGTATGGCCACAACGGCACCGGGCTTCAAGGCTTCCTTCAACTGACGCATCAGCGCCACAGGCCGCGTTAGATCGTGAAAAACATAGACCATGACCGCCAGATCCAGGCTCTGTGGCTTAAACTTAGGATCTGCCTCCCCGCCCAGAAGGACGTCGATATTCTCCAAGCCTTCAGCGCTGGCCGCTCTCTCAAGTGTTTTCAGAGACGACTTGTCGATATCGTTGGCAATCACACGGCCGGCTGGCCCGACACGACGGGCCAATTTCATCGTAAAATAACCTCTTCCCGCCCCCACTTCGCCCACCACCATGCCGGGACGCACCTGGAGAGAGTCAAGGACACGCTGCGGCTCAATATTTCGGTCTCGTGCACTTTGGGCCCAAACGGCCGTCCCCAGCATCAGTGTGATGCACAGGACAGATGTCAATTGACGACGCATATCGCCCCCTTTGACAACAGAATATCCATACATGAAATCACGTTGAGGGAAGGAAGGCGGTGCGGCAAAACCTGATGAACCCAAGGAATCGCCCCTCCTTTGTGCAGTTCAGGAATCAATCCGCACCGCCTTTGGGGTAGTATTGAGGAAGAAAAATGGAGCATGCCACCGCTTCTGCAGCGGCCTCTTCGTCACGCTCCGGCCATAGTGACCAGAACCGAAGAGCGTCTATTCTTCTTACGGACCAGCCAGGTAAAAACCCCATCCAGGCGTTTTGTCCTGTCCGCCGGTCTGACTGATTATTAAGCAAGTGTCGTGCCAATATTGTTTTTATTAAACTTAATGCTGTACCCATGCGCTATACCCATCTCCTGCTGTCCGGCGGTGTTACACCGGTGTACGCCAGCGGACAACCCCCGTCTTTTGTCGCCTCCCACAAATCGGGTATATCTTTTTCATGCCCGCTCAGGCGCCAACACCTCGACGTTGCAACAAACGAGAAAGCCAGTATAAAAACCGCAAAAACCAGAGGAAGCAAGCTGTAAAATCAAGGGATAGAGAAAGAAAAAGGGCATAATACCGCCTTCATTCCTGAGTGCAGGGAAGCTGAAGCCGCGCCGAGACCCTGTCCAGATCTTCATCCAGGAGCAGCAGGCTGTAGCCATCCGCATAGGCGTGGTTCAACCGCTGCCTGATCTCAATAAGACGTGGCTCCAGCACACCAATACGGGGCGGTTTCTCCCCCACACGGGTAATTTCTATCTGTACATGGTTGTCCATACAGGCCATGCGCATCTCAAGACGCATGGGTCTTCCCTCCTGTCCCATGATCACCTCTAACAGCGGTTGCAGCAGCATATTGGGCGTGGGACAGTCCAGGCACTCTGGATCGACATGGATCACCGCATCAAAATCATGGCCAAAACGGATTTTTTCTATGTCGACAAAGATACGAATAATCTCCAGCTCACGCTCCAGAGGGACCAGCAGCCCCCCCTCATCCAATGCACGGCGAAGAAAGTCGGAGAAACGGCTGATGAGTATATCGGCCTGGTTGATGTCCATGTGGATCAGAGCCGAGAGGGCGTGCAAAGTATTGAAAAGAAAATGCGGCCGGATCTGCCTTGAGAGGAAACGATACTGCGCCTGAGATAAACTGGCCTGTTCCCGTGTAAGACGAAGCTCTTTTTCACGATAGAGGCGCAGCTTTTCAACCAGATAGGCGATCACGGCAATCAGCCAATAGGCGAGAACATTATAATGGAGTAGATTGATAAATACCGGCGTATAGTGCTTCAGAAAGGCGTCGGCCATCTCTGTCCAACCGTAACGCGTCACCCCGTAAACCACGGCCACCACCATGGCGGAGAGTCCGTTCAATCCCAGATGCATCATGATGGATACCGGCCAGCGACGCCCGTGAAAGGGATAGCGGCGCACCATGTGGATGATCAGCGGCGTCAGAAAGGCCCAGGGATACCAGCGGGCCATATTGAAACGGAACGAAGCCCAGAACGCCGGCGGCTTGCCCTTCACCCAGTACCAGACATAGGTCTCACTGGCAAAGAAAGCCGCAAGAATTAAAAAGATTCCAAAAATCCAGAGAGAATTTAGCAGACGTTGTCGCTTCACATCGCTCCCTGCGTTACCCCGCTGTTCTGCGCGCCACTGAATCAACACCGCCTAGGGGGATGTCGAGTCCTGAGAGACAGACCATGCAATCGGCCCATCAATTACGCCACAAATATAGAATCGAAGCACGACAATTCCAAATCCCATGGGATCAACACGTCACTTTGGGGGACCAATGCGATGGCTGTGGGGATGAAACTCAAAGGCCGCCAGGAAAGGCGACCGGGCGGATTAGAAATAATCCTTGAAATTCTGCCTGTATTTACGGCTCAGCGTGAGCTGCGTACCGTCTTTGAGATCCACATGATACTCGCCGTTGAACCAGGGCTTGATCTCTTTGATGGACTCAATATTGACAATATGCGACCGGTGAATGCGGATGAACTGCCTGGGGTCCAGCTTGGCCTCCATACCCGCCATGGTCTCACGCATCAAAAACTCTTCCTGGCCCACATGAAGGGTGACATAGTTGCCCGCGGCCTCAATCCAGTTGATATCCTCGGTTTTGATGAAGAAAATCCGCCCTTCCGACTTGATGATGAGTCTGTCGGTGCGCTCCTCCTCCGGCTTGACATCCACGAGCAGCTGGCGAATCTGATCAGCAATGGGATCGTCTTCACGGCCCAGATGTTCACGCGCCCGGCTCAGGGCCAGATAAAACCGTTCCTGGTCGAAAGGTTTGAGCAGATAATCCAGCGCGTTCACTTCAAAGGCCTGCAGCGCGTATTGATCGTAGGCCGTGACAAAGATGACATGGGGCATCTCATCGGCGCCCAGCGCCTGGATCACGCCAAAGCCGTCCACCTCGGGCATCTGCACATCCAGAAAGACCAAATCGGGCTTCATCGACTGGATTTTATCCAAGGCCTCCGCCCCATTCCTGGCCTCTCCTATGACCTCAAGGTCGGCTTCACTCTTCAACAGATCAAGAATACGCTGACGGGCCAGCGGCTCATCATCTACAATCAGCACCTTGGTGTTCATACGGTTAATTCTCCAATTGGCGGCAGCGCCTCACCGCGATCCACAGGCAGTTCTATGATCACACGCACCCCTCTTTCAGAACCGTTCTTCACGATAAAGCGATGCGACTCACCGTACATCTGGCGCAGCCGTTCCCGCGTGTTGGTCAGACCAATACCTTTCTTGGCTTTTTTCGACTTGGCCGGATCGAGGCCGTTGCCGTTGTCCGCTACCTCCATGCACAGTTTTTCCCCATGGAGAGCGGCCCGTATCGACAGATCACCGCCCTCTTTGCGGGGTGAGATCCCGTGCCGGATGGCATTCTCCGCCAAAGGCTGCAAAATCAAATTGGGCACCAGAATATCCAGTGCCTCCGGATCAATCTCCATGTGCACGCGCAGCCTGTCCTGAAAGCGCGTGGTTTCTATCTCCAGATAAATCTTGAGGAAATCCAATTCCTCTTTCAAGGGGACATGATGCCGGTCGCGGTTCTCCAGGCTGAGGCGCAGCAGATCACTGAGGCGACCGATCATCAAATCGGCGGCATCGGGCTTGTCGTGCACCAGCGCAGAGATGGCGTGCAAAGTATTGAAGAGAAAATGAGGATGCAGCTGCATTTTTAATACGTCAAGTTGCGCCCTGGAGAGCTGCGCCTCCAGCCGCGTGGCCTGAATCTCCCGCTCTCTGGCGCGTCGTGAATAATCGAGAATATAAAAGACACCGACGATAATGGCGTAATAAAGCACATTCCAGGGGAGCAGTTTGAGGAAGTAAACCACGTAAGCGCCCACAGAAGGCGGCCCATAGGGTTTGCCGTAGTAGATATACCAGACAAAGAGAAAATTCTTCAGCAAAGAGAAGAAGAGCGCAGCTGGAAAATGCACGCCCAGGGCCTGTTTCAGACGTTTTTTCTGAAAGGGAAAACGATGCAGCAGCCAGACAATCAGCGGTGTGAACAGCGCCCACGGCAGAAAGTCGATGCAGGAACTGATGAAAGCGCCGGGCACATTGGCCACGCCGCCTTTCACATATTCGGTCAGTGATTTGGCGCCGGTAAAGAAGAAGATCACGACAAGAAACGCACCGAAAATTGCCGCGTAATTCAGCCAGAATCGTTTTTTCATGAATGTGCTCCGGATTCCCATGTCAAGGAGAGTCATTCCATTCTACTGGGAACGCGGCCCGAGGTTTCAATAAAAATAAATGATTAACAAATAACACCGGGTGTGGCAGCCGCACCGGGCGGGCATGCCCCTCAATCCCACGGGGGGCTGTGGGAAGGGACAGCAAAACGGCCTTGCGCATATTGGGTAGCGTGCATCACGCTTTCAAGACGCACCAATCAGCCCCGGCGCCCTCGGGTGGGTGCGTTTGCCAACGCAGTCTACGCGAACGCTATTCAGCCTGGGCTATCGACATAGGCCACACGACTTCTTTATTCTAACCGTGACACCCGACGATGTGGGAGCTGCACCCGGCAGCCATGACCCCCAAATTGAGAGGGGGCCAATGCCTATAGAGAAAACCTCCATCTACTCCGGGTAAAATATCTCCTTTGCCCGGTTAAAAATGACGTTGGAGACGTTGTCTTTGCTCTGATAGTAGCAGTTCGTATAGATGACAAAGTAGCTTCCACTGAATTCAAACATCTGCGTCTGGTAACCGAATACGGTCCCGTTGTGGCCAAGGGCGCCACCCATAGACGCAACGCCGAGGCCATAGCCAAAGCCGTCAGCAACCTCAAAGTCGAACTGCTCATCCCGAATTTCGTCAGAGAGGAGCTCACCGCCTAGGAGCGATTCCAGCCAGATTAGCAGATCGGGGACAGTGGAGACGATGTTTCCTGCCGACCAGACCGCTGTCGGGCTCTGGGCAGAGTAGTCGTACAGCTTTCCGTCTGAGTCTTTCTCAAAGTAGCCGTGCGCATAGTCACCGGAAAACGCCTCCGATTCCGGCACAAAGGTGTGTTCAAGGCCTAAAGGGTCAATCAGATGCTTTTTTACAAACGCTGCATAGTTTTGGCCGGACAGCTTCTCAATGATGAGTCCCAGCAAAATGTAGTTGGTGTTGGAGTAGCTGAACGCCTCTCCCGGAACGGACTGGAGACCGTAGTCGACTGAAATTTCCACCAGCGCTTCCGGCGTCCACTCCCTCAGCGGGTCATCGATCATCATGTAGAACGGGTAGGTATCTCCGTACGGCACCCCCACATAGTCTGCAAGCCCGCTGGTGTGATTCATCAGCATCCTGACAGTGATTCCGCTGCCGTGAAGAGAAGAAAATTCTTCAAGATCCGGCAACAGTGACTCCACGCTGTCGTCCAGTTGAAAGAGGCCATCCTGATAGAGCAGCAACGCAGCTTTTGCAGTGAAGGTCTTGGTTGCACTTCCTACCCGGAAGTATTGATCTGTTTCAAGAGGGATCTCATTCTCTCTGTCCGCAAAACCCGTCGAAAGGCTGAATAGGGTCCCATCCCCCAATTTTATAGCCATCGAAGCCCCTGGCGCGTCATATTCGGTGACAACCTCATCCAACATCTCTCTCAGCAACTCCAGCTGAGTCTTCGGGGGCGTGTTGTCAAGGCCGTTGTCGCAGGCGGATAAAAGCAGTAACAGGGTCAGAGACAACACCCGTAAAATTAGTTTTGTGACGCCGTTCATGAACTGCCCTTAACTTTCTAAAATTTACTGTTTCTTTTGATTGTCAGTATTTCCGCATTCAGGGATTCGCACAGGACATGCCCCAAAGAATCGATCCATTTCTATCTCTTCAGCATGGGCTATCGCCACAGGCCACACGACATCTTTATTCTAACCGTCCCCGCCAACCGCCGTGCAGAAACCCCAGACCATCACTGTTTCAATAAAAATAGAAAAATTAATTCAACAGGGTCATGAAACATAAACGATCTCAGCAGGATTGTCAAGGGCCGCATGGCTTTTTTTACATTTATAGACTATTTCAACAACACTTCACTAAAAAACAACAGTGACCACAGTGCAGTCCTTTGTCTCAAATAAATTCACCTAGTTCCGCAGCAATATTCACCTGATATGCCGGAGCTAATAACGCAATATCTGAGAAAAATCAACTTAATGTGTCAGCAACATTAACCTCATGTGCCTGTCACATTAACCTTATGTGTCACCTTATGAGCCTGCCATATTAACCGCATGTGTCTGAGACATTAACCCTATGTGTCCGAGACATGACGTTGATATATTTAATTTTCTGCGTGGAAAAAACAACAAAAAAACAAATCTACAAATTTCAAAAGAGACAAACAAAACCAACTGCCAAGGCGCCTTTAACCCTTTTGCGTGCAGTGCATTTTTCTGCACGCAAAGAGACAGTTGATTTTAGTTCGATCGCTAGCCATCCCGCACCTGAAAAGGGGCTGGCATAAAAATGAAACACCTCGTCCCGCGTTCCCCAGCGGGCCGGGCCGAGAAAGAGGCCGCTATGGGGGCCGGGCGGTGTCATTAAGTTACGATGAAACTTCGCGCAAATGCCGATTGCATTTCAACTGCGAAGCCTTTTTTGGATACTTTTTTAGCAAAAAAGTATCAAGACATTTCTAGAAAACATCAACCGCGTGGCGCTTCGGCCCACTCGATTCGACATAGTGCCAACAAAAAGATCAAGGCACCAAATTGAGCACGCATACCACCCCCGGCGCCTGGCAAGAGCCCACCTTTATTCCTGATAGCGAAAAAACACTGTAACCTTTCTAAACAGCATGCGTATTTCTAACAAGCTGTTTATTCCTGGATCCGAACAATTCTTTTACCATCTTTTTTCGAAATAAGGAAAAAATAAAAGGGACTGACATGAAAGTGCTCAACCGTCACGAAGAACTGGCGCTTCTGGCCGTCTGGCGCCTCCAGCCTGAGGCCTACGGCGTCTCCATCCGCCGCTATATTTCTGAAACGACCGATGCGACCTGGTCTGTAGGCGCCATTTATGATGCCCTGGAACGCCTGGCACTATGGGGGCACTTGACAACCACACAGGCCGATCCCACGCCACAACGCGGCGGCCGCAGCAAACGCTACTATTCGCTTACCAGAACCGGCTATGAAGCCCTCGTGTGCATGCGGTCTGTTCATGACACACTCTGGGACGCTTTACCTGATCTGGGTTTTGACGTCTCTACTGCAGGGAATGAATAGCGTGAAACAGCCGCCAAAAGTTGCCAGCCTCATACTGGCAGTGGCCAATCGGGAACCGCTTCGTGCTGCCGTATTGGGCGACTTTCAAGAGATATACGATGAAATCCTCGAGGCCCAGAACCTGTGGACCGCCCAGCGCTGGTATTGGCTTGAGGCGCTGAAATCCATTCCACAATTCATGAAATTCTATACCACCTGGAGAATGACGATGTTAAAAAATTACTTAAAAGTCGCCTTCCGAAACCTGCTGAAAAGCAAATTCTACTCCCTGATTAATGTCATCGGCTTGGCCGTGGGCATGGCGGTGTTTCTCTTTATCTCCATTTACACACGCCATGAACTCAGCTACAATAAATTCCATGCAAATCATCAGTCCATTTACGAAGTGGAAATTGGAGGCGAACTCTCTACTGCCGCGCCGCTGGGCGCGGAGATCCAGGCCCAATTCCCTGAACTCCAAGCCATGGTCCGCATTGATGCAAACTATGGGGGGGGCCGGTCTCCTTTATTGGTGACCGGGACAGACGAAACACTGAAGCGAACAAAGACAGAGAACCTGTTGTTTGTGGATCAACATTTTTTTGATGTCTTTACTTTTAAAGTCATCCATGGCGACCCCGTCACCGCATTGGAACAGCCTTACAGCATGGTTTTAACTCAGAGCCTGGCCATGCAGCTCTTTGGCAAAACCGATGCAGTCGGGCAGCGCATTCACTATATCGGGGATCGGAGCTCTACGCCGGAAATGGAAATGACCGTGACCGCGGTTGTCGAGGATGCATCCAGCAATTCCTCCTTACAATTTAACGGGTTGGTCTCATTTGCCACGCTCTATACCTTTAACCCCAACGGATCGCCAGTGGATAAGGACTGGGGCAACTGGGGCTATCGAACCCATGTACAACTGGATCCCACCAACAAAGCAGCCTTCGAAGAAAAACTCAATGGATTATGGAAACGTGCTTCTTTAGCCAAATGGCCCGATTCTGAGCCCGACCCGTTGACTTTGGTGCCTCTGGCAGAGATTCCCTTCTTTAACAACAACCGGCGTCAGTTCATCACACTCATGCAGATCATTGGTATTTTTGTGCTGGCCATTGCCGTGATCAACTTCATCAATCTCACCTTGGCCCGGGCCACCACACGGGCCAAAGAAGTGGGCATCCGGAAGGTCGTGGGTTCCACCCGGCAGGAACTGATCCGCCAGTTTCTCTGTGAGGCCCTTCTGATGAGCCTCATTGTCACCCCAGTGTCGTTTGTCATCATTGAGTTGGGCAAACCCCTCTTTTACAGTATTATTCAAATGGAAATTGCCTTTAACTGGATTAAACAGCCGGGCCTCATTCTCCTGTTCATGGCCACCATCTTTACGGTGGGCACAGTAGCCGGCCTCTACCCGGCTGTGGTCATGTCCTCCTTTAAAGCGTCATCCATACTTAAGGGAGAATTGAACCGTGGAAGAAGACGTCAGGCATTGCGTTTCACGCTGGTGGTTTTTCAATTTATCATTTCAACGGCCTTGATATTCAGCACTTTGGTCATTTCAAAACAGATCAACTATCTCAAATCAAAACCGCTGGGCTTTGATCAACATCACATTATCCACTGCAAACAGAGCAACCAGATTAATGAGCGTTATGATGTGTTTAAAAACAGGCTGCTGCAAGATCCCAATATTCTCTCCATGACGCGCAGCAATTCGGCATTGGCGCAATCATTAAATATTGGCTCGACTGCAGAGATCAACGGCATCAACCGGGAATTCAGGGCCACCACCGTGGATCCGGATTTTCTCTCAACCATGGGCATTGAATTGATTGAGGGCAGAGACTTCTCCTGGGAAATAAAGAGCGACTACTATAAAGCCATGGTGGTCAATGAAACTTTTGTGAAGAAATTTGATTTGAAGAATCCCATTGGCCAGGAAGTTCGGGGGTTTCTCGGTTATACGCCGGTGATTGTTGGCGTGATGAAAGATTTTCATAATGACTCATTCTACGAGCCCATCCAACCCTCGGCCCTCATCTATGCCAATTGGAACAGCACCATTAATATCCGTGTAAATGGAGAAAATATGGCCCAGAGCTTGAAGGCCATTGAAAAGGTATGGAATGAAATCTCAACGGAATTCCCCTTGGAGTATCAATTCTTAGATGAAACATACGGCAAGCTTTACCAGTCAGAAGAAATATTGGTACGCATACTTACCTCTTTTGCCTCCATGGCTATTCTCATTGCCTGTTTAGGACTGTTTGGCCTCATCTCCTACAGCGCACAGCAACGCACCAAGGAAATTGGCATCCGCAAAGTGCTGGGCGCCTCTGCTCAGGGTCTCATGGGTTTGGTGGCGCGGGAATATCTATTGTGGGTGACCATTGCCAATGCAATCTCTCTGCCTCTGGCTGCCTGGGCCATGCTCAAATGGATGAACAACTTTGCCTATCAGGCACCACTGACCGCAGCACCCTTTATATTGGCCGGCGCCAGTGCATTGGTCATTGCCCTGGTAACCGTCAGCTGGCAGGCCATCCGTTCAGCCAATGCCAACCCGTTGAAGGCACTGAAATATGAGTAGCGCCTAGGCTCCCGGAGCGATTAACCGCCGGGGGGCGTCAGCCTTGATCGCCCGGGGGCGCTGCCCCCGGGCGAATAGCGCGTAGGGTGCGCTGCGCCTTCAAAACGCACCGACAGACCGATAAAGCCTTTCAGCATGGGCTGACGCCATAGGCCACACGACATCTTTACGCTAACCTTGATCCCCTGTCAGGGGCACAGCCCCTTGACGATCAACAGGACGCTATGTTGCGTCTCATGCTAATTATATACTAAACAATATGACCTTTACTTG
>Ga0070728_10007227_pt1 | contig 10201 bp, 2 predicted proteins | sample tdDd471_FD_66723 | JGI IMG/M metagenome (GOLD analysis project Ga0070728, IMG submission 66723) | Marine sediment microbial communities from the Atlantic coast under amendment with organic carbon and nitrate - tdDd47.1 | ecosystem: Environmental > Aquatic > Marine > Coastal > Sediment | place...
CCGCAATTATCAGGAACCGATGGTCAATGGGAAAGCACTAAAATGCGAGCACTCAATGCCATTACCCAATCGTTGTTTAAAAATGATGTGACTATGGTGATTGGATCAGACACTGGACCGGCGTTAACGCAACCCGGGTTGTCGTTTCATCGAGAACTTGCATTACTTGAATCGTTAAATATTGAGCGTCATAAAATTCTAACGGCTGCTACAACCAATGCTGTTAATCTTCTGAGTAATGGTATGCACAGTGGTCAAATAGCTATAGGGCAACGTGCGAATTTAATTTTGGTCCACACGAATCCTTTAGAGAGCTTGGCAACATTGCAAGAGCCTGAGGCGGTGATAACGCGAGGTCGTTATTTAAATAGAGAGCAACTGATGAGTTTAAGAAAGCAAGGAACCAACCATCACAATAGCTACGTTGTAATTGGTTGGTTACTCGAAAGCTTGTTTACTCAATAGGTAAGAAAATGTCGGTGATCATTTCATGCTCACTGACATCGGGGAAGAAGCTCACGCGTTCAAAAAATAATGGAAAGTCTCGTAATTGCAGCGGGGTATTTTGTTGCGAGGCATGTTTGAACCACGTTGAATAAAGATAGTTTACCGCGACATCAATGGTATCGTCGCTACCGATATGTCGTATCTTCGCACAGCGTCCTGATGGAATGCTTAAAAGGTTGATTGCACTATTGTTTATATCTTGAGTAAGCGTAAAATCTGTCGGTAGTTCGCAAGCAAGATCCAACTGAAACTCATCGTCTGGTGTGGCTTTAGGATCGCCGTATAAAAAATTGAACGTACGACTTTTAGTGGGTGAGAGTCTATTGAGTTTACGCCATGCGATAAACTGGCTGATGGTGCTACCGAGTGTTCGAGGCGAGCCCTTATGCGTCATGCACGCAACCTGGATCTCAGGAAAGTCGATTACGTCGACTTGAAAAGGTGTTTCAATGGATTCGATATGGTTAGTCATTAAATGATTCCTTATGGATACAATGGATTGATAGTTTTCATTCCATAAAGACCAATCAGCGGATTTGCGAAAATCACTGGGGGATTGATTAAAGTGCTGCTTAAAGGCTCGAGAAAAACCTTCGTGACTAGAAAAGCCTGATTCAATAGCAATATCAACCACCTTAATAGGCTTGCGATAAGCCAACAAAAACGCAGCTTTCTTTAAACGCAACAACTTAACCAACTGTGTGGCTGAAATACCAAAGTGCGCAGTGCAAAAACGTTGAAAGTGAAACTTAGATAAATAAGCATGACGACTCAATACGTCTAGATCCAATGCATCATCTAAATGTTCTTCAATGTACTGAAATATTAATTGAATACGCTGGTTATGATTCATATCGGTCGTCGTTGTGCATTATTAAGTTGTCGTCGTGCATTATTAAGTAAAGCTGAGTTGTAAAGTGTCTTTTTGGAACTCAGCTAGAATAGAACCGAACAGTGTGTTTATACTTGACCAAAGTTGCGCAGTTTTACATTGAACTCTTATTGCTCAACTTTAGTCAGTCGAACGCCATCAACCACCATTTGCCATTGACCATCAACCTGATGAGGTGGTTCAGTGACCGTAAACGTCGTCGCCATAGGCCCAATGCCAACCACAAAATTGTCTCCGTCAAATTCTTTTAGTGGACCATTGATTGAAGTGGTTCCACCATTTTTTAAGCGTTTATAAGAAACACTTCCGTCGGCCAATATCAATAATGCCATTTCGTGGCTTTGCCACATACCCGCGTAATCCAAGCGGTCTTGCGGTAATGGATCGCTACAGGCGGACAAAAATAAAACAAGTGAAAAGAAGGTGATTACTCGGATTTTTACCTGGCTAAGACGTAACATGAAGCAATAATTCCTATGACCGATGGGGTTAATGTTTAAGTGTGATTCAGTTCATCATATAGTCTTTCGATATATAATTCACGGTATGAATGGATTGAAAAAACATCTCATATTGAGTAATATCGCGCCTTTATTGAGCACGGATGGCTAATTTCGAGGTGACTCTCCTGTCCGAGCTGCCTATTTTTTGATCAGGGATTAATGATGTCTATTCGTCGCTTTTTTGCCTCGGTGCTTGTTATTGCACTGCTTTTACCTATGTCTGCGTTTGCTCAACGTGTCGCAATTTTTGATGGCAAGTTATTCACTTGGCATCCTGGCATACCCGATGTCACGACGATTAACTTCAATGACAAACCTGCTGAAAATTGGAGTTTAACGGTTTTCAATGGCGGATTTCACAGCACTTACTGCCGCATGTCGAGTGCGACCATCAAAATAAATGATGTGGTTATTGCTGGGCCTGCCGACATTAATTTGCAAACCGCAAAATTCAGTACGCCGGTCGATATCCAATCTTCGAATGTTTTATCGGTAGAGTTAGCTAAAGATAATGATTGCGTTATCGAGCTTTATTTAGTGGGTGTTGGCATTACCCAATCTTTGAGCATTACGTCTTCGCCAATGTTACAAGCGTCGGTGGGTGAAGCATACACTTATACGTTACAAACCAGCCCAATAATTGACTGGAACAGTTCAAACGTCACCTTGAACACAGCTCCAAATGGAATGACCGTTACGTCGGGAGTATTAAGTTGGACGCCAACGAGTGCGGAAGTAGGTAATCAAGACATCAATTTAACCGTATCGAACAGTCAATACGGAAACGCACAACAGAGTTTTACGGTCGCTGTTAGTGCGACAAATCAAGCTCCTGAAGCGAGTGATTTAACGGTTCAAACAAATGAAGATCAGGTTTTACTTGAAAGTTTAGTCGCGCAAGATGGTAATGGCGACAGCTTAACCTATGAAGTGGTGACTCCGGCTCAAAATGGTGCTTTATCGCTTAACGGTGAGCAATTTCAGTACACGCCAGTCGCTGATTACTTTGGTAATGACAGTTTCACTTATCGAGTATTTGATGGCGAACTCTATTCAAATTCTGCGACCGTAAATATTCAAGTTGTCGCGCAAAATGATGCACCGAGAATCACCTCAACTCCACTTGTCGCTGTTAATCAATTACAGACCTATAGTTACCAAGTCGTTGCAGAAGACGTTGACGGTGATTCTTTAACTTATCAGCTTTCTCAATCTCCCGCTGGCGCTACGATTGACGCTAACGGTCTGGTTACTTGGTATGCCGGTCAGGTAGAGAATGTTAATTTTACAGTGGTTGTTGCTGACACTACTGGCTTAACGGATTCTCAAAGTTTTAGTGTTGACGTGGTCGACGTGAACGAAGCTCCGAGCATTTCGAGTTCTCCAGTTACCACGCTCGAAGAGCGTAACCTATACACCTATGCGGTTGTCGCGACGGATCCCGATGCGAATGATGTTTTGACTTACAGCTTACCGCAGGGTCCTCTCGGTATGGTCATTGATACGGTAACGGGAGAAATTGCTTGGAACACCGATGCCAGTCATATTGGTGATCATTTGGTACAGTTATTGGTGACCGACCAAGCGGGATTAACCGCAGAGCAGTCGTTTACTATTTCAGTGATTGATCGTGATGACGCGCCAGTCATTACCAGTAATCCGGTTACGCAAGGATCGGAAGACAATGGTTACAGCTATCAGCTAACGGTCAGCGACGAAGACATCAACGATACATTTACCTACCAGTTAATTTCTGCTCCGAGCGGAATGATTATTTCTAACTCAGGTGAAATCACTTGGACTCCAACACAAAGCGATGTTGGTGATCACATCATTGACGTTTCTGTGCAAGACTCGCGCGGATTATCGGCCTTACAAAACTATACGCTGAACATTAGCGAAGTGAATGATGCGCCTGAAATTACTTCAACGCCGATTACTGCTGGGCAAGAAACCGTTGGGTACGAATACGCTATCACCGTTTCTGACAGTGACGATAGCAGTTGGCAGTTTGCTTTGATTACTGCGCCTGCTGGTATGACGATAACGCCAGCTGGCATTATTCAATGGTCTCCGCTGCGCGGTGATGCGGGTAGCTACTCTGTAGAGGTCAGTGTCAATGATGACAGTGGCGCAACCATTACTCAGTCTTACACATTAACAATTTCGGTTGCTCCAAACGAAGCTCCGACCTTATCTAATCAGTCGATTTCAACCAGTGAAGATACGTCGGTTACGTTCTCTCCGTTAGCCAGTGACATTGATAATGATGCATTAACTTTTGAAGTGATTTCAAATGCCAACAATGGCAACGCGACAGTAGAGCAACAACAGATTTCTTATACACCTGCGCCTAACTTTTTTGGTCAAGACAGTTTTGTTATTCGCGCGTTTGATGGCACTGCTTATTCAACGAATGCGACCATTTCAGTCTCGGTTGTGGCTGTGAATGATTTACCTGTATTGCAAAACATCACATTAACCACTGCAGAAGATCAAGCGGGTCAAGTGAGCGTATCGGCTGTGGATGTCGATGGCGATGCATTGCAACTCGAAGTGGTCGGTGTTTCTAGTTTAGGTCAGGTCAATGCAACTTTTCCTCAAATCAGTTTTCAACCAAATGCTAACGTTAATGGTTCAGAAACGTTAATCATTCGTGTCAGTGATGGCACGGGGTATTCAAACGATGCGACGTTAACCATTAATGTTACGCCAGTGAATGATGTGCCACTAGCGGCTGATGTTAGTTTGCAAGTCGATTATCAAACAACGGGTACTGTGCTTATTGAAGCCAGTGATATTGATAGTGATCCGTTAACCGTTGCAATCGTGTCGGCTGCACAAAATGGCCAAGCAACTGTTTCAGGAATGAACATCAATTATCAACCGAATAACGGTTTCTACGGCAGTGATGAATTAACGTTTGTAGTCAACGATGGTAGTGCAAACTCAAGTATTTATTCGTTAACGATCGATGTGATTCAACCGGCAAATAATCCGCCAACAATTACCAGCACTCCGAATACACAAGTCAATGTTGGCGAAGTGTTTAATTACCAATTACAAGCCACCGATCCGGATGGCGATGTGTTGACCTACAGTGCAGTCGCTGCTCCGAGTGGATTACAAATCGATCCACAAAGTGGACTAGTGAATTGGACCGCAACGGAAGAGTTTGAGCTGGGATTACAAACCAGTAATACCGCTTGTTCAGTCTCTCAAAGTGATGTTGGGCAGCTGCCTGTTGCAATGGATACCGTCTATCTCGTTGATGGCTCTGCCTCAATGATGGACGTCTGGAAGTTACTCCCTGATCATTATACCAATTCAGATATTGCAATGATTGACAATGGAATAGGTGCCGGTGAAATAAAGAATCGTTACGGCCTAATTGGATATGGATATGCTTCGACAGTTATTAATTTTCCACAAGGGATTTGGACGAATTTCAGTGGGCTCTACAATGAAATGTACATACCAGATGGTCCTGGTGGTGGCAGCGGTGATGGTGAAAATGGACTATTAGCTATTCAAACTGCAATTGATAACTACTCATTTAGAGAAAATGTCGCTCGTACGGTGACGCTTTTTGCTGACGACCGAACTCATGCCGGACTAACTAATGGCGAGACGATCGAACAGCTACGCCAGCGATATATTGATAATAATGTAGTTCTAAATGTACTGACCAGTTACACGCCATATTGCACCGATGGCAGGGTTGCAGTAGGCGCTAACAGTGAAAACGTTGCGTTTGTCGCAACGGAAGATGGCAGTTTTGAGCTTTGTGAGTTTGATCGAGAACGTAGCCTTGAAATAGGCTCTCCTGCTATTGATAACTATGTCGAGCCTTTCGTTAAAACAGCATTAGCGACAGGCGGCAGCGCCTTCTCTATCGCTTCTTATTATTACAATGGTGATTATGAATCAGTTCTAGCTGCTTACAATTACCAAATCATTAGACAAGCATCGGTTGTTGCTTCGGGGCCACAAGCGGATTTAAGTTTTGCAGAAACACAACTTCAATACATTGATAATCAATGGCAGTTAAACGTCGTTGTTAATAATCGAGGCTTAGCTGCGAGTGATGTAGCGTCGTTAGAAGTATCGGGTGCCGCTAACGCAGTTATTAATGTTAACAGTATATTACCTGAAGAATCTGAAACTCTTTTCATTCCATTAGGGCTAGAAAACTTAAGCGGTAATTTACAGCTCCAAATTAATACTGGCACAAACGAATGTTTATCCAATAATAATCAAGTTACTCTGCCCGTGGTCTCATTTTTGGCTGATGATGGAGAGGGTGGAACTGCAACACAAACGTTTAATATTAATGTCGGCTCGAATGAGCGATTACATGAAATAATATCGGTGCCGCAAAGCTCATTGAGTTTGGGCTTAGATTTAATCTATCAAGTTGAGTTGTCGAATACTCAAAAGGGCGATCAATACCAATATTCATTGGTAGGTCCTCAAAATGCATCGATTGATCGTTTATCTGGATTACTTAAATTTAAACCAACATCTGAGCAAATAGGTAACCATGACTTTGCTATCACAGTTACTAATTTAGCTGGTGATCAAGTTCAGCAATTGTTTAATATCCAGGTGACCAATAACTATACCTTGCCGCGATTTACCGATGAAACTTTTCAACAAAGAGTTATTAACAATACGTCTTTTGAGTTTCAGCCAACCGTAATTTCTGATCCGACTGCCCAGCTAACCTATAGCTTGGTTCACAATCCGTCCAATTCAAGTATCGATTCTGAAACGGGTGCTTTTATTTACATCGCGCAAGATTCTGATCTCGATGTTATACGTCTAGTCAATATGAAGGTCTCTGACCAATACGGTAACTCAGATTATTTGGTCTTTAGTGTCTTCGCGGATTACCCAAATGTAGCACCGGAGATTATCGATAGTGGCGAAGATTTAGCAATCTTAGGATCAATTCGTTATCAGAATATATTTAATATCATCGACCCCAATGTTAAAGAAGAGTTTGAGTTGAACATAGTTACCTCTGCTCCAAATTTTATAGGACAAGTTTACAACTATTTCACGGTCGATCAGTTACAAGGAAATATGACTTGGGAGCGAGAAGACATTACCGCTTTGCATCCTCTACACGGAGCAGAAGAGAACTTTTTGTGTTCTTCTGATACTGACTTAATTGGATCAAGCTATGCACCCTTGAGATTACTTAGTCGTTATTCAATTGCAAGCTGGATGTCTCCTTTGGTGATGCCTTTATCCGATAGTAATGGTGATGGCGTAATCAACTTAAACGATGATCTTGGTTTGATTGTACATACTAGTAATACTATTCGTGGGATTAGCTTGGATGGCCAAACGGAGTACTGGCTGATGCAATTTGGTTCTAGTGGATTACCATTCGCACCGAACCGACTACATGGTATTGCTGCCGCTGATATAAATTCAGATGGTGTATTGGATATATTGTATATACGAAGCGCAGGAAACACTTTAGTTGCGCGCAGTAGTGATGATGGTCGGCTCCTTTGGCAATCAAGTGTGGAGACCTCAAATAGAGGAATGTCCTTCGGAGATATCACGATAGTAGACGTAGATAATGATGGTTTCGCTGAAATTACCGCAGGCGACTCGGTCTTTTCTCACGAGGGAGAATTGCTTCTCACATTTGAAGATGCAAACTATAACGGAACTAGGTTTTCACCAATTTATACTATCGATGTCAATGGTGATGGTGTTCAGGAGTTTCTCCAAAAAGGAGTTGCTAAAGACATTAATGGTAATGAAGTTGCTCGAGTTGATTTTCAACGCCTAGAAGGTAGTAAAGAAGCATACATGGCATTTGCTAACTTCGATAATGATCCGGCTTTAGAAATGGTGATGGTTGAGAACATAGACTCGAATGTTGATGTGCGCACTATTTCTTTGATTGACGATGACTTTTCTTTCATTTGGGGACCAAGGGAAATAAGAAATATAGGCCCTGTATTCATTGGAGATTTTACTGGAAACTTAAGAAATGAAATATTTGTTTCTGGTGCGGACACATTGTTTGATATCAACGGAGAGGTGATATGGCAACTAGACGATTGGAGTAATATCGATGGTCGCTTAGCAAGCGTTGCAGATATTCAAGGTGATGGTCGACTAGACGTGATTATTCATCGCGAATTGTTCACTTACTTGATCGATGGGTTGACCGGTGTTCAAATGAATCGCAAAAATATCGGTACCTCTTCGACTATCGCTCCAGTCATTGTGGATTCTGATAGGGATCGTAAGCTAGAAATATTGACAGTAGCACGAGGAACGTTAGCTATTCAGGAGTTCGATGGAGTCACATTACAAGATCAATTGCCGACTTATATTAATTCAACATCCGTTATAAAAAGCTCTCTACATACAGATTTTCGTGTAGAGCAAGCTTTGATAACCAATATTGACAATAGCTTCGGTTCGGCGAATGTAAAACAGCGTTACTTTACTACGGGTATGGCTGATTTGCGAGTTGGTCGACCGGTGAGTCGGCAACGCGGTGATATTACAGTTGAAGTAAAAAATAAAGGGACAGCAAATTACCCTTATGCCTTCAATGTGCACATTGTTAAAGGTGATCCTGAGAATGGTGGTGAAGTCATTGCAACTCAACCATCTCATTCATTGAAGATTGGTGAGACCAAACAAGTAACGTTTAATAATTTAGATTTATCGGAGTTTAACGGCGAAGTAACGGCAGTTATTCAAGCGTTGAGTGTTTACCAAGAATGCAGCTTAGACAACAATTACACATCGTCACATACACTTGAATATTCGATTTCAGATAACGCAGGTGAGTCTGATTCAATTTATTTTTTATTGGGTGTTGCGCATCGACAATCTTTAGCGCCCTATATATCTTCCCCTAGCATGCAAAATCTAGTAGAAGGTGTTGAATACAACGAGAGCATCAATGTTAATATGGAGCGAACAATTGATCCGTTAAATCTTGGCACCTTCCAAGTGCACCAAGGGCCAGAGGGATTAGTTATTCATCCGAAAACAGGTGAGTTGTCATGGACGCCGAAACCCGGTCAAGCTGGTTCGCATGAAGTTCAGGTTCAGCGAATTAACTTTGTTAATTTATCTTCAAGTACTTTTACGTTAACGGTTGCTCCATCACCGAACAGTCCTCCTGAGATTACCAGTGTTCCAAATGTCGGAACGGCGGAGATTGATACCTTTATTTATCAAGTCGAAGCAACAGACCCTGATGGTGATGCGATTACCTATCGATTACTTGATGGACCGACGACCATGTCGATCGGTGCACAGTCGGGTTACATTGAGTGGATTGCTGATCAAGAAGGTTCAATCACTGTGAGTATTGAAGCATCTGACGGTCAGTTTACGGATGTACAAACCTTTACAATGGATGTCACATTAAGTAACAGCAGTCCTGAAATTACCAGTACGCCTTCATCACAAGCAACGGCCAATAAAGTTTATCAATATTCGATTCTTGCAACTGATGCTGAAGGTGATGCAATTACTTTTAGTTTAGTCTCGGGTCCTCAGGCAATGACCGTTGATTCTACGAGCGGTGAATTACGCTGGGCGGTTTCAAGTTCTGATGTAGGTTTGCACGATGTGGTGATTGCGGCAACCGATGAGCATGGTTTTAGTAGTAACCAATCGTTCAGTGTGAACGTGAGTTCTGGATTGGTAAATACCGCGCCAATGATTACATCAACGCCCACAGGTGTTGTTGCACCTGATCAGCAATACACGTATAGCTTTATTGCTGTTGACGCCGAAAACCACGCACTGACCTACAGTTTAGAGAATGCACCCACTGGCATGGCCATCAGTGCTCAAGGTCTAGTGCAATGGACGCTGAGTCTATCGGATGTTGGTACTTACAACATTGTGATTAAAGTTGAAGATGAGTTAGGTGCTTATGCCATCCAGTCTTATTCTTTGATTGTAGCGGTTGATGGACAAAGCAATGATTTACCAACCATTAGTTCAACGCCGTTTTCTTTTGCACAAACCAATGCGTTGTATACCTATTCAGTTGTTGCGAACGATCCTAACGGTGATGCTTTATCTTATTCTTTGGTCACCGCACCTACTGGAATGGCCATCAATGGCAATGAAGTCACTTGGACGCCGACGGAAGTTGGTTCGGCATCTGTACAGCTTCGTGTTTCCGATGGTCAAAACTACGTTGACCAACTTTGGACAATCAATGTTTCTGATGAGCCCGTTGAATTCTCGGCGCTCTTATCGCTTGCTCCGCGTGTTGCTGAGCCAAATGAAATTA
>Ga0070728_10007228_pt1 | contig 10200 bp, 10 predicted proteins | sample tdDd471_FD_66723 | JGI IMG/M metagenome (GOLD analysis project Ga0070728, IMG submission 66723) | Marine sediment microbial communities from the Atlantic coast under amendment with organic carbon and nitrate - tdDd47.1 | ecosystem: Environmental > Aquatic > Marine > Coastal > Sediment | place...
CGGCAATTATTAGTCACTTTGGAAGGGAGCAAAAGTCGACTTAAATTGGAAAAGTCTAAAGCTGTTGCCATGCAAGAGCAGGATTGCCCTAAATGTATGACGGGCAAGATGACGCGAGTGCTCCCGATAGCAGCAGTCAAGGTAAAGCGACGATGTTGGTCTTAAACTGAAGTTAAAATAACGACACAACGCTGGATTTTAATTATCAGTAACCAAACTGAGGTATTCCCCTTGCCTAAACCCGGTAAAAAGGGCAAAATGAATGTAAATCCGGTGATTTATCACTGGAAAAATAATTAAAAAAGACATTGCCTAATCCAATCCGGGGGGATTTCAACGGTGCGACAGTTTTAATCAGTCTGCACCGATCAAAACAAATTCCTATAAAGAGAAGCCGGAGTCAAGCGGCACTGTTCAACAGACATTTATACGCAATGCGCTTGGCGTTTTGTGCGTTATTGTAATAACTGTGCGGCGCATTACGTATAAATGCTAAGACGTTAGGGCTAAAAATGATGGTAATTATCTAATGAATAATCGAAAGAATTTATTTGATCGTCTTGATGAGTTTAAAAAGAGAATAAAAATTGATTCTTTTACGCTTGCTGGCGTTCGGCTTACATTTTCTGAAAAAGAACGAAATGAAAACCACTTTAGAGAAATCCTAGATCGAATTGAAAGATCAGATTCTATATCAAATGAAGTGTTTGTAGTATCTGCGCACAATGTCGATGAAATAAAGTTAATAGATAAAATCGATTCTGATCATGAGTGCGAAGTATTCGACAATCCAACAAGAGAACCGGGAGGTTCTGGTGCTAATTCTGCATACATTTTAGGTCTGTTAGGGATAAGAACATCAATAACTGGTGCCGTATCAAAAGATGATGATGGCGACTATTTGGAGTCATCATTACTTAGTGCCGGTGTTAATACTGAATTGCTATATAAAGCTAACTCCCTTCCCACTGGTAAAACTATAACATTAGTTGAAGAGAGCGGAAAACGATTAATTGTTGTTTCACCAGGTATAAATAACGAATTTCATAAACATTGTGAAAAAGCCAGCATTATTGACAGGGCTAAACAATCAAAAATAGTTCATTTATCTTCCTTTGTTGGAAAGGAAGAGGTTAAACTACAAGAATATATTGCAAGTGAAGTGTACGGAAAGGCGATTGTCTCACTGACACCCGGCGCGATATATTCACGAAAAGGCTTAGATAGACTGACAAAACTAATCCAAAATATAGATATTATGTTTTTATACATGGAGCAACTTAGTGATTTAGTTAATAGATCTTCTGCAAAGTCATTTTTGAAGGGCAATGAGATAAGTGATTATCTTAGAGCATTATATAAATGGCGCAGTAAAAAGAAGTACACAAGCCCGTTAATTATCGTTGTTAAGGATGCATATGATGAATCAATGCAGCATAGCTCCAAAAGATTTCTCGCTGTAGGTGTTGGCATCGATGACCTTGATTCCTATATGTATCCAGAAGAATTAGACCCAAATATTCGAATAGAGATGCCTGATACTACTGGTGCAGGTGATGCTGCTGTTGCGGGATTTTTAACTGGGATGTTGAATGGCGCAAATCTTGAGTCATGCATTGATTCAGCATTTATTATGTCTAGATTCGCATCAACATGCATAGGGGCCAGGACAGCATTTTCTGAAAGAAATCCTGATTTACTTGGCGTTGCTAGCGATATCTTTAGTGATGAAAGAGAAAGTACGCAGACACCCAACCCGTATAATGACTGAGTTGGGTGCGTTTTAAAAATTTTTATTTATCTCCGATGTTGAATTTCGAATTGAAGTTAGTGGAGGGACACACTAGAGTTGGAAGTTTCAGAGGAATTACAAAACACCAATTAGTAAATGTCGCAGCTAGACATAAGATTTACTTTGGAAGTTACTAAAATATGCACTAAATAAGTAAAGACAACCAACCCGATAATTTACCGAGTTGGAGTCCCAGGTGCTAGTACCTATTTCCGATGTTGAATTTCAAATTGAAGAGCATTTAAAATACAGTTCATAATAAAGTACATACCTGTTGACGATTTGGGGGATAGATCAATTCCCTCTGGGAGTGTGGATAAGTCTTGAATAGTATATATTGCATCACGAACATTACAGAGAGTGTCAACTTGCATCGTTCCAATGAGTGGATTATGGTTTGGAGGAAAAGGCTTTTGAAAATAGTTCTTAGAGTACCGTTTATTACTTTTTTCTTGGTTCATGGTTAATTTCCTTTTGCAATTATAAAGTTGCGTTAGTGGGTGACCAGGATGGTTTATAACAGCAAAAGGCACTGCTCTGGGTATTTCCCTTTCGGGTATTGTATTCCCCAGACCTTCCCAGCCATAACAAATGACTAAATCACAGGCACAAAAAAACCGCACATATTACAGGTGGCGGTTTTGCCCGCCTTTTAGAGTTATAAAGCTCCGTTAAAGTAAGCATACTCGCATGTTTACGTTTATGTCAAGTTGTGGCATTATCTTTCAATAATAAATTAAAATAAAAATGCCTAACCAATGTTTCAAATTGACCTCGTTCCGCTCCGCTGCACTCGACAATTTAAACTGGCGTTAGCAGAGTAAAAGTAAAATATGTTGCTTTTTAGCTGGTTCATTCCACACCCAAGAAAACATTTGGCTTGTGCTTTAAATTAATATATCCTAAATCAAAGACATAAGTGTAAAAAGTAACCTTGCAAGAAAAAAATAACTTAATGATGTCTGCAAGCTAAAAAAAGTTTATAAGGGGGAGGAGATGAATATATTAATCGCAGACGATTGCTCGATCATTCAAATGATAAATGAAGAATTCATGAAAGATTGGGGTTATAACTTCGATATGGCATCTAATGGAATCGAAGCTGTTAAATTAGCACAGAAAAATAACGGCAAATATGACCTTGGTTTGATGGATATTGATATGCCCAAGATGAATGGAATTGAGGCTACAAAAATTATCAGAAAAACTGCGCCCTATTTCCCTATAATGGCACTAACGGCAAATGATGAATATAAAAAAGAGTGTCTAGAAGTAGGCATGGATGATTTTGCTGTAAAACCATGCCTTCCAGATAGCCTTTTTGCTAAAATAAACGAATTAACGGTAAAAATTACCACAGTAAATATTAGTGAAAACAATCTATTTGTAACTAAGGAAACCCCAATGAACTCTCAACAAACCGCCGTCTTAAAACAATTAAAAGAACAAAATTTATCCATGATTAGTATTTTTGGGACCTCAACAGAAGCGACGTTTGTCGTCAACGAGGTTGTCCCTCAATACATTGAAAAGGAATTTGCCGAGAATCAAAAACAATCGGTGAAATTTCTTGATCATAATCCTGAGGGGAAAGGTTTGTGTCGTTTGTTTGCAAAAACATCAATGGTAGTAAAAAGTTTTATGCTGGATGAAGATTTTGAGAATGAAAATCAGCATGAGATAGAAAAATTAAAAAATATTATTATTAGTAACGAATAGAAGGATGTTTCAAACTAAGGCTTGGCTTTTACTTTTACGATTATACAACTTAATAATAAACCGGCTAAAAATACAATGGTGTGGGACTGTTTGCACGCCGCTTCGTTTTATTCCGACAGCCCGATATTGTTGCGTTATATGCTCATAGAAGAAATTCCAACAATTATATGCAGAGGTAATTATGAAAGACGTATTTTATGCGATAGGGATATTGTCAACATTTATAATTGCCTCATGGAATGCTTATGGTAATTATAAAAACACTAAAAAAACATTATATATCAACACGGTTTCCGCAGACCGAATCAAAGTTATCGGGGAAATACGTGACTCAGTTTCTAGCCTTTGTATTGCTTTAGACTCTTGGATGTTCGGAATGGATGACGGAAAAGAAAAGGCATTGAGCGCACTATATCCAGTGCTTTTGTTATTAGATGATGAAGTGCCTAGCCATAAGAATATGTCAAATCATTTGGAAATTGTAAGGCGTTTCATCGGTAGTACAGATAATCCAAAAAAGCATGAAGAGGAATTTGACAAATTGATGATTGGGCTAATAACAAAAACAAAAGAAATCGTTCAAAGTGAAAAGAAAAGCATTGAAAATATAGTTTCGTTTTGAGTGAATTTACAATTAGGAGATACTAATGAAAAACAATGATATTATTGATTCAGTAGTTAATAAGGAGGTTGACGTGTCTGCCCATAAATTCCAATCACCTGTCGTAAATATTCTAGATCAAAATGCAAAAGATCCAGTAGAAAACAAAATAAAAAAATATCTGCGTTCTGCTGAAATGATAAGCGACTATTATTCATGTCTACATGATGGCATATGTGCAAATCCGTCGAAAGAAGATGTTGTGACGGCATTTAATTCATCTTATGTCCTTTTTAAGGATAGTGAGGGAGAAAGAAATAATATAATTAACACAGAGCTAGGTATGAGTGAGTTTTATAATAGACTGACTGTTGATAATATCATTAAAATGATTTATATCAAGGGAGCAAAAGGAACCGGGAAAACATCCTTTCTGAACTACTTTCTAAACAATTACACAAGAAAAATGGAGCGCACTGATAAGACAATATGGTATAGGGTTGATGTAACTAAAATATATGATGAATGGAAGAGCCTTAATGAGAGTGAGAGAGAAAATAAGATATCCCTACTAGGTTACCTTTCGGTTCAAATACCGTTTGTCACACTAAAATATGAAAAACAAAGTATAGCATTTTCTAATATATTAGAAAAAATAAACAAAAATAAAGCCATATATAAAGCCATGGAGGTGACAAAAAAAGAAGGGGTAAATTTGTCTAAAGATAGCATTAGGGATGTTTTAACAGATATTACAGGAAAAATATCTTGGCAAGCCTCCTATAGAATGGTAAAAAAGGCCAAAGAACTAGGGTATAGAATTTGTGTTTTTATTGATGGCATTGATAATATCGATTTTAGACGTAACAAATTAGATTATGAAGAAATATTAAAGCAACTCATAGGGATTTTTCACACGAGCAACAGGGAGTCGATTGTAGACAAGTATATTATTTCTATTAGAGGTGAAACATACGCGCATTTAAGAAAAAGAAAGCCTGTTTTCTTTAGGCATAAAAATAGTTATGAGTGCTTCACAATCGAACCTGTTAATTTGCATACATTGCTAGAAAAGAAAGCGTGTGCTGCGGAGGAACCTAAAGGCATGCTGATTCACAGTAAAAATGTAAATCATACCAATAATATTCTAAAGAAAGAGAAAGAGAAAGAGGCTGAAGAAGGTAACGAAAAAGGTGTATTCTTTGAAAAATATGATACCTTCCAAGCTTTTGATAAGAGTTTTGTTGATTATTCAAAAAAATATACGAATAGGCTTATAACGGCTTTTAAAAATACATTATCAAAAAGTCCTATACAAGATCAAAATGATTTATTGATTTACTTGGCGAACAATAATATTCGCGATTTCACTATTAACTTCGTTAATTCGTATAGAATGTGGTTATTGTTCGAAAGAAAAAGCAATAACGTGCCCGATGACTCAAGAGTTCTTGAATCGCTAATTTTGAATGGTCGGAGATATGTGGACTCAATGTCAAGTGATAATGAGCAGTCTTTAGGCTACTTGTTACCAAACATATTCTGGTTCAATTCAAATGAGTCAAATGGCGTTTGGCATGGATTGTGTGGATACCGAATCCTTAGATACTTAAATACACCACTAAAGCCAGAGAAGGATGCCATTGTGTCTTTTTTAAAAAGAGAGTTTAAGTACAATAACTCTATTGTTAAGGAAAGGCTTAATTCATTCCTAAAATTTGGATTAGTTACTTTTCAGTCTACAAGTGACAATAAAAACATATTATATCAGATAACTAAGAAAGGGAAATTTCTTCTGCTTCTTACGTTTTCCAATATTGATGTATTTTATCACTTTTCTCTTGATACTCCTCTTGTAGCTGGGAGGGTTGGGATAGAGCTAGATGATTTTGATGAGTTTGATACGAAGGAAATAGAATATCATCACAGAACTGGTGATAATCTGTGGGATGGATACCTCTCTTCATCTATTAGAACATCATGTACGCTGCTAAGGCATATTTTGTCTTATGATAAAAAGGAGCTAAATGAAATAGCTGACAAAAAGCATGAGGAGATGTTTAAGGTTCATCAAGACTATTATGCACCCCTAATTACTGGAATGAGCAATAAACTTGAGAGGCTAAAGGAAGTGAAACGAGATATTTACGAAAAAATGCTACTTGATTTCGAAGGAATTTTAGACATCAAAAACACTGTGAACTTACGGCGGAAAGTATAGATACCCACTCCGGCATAATACAAACTTTTGGTTGTATCAGTTAATTTCAAACTCTCGTATAATAGTGATGGTTAATTGAACTTTATGGCGAAAGGTAAGCTGAGGAGAAGGGGTCAAATCTAACATTTACGCTTAATGCAATTTCTCCGAGAGATTAATTATGTTTTGGTTCCAAAGCGTATAGAGTTAGATTTGCCCCCTCTTTCTGACCTTCTTCATCGATAGCATCAATAAGTAAAGATCATTTTTATTCCCAGGGTTGTTTTGGTTTTTTATATTTCTTCTCAGGAGCCGGCTCCTGAGAAAAAAAATTAAAAAATGAAATGACACCAAGTACTCCATTGCCGACTATCAAAATAAAAATTAAAAAAAAGGCGACAGGACCAAAGTGAGAATTCTTAGCTAAAAAAAATACAACAAAGGAAAGACAAAAGCATACAAACATCCATTTTATAAGAATAAAGTGACGGATTTCCTTATCTCCTTCTCTGTACCTTTTCAGCTCTTTTTTAAACATTCTTATATCCTATTTGTAAGTTACAAAGCAGTGTTTAGTTCTCACTGTAATGAATTACTTGGACATCCAACTGGATCTGATCGATCTACTGGCTGAACATATTTGCTGGTTTGAGAATTGTGGTTCACAAGTTAAGTTTATTAAAGTTTTTGTCACCTGAATAATAGAAATATTGGCTTTAATACGTATCGATAAAAAAATAAAAATACCTGGATATTCCGATATTATAAGGCGTTTCAGTTAAAGAAATTTGATATTTTCGAGCAATAGGCATAATGGATATAATCTGTATTTGAATTCGGCCAATAAAAAAAACTTATCCATTATTGAAATCAATTATATACATCGTTTTATACTGGGAGGATGTTCTGGTACTACTGAACGCGATCCATTAACTTAGATTTGGGGTTGAGGTTGGGGCTAAGACGAAAATTTGTTTTACTTTCCATATTAGCTAGGATAATATCAAAATAAGTGGAAAAATAAAGCAATACAATAAAATAAGTTGATAAAAAGACTAAGATAATTCCATTTTTGGTACTCTAATACGGTAATAAGTGGAAAATCGGATTGGTTTAAAAATTGGTCTGGGATATTTTCCACTTTTAGCATTTAAATATCATAATAAGTGGAAAATTTTGGCAGATATATGTTTTGATATCATGGAAAATTTTCCATGTATTCTGCCTGTTAGCAGAATATTTCTTCAGTATTTTAATCTCAATAGACAAATTAATATGGGGGAGTTCAGATGAATAATAATGTTGATCAGTCGCAGCTTTTAGTAGAAGGTCAAAAATGGCTTATTGCAAAGTTTGTTCTCGTTATTGTTTCTGCTGCTATAGCGGTATTTGGTACGGCAGGATATTTTATTGTTAAGGGGGTTGCTGAAACCACTGCTACAAACATAGCACGTGAAAAAATGCATACAACCACACAGAATGCAGAAGCAGCTGCAAATAAAATTGCAAACGATAGGCTCGACCGTCGTTTTGAGGCAGTTGCTAACACGATATTAAAGAATGACGACTTCATAAAAATGCTACATAAAGCGATAGATGAAGGTAGCTTCAAAGAAATCAATTTAACCATGGAAAAACTCAAGCCGGGCGGGAAGTATTATTTAAGTCTTGAAAACAGAATTTTTGCACTTGAGCCAGAGGGGGAACAGTATATTGCAGCGAACCAAAGAATCACTGATGGATTAAATCAAGTAAATGAGTTAGTTGTTGAACTTCAAAAACAAATCGAAATCCAAAAAAATAACGCTGATAAAAAAATTAAAGAAATTAATAATTCAGCAATACTCCAAGTCAATGGTCGTATTCGCATAGCTGGTGAATGCTTTATGCCTAGAACAATTGTACGTTGTGGTAAGACCGGTGATCATGTAACTTGGTTCAATAAGAAAGAAGACTGCGAAAGTGCTGGTTACCGGTTTGAAGGAATAGCAACTGTTCTTGCATCATGTTAATAAATCTTGGGAATCCACTTTGATTTAAGACTGAAAGTAAATATCTTCTGCTATTTTGTAGCTTTGGCACAGAAATAAAAAACATTTGGTTTGCATTTAAAATTGATATATCCTTTCTTGTTACAATACAAAATTCAAAAGTATTCATGCAAAACTAATGATTTGTCGCATGTCAACAAACTAGAAGAATTTAAAAGAGGGGTGGGAATGAATATTTTAATAGCAGAAGATTGCTCTATTATTCAAATGATAAACGAAGAACTTATGAAAGATTGGGGTTATAACTTCGATATGGCATCTAATGGAGTAGAGGCCGTTGAATTTGCAAGGGCAAATAACGGTAAATATGACCTCTGTCTGATGGATGTTGATATGCCTAAGATGAATGGGATTGAGGCCACAAAAATCATCAGAAAAATTACCAATTACTTCCCCATCTTGGCTATGACCGCCAACGATAGTTACAAAAAAGGCTGTTTTGAAGCTGGGATGGATGGTTTTGCAGTAAAACCATGCCTTCCTGATGACTTATTTGCTAAAATAAACGAATTGTCAGTTAAACTATATCAATTAATAACAAAACCAAATGGCTTTGGTGTAAAAGAGGTGATGCCTGTGGATTCGGATGAATTAAAAGAATTAAAGGAGCTAAAGAAAAAAGGGCTTACCAAATTAAAGTTAGTGGGATTGGGGCATGCTTTTGTTGTTCATAAAAATATTCAAAATAAAATTTCTCATGACTTAATAAAAGAGGGTAAAGACTTATCAGAGTTTATCGATAGGTCACCTACTGAACCGGGTCGATGTCACCTCTATAAAGCAAATTTACATGTTACAAAAGATCTATTCATGCCTGATGAATTGGAAGAAGCAATTAGAAAAGAAGATGAAATTGCTCTGAAATTTAATGAATCCTCTGACAAATATCATCCAGATGAATAACGGCCTAGAGTAAGCTGAGACACCAAATTGGATCTTTAGATAAACTGTTTTTTTTTAATCTGCTAACAATTCACTACACTCAGAAATTTTACTCGCTGCGCTCCTAAAATTCTGGTGAGTGAGGCGTTAGCAGGCAAAAAAATTACCATTTTGCATAAGGTTCACAAATTTGTTAACCTTGTTACATGAGAGAAATTCATTTTTATCGAACCGAATCTGATTTATGTCCAGTTGAAAATTTCCTAGATTCATTAACAGCCAAACAGGCACAAAAAGTGACCTGGGTTCTACAACTCATTGAGGAAATTGAGCTTGTTCCTGTTCAATACTTCAAAAAATTGGTAAACACAGATGATATTTGGGAAGTCAGAATCCAGACAGGTAATAATATCTTCAGAATTCTTGGGTTTCTTGATGATGAGCGTTTAGTTGTTTTGAATCATGCCTTTCAAAAAAAGACACAAAAAACACCAAAAAAAGAAATCAAAATAGCAGAAAAACGAAAGAAAGATTATTTAAGTAGAAGGTGATTTTATGAGTGACTTAAAAAAATACATTGCTAAAAGAAAAGAAAGAGATAGCGAGTTTGCTAATGAGTTTGATGATGGTTACCAAGCTTTTAAAATAGGTGCAGTTTTACGACAAGCAAGAGAATCTTCTGGTTTAACACAAGAACAATTAGCTGAAAAACTTAATACAAAAAAGTCAGCTATTTCCAGAATTGAAAATCATGCGGAAGATATCCGCCTGTCTACTTTAGAGAAGTTTGCTCAAGTACTTGGTAGAAAGCTTGAGGTTTCAATTAAATAAATTGCTAATCGGGTAGCCGGAGGTCTCTAACCTCCAGCCCCCACACCACCCCTCATGCGGGTCCGCAAGGGGCGGTTCACTAACCATAATGAATAACTATCCATCTCTCAGTAAGAGAGGTTAG
>Ga0070728_10007234_pt1 | contig 10193 bp, 9 predicted proteins | sample tdDd471_FD_66723 | JGI IMG/M metagenome (GOLD analysis project Ga0070728, IMG submission 66723) | Marine sediment microbial communities from the Atlantic coast under amendment with organic carbon and nitrate - tdDd47.1 | ecosystem: Environmental > Aquatic > Marine > Coastal > Sediment | place...
GCATGCCGTCTTTATCGGAGCAGATGAAGCCGGTAACGATGGCTATCTCAGGCGCTTCGCCCGGGAATATTGTCCCTGCATTGGCGCGACTGGCATCCCAGTCCACTGCCGGACCCAACTCTCCGTGCTCAACGATAATCAACTGACGGGCGTCGACCCAGCGCACTGCCCTGCCGAGATCATCAGATGCCGCTTCCTGTGCGACGTAGGCTGCCAGCAAACGCGCCGACCATAATTCACCGCAACCACTGACCAGATCGCGGGTTCGCTCAGGTGCATTGCCAACCAAAGCCGTAGCCTGCAACAGGTCATTTACGTCCTTAAGGTCAATCTGAAATGCCGCATCCAATTCTTTCTTAACCGCATCATCTGTAATCAACTCATCAATGGTTGAGTGATAACGGCCCTGAACAGCATCAACGGCAGCGCTGATTCCGTCTTTGTCGGTTTCGGCAGTTGTGACCAGGTTCAACAGCGCGTCGGTCATTCCACCCATCGCCGAAACGACGACCGCCTGTTGAGTACCCGTCTGTTGCTGTATCAGTGAAGCAACGCGACGGAAGCATTCGGCGTCGGCGAGACTTGAGCCGCCGAATTTGTGTACCTGCCAATTGGAATGGGACATGAGCTAAGAACTGCCTGTAATTCGTATAATTTTGAGAATGCCGCAACGCTTACATTGCGGCGAGGCGGAATTGTACTGCCTATACAGTCTTTTTAAACCCCTATATGTCTGAATGAAACGTTGGAAGGCGCTTCATTGGCAAGCGAATTGACCCGGTGTCAGGTGGTCAGTGAAGCCGATGCAGCGGTCGACTCTGGCGAACGCGACAACATTCGTTCAATAAAAGACTTTACTTATAGACTGTATCTTATTGTTTATTAAGCCCTTATAAACCTCTTAAATGCGGGCTGCCTCAAGCCCGTTGCTCTAGCATCGCTAATTTAGCCCGCACCCCTGCGCCAGCGGCGCAGCAAAATAGAGTCCGGACGCAATAAAACACACGCTGAACGCTTGCATGCCTGCGGGCAACGGTAAACAATGCTGCCATGCATTTATCCCGTGAAGAATTTATCAATTGGCCGCATAAGGCGATCACCCTCATCGGCATGTCCGGCGTGGGCAAAACCATGCTGTCGAACACATTGCCAAAAAGCAGTTGGTTCCATTTCTCCGGCGATTACCGTATTGGCACGCGCTACCTCAATGAAGCCATTCTCGACAACATAAAACGTCAGGCGATGGAAGTCGGGTTTCTGCGCGATCTGCTGCGCAGTGATTCCATCTATATTGCCAACAATATCAGCGTCGACAATCTCGAGCCGATCTCCACCTTTTTGGGCAAGATAGGTAACGAAAGCAAGGGCGGACTGCCACTTGAGGAGTTTACGCGCCGTCAACGCATGCACCGTGAAGCCGAAAACCAGGCCATGATTGATGTTGCTGCATTCATCAAAAAAGCTCAGGACATATACGGTTATGAGCATTTTGTGAACGATTCAGGCGGCAGTGTGTGCGAACTCAACTCACAGGATGCGCTCGACGCTATCGGTAACAACACGGTGGTGATTTATCTGCGTGCAGACGACGAAATTGAGCAGAGAATAATTGAACGCTCTGTAACCTCGCCCAAGCCCATGTATTACCAGGAAGCTTTTCTTGACCGTAAGCTGGCCGAATACCTGAGCCTCGAGGGCTTAGCGGACACCTCCGAGATAACACCGGATCATTTTGCCCAATGGATATTTCCTGAGCTGGTGGTACACCGGCGTCCGTTGTATCAGGGCATTGCTGATAAGTACGGTTACACACTTGATGTAAAAGATGCCGAAGGCATCGAAACCGAAGAAGAGTTGCTGGGCCTGATCGGCGATATTATCGGAGCCGGCAACAGCTAACGAAAAAGTTGCAGGAGTCTATGGGCTACTGGAAAGACAAAGTTCTCCCTAAAATCGTTGACCGCGGCATGCGCAACGACATCATGGCTGCACAGCGCCACCGCGCTGCTCCGCTCGCCAGCGGCAGAGTACTGGAAATCGGCGCCGGCTCCGGACTCAACTTTCCGCTGTATACCGAAAAAGTCGACCTGCTGTTCGGTCTTGAGCCTTCCGCGGAATTGCGGCGAAAAGCAGCAGAAATGACGGCTGACACGCCATTTCAAGTCGAGATGCTGGATGCCGGGGCCGAGTCTATCCCTCTGGAAACACACAGCGTGGATACTGTAGTAAGCAGCTGGACGCTCTGCTCAATTCCCGAAATTGAAGCCGGTTTGCAGGAAATTCGTCGCGTGCTTAAGCCCGGCGGACGGTTTGTCTTTATCGAACATGGCCGGGCACCTGATGCATCTGCAGCAAACTGGCAAAGACGTTTGCGCCCTATCGGCAAAGTTTTGCTTGGCTGCGATCTGTACCTGCCGATGGAAGACCTTATTCGTGAGGCCGGGTTTGCTTTTCCGGAGATAGAAAAAACCTATCTCGACGGTCCCCCGTTCCTTGCCTACCACTATATTGGACAAGCAACGCCCTTGTAGGCAGACTCAAAACATAAATAACAGATACTGAGGCATTACCCCATGAGAACATTCTTTCCTGCCATCGCCGCCGCAATTGTAAGCCTGAGTTTCAGCATGACAGCCATTGCCGGTGGTCATGCCAACAACGCAGTTGATCAACAGAAAGCAGAAGAAGCAGCGATGGTGCAAATGCAGATATCCATGACACAGGCTAAGCGCCAGGCCGTCATTGCCGAAAATCTAATAATTGACCCGGCCAAGGCTGAAAGCTTTTGGGCGTTGTATCGTGAATATTCAAATGAACGTGCCAAACTGGCAGAAGAAGAGTTCAAATTGCTGGTGCGCTTTCGCGATCAACTCGGTAGCTTTACCGAAGAGCAAGCCAAAGCCATTCTCGATGACCACCTCAGAATGGAACAAAAATACACTACTTTGAAGAAGCGTTACTTATCACGTTTCCGTCGTATTCTGACGCAAAAAGAAACGCTTACTTACTTCCAGCTTGAGAATAAAATGGATGCCATCCTCGATTATGAAATGGCTGAAGTCATTCCTTTGGCCCAATAAGCAGCGGACATGTCCAGTGACAAACCAAGGCCGCCGGCTATACACCGGCGGCTTTTTTCTTTGACGGGCGTTTGCACTGAAAACCTATACCGGATAACGGACCGGCGATGACCGGCATATGGTCACCGGCATATCGACATCCGGAAATCTGGGACGTCCGCCCTGTTCGCCTTATGAGGCTTGAGCTAGACTGAAATTCCTGACATGCCACTTTTTGGCCAATCGTTCCGGACACTAGAAATCTCAACCTATGGAAACTTCAACCCAGAACCCACCACCAAAAGGCCCGCTTGACGGAATCCGCGTACTCGAAGTCGGCCAATTAATCGCCGGCCCCTTTACCGGATGCATCCTTGGCTACTTTGGTGCTGAGGTCATAAAAGTGGAAATGCCGGTGGTTGGTGATCCGATTCGTAAATGGCGCATGCTCGGTGAAGACGGCACATCGCTCTGGTGGCGCAGCCTCGGCCGCAACAAGAAATGCATCACAGCTAACCTTCGCACTGACGAGGGTCGCGACATAGTCCGCAAACTAGCGGAAAAATCTGATGTTCTGATTGAGAACTTCCGTCCCGGCACAATGGAACGCTGGGGACTTGGTCCCGATGAACTGCGCGCCGATAACCCCGGATTGATCTATTCACGAATTTCCGGCTACGGACAGACCGGTCCATACGCTTCCAAAACCGGCTTTGCCTCCGTTTGTGAAGGGATTGGCGGCTTTCGTTACCTGAACGGCTTTCCTGATCAAGCGCCGGTTCGGCCGAACCTGAGCATGGGCGATACGCTGGCAGCGATGCATGCAGCACTTGGCATCCTGATGGCCTGTGTGAAAAAACTTCAGGACCCTAAAGGTCAGGGACAGGTCGTTGATGTAGCCATCTACGAAGCTGTCTTCAACCTGATGGAATCTATGGTTCCTGAGTATGATTACGGCGGCGAAGTTCGTGAGTGCTCGGGTTCTACACTCACCGGCATTGTTCCGACTAACACCTACCTTTGCTCCGATGGCAAGTACGCCATTATTGGTGGCAACGGTGACTCAATATACAAACGCCTTATGCATGCCGTCGGTCGTGATGACCTCGGTGAAGATCCCCGTATGGCAGATAACGCCGGTCGTGTCGTTCACGAAGTAGAGATCGATAAGGCCATCGCTGACTGGACATCCACACGCACCTCCGTCGAGGTGTTACAGATCATGGAAGAGGCGGAAGTACCCTCCGGCCCCATATACAACGTTGCCGACATGCTCGAAGACGAACACTTTCAGGCTCGCGGTCTATTCGAAGATATTGAAGTGAAAGGCGAGTCCTACAAAATCCCGGCTATCGCTCCGATGCTTGATGAGACCCCGGGGGCTACCCGGTGGCCCGGCCCTGAAGTGGGCGAACACAATGATGAAATTTTGAAGGATCTACTGGGTATTGACGATTCTATGCTCGATACCTACAAGAAAGACGGCATCATCTAGCGGGCTTACCCTCGCCTGCTACAGCTTTAAGTCGGCACCGGCAACGGCATTTTCTGTCCAGTCGATGAGTCGTTTACGCAGAGCCTTGTCATGCGACAGGCCTGCGGTCTTCTTCTCTTTGCAGTACTCCCAGTACTTACCGGTCACGCCCTCGACTTCAGGTGATGCGGCCAGGTAGACGTAGGTTTTTGCGGATTTTTCAGGATCAGCAAAAAACGGACGGAACACTTTCACACCAAATTTAATGAAACCACGCGTATGCCGGAACACATTCGTGCCCACGAAATAACCGGGTGATATGCAATTAATCGTGACATTGGTATCCTGCAAACGCTCTGCTAACTCATAGGTTGCGTAGACCATTGCAAGCTTTGCACGGTGGTACGCGGTGAATGCACCTGTGTTGGCAAAAGGCTTACCCTTCCAAACCTTGTCGCAGGCCATATCGTCAAAGTCGATGCCCGGCCCGGCCTTATACGCCTCAGACGATACCTGAATGATCCGTGCAGACGGACCCGCTTTCATCCGGTCCAGAAGCAGCATTGTGAGCAACCAATGATTCAAATGCATAACAGCCATATGCTGCTCATAACCCTCTTCGCTTACCACGCGTTTCGGGTCGGTAAAACCGGCGTTATTGATTAGCACATCGCAGGTCGGGTAGTGATTAAGAATGTGTTCAGCAAAAGCGCGAACCTGCTTTCGGTCGAGCATGTCGCACGGAAAAAACTCAACATTCTCATTACCACTTAAGCCGGCAATGTCAGCCCGGACTTCGTGGCCCTCTTCGATCTCGCGATCGTTGAACACCACGGTTGCACCCTGCAATGCCAATTCACGCGCAGCTATGCGCCCCATCCCACTGGCACCGCCGGTAATGACAACCACCTTCCCTTTCATTGCTTCGGCTGTGTCCTGATGCATGGCGTGCTCCGTGAAATTGGTAATAAACGCTAAGCGGATGCTAGTATATGTAATTACATGCTTCAAGCTTTACTTGAAAGAATCAAAGCAGGAACAAAATTAGCACTGTGTGCTCAACCGACTGGTTAGGCTAGAATTGCGCCCTCCTTAAATCAACGCCCAATATGTCTGACGAAATCCTTCCTTATCTGCTGAACCGCCTGACCGGCCGCATGAATCAATTGTGGATGCAGAGACTAAGAGACCACGGTCTAACCGTGGCACGCTGGCAGGTGCTGAGCGTGCTCTCCCGCTTTAACGGTTGCAGGATCGGCACCATAGCTGACCTGGCGGGCACGGAGCAGCCTGCAACCAGCCGGGTTATCGATCAAATGCAACGTGACGGATTAGTTATCCGGCGACCGGCCGTAGATGACAGCCGCGCAGTGGAAGTCTGGCTAACCGATTCCGGAACCACGTTGTTTGATGAACTGATTCCTGAAGCCAGTGACTTCGTCTCTAAACTTACCCGCAATCTGTCAAAGAGCGACATGCAGGTGCTCCAAAGACAGCTCGAGAAAATGTTGCACGAACTCCAAGAAACATAACAACGTTCGTTTGAGACCATCCGAGATAAATCTATGACCACCCAAACCGGCCAATTATATATAGCGTCTTGTATAGAACAGGTTCTCGCTGCTCACCCGATGGAAGAGCAGCTCAGCGATGGTGCGGCGTTCATGGCTTTGCGTTCACTGGAAGATACCGATGCCGGCTCCGTCAGGCTCTGGCAGGCGGAACCACACAGCGCTTTAGACAGAATGGCTCACGTGCAATTACTGGCGGGCCCGGTAGTAACGCAGTTGTTTTTTATCTTCGGCAAGCGTTCCGGCTGCATGCCTCACTTCCACAGCCAGCTTGTGCAGTTTCCGCCCGACGGCTGTGTCTATAACGCCGACCTGATGCCGCGACTCGATGCCGTAATGCATCCCGGGTATTTCACGAACGTTTACTCGGATCTCACCAAGCCGTATCTGAAAGCCACAAGCAAAACAGAGAACAGCTGCTCTAAAGCCTTGATGAACCCCGCCATCGCTGCATTCCTGTCCCCATGGGGCATTGTCAGTCATCGCACCGATACCGCCGAATACGAACGTGTCAGACCGCATTTAGATGCTTATCTGACTCACTATTTGCAACTGCCGGAAAGCCTTCAAAGCACCGCCTCCTCCGAAGAACTCACGCAAAGGGATGCGGCTCACCTCGAACGGTTTTTTGATGATGACCTGGACCCGCGAGCATGGAACGGGGTTTACCGCATTATTGGCGAGGCTGCCGGCAAGCAGATCAAAGCCATTCTGAAAACACCGCTCAACAAATAATCTGCTTATCCTCTACTAAACTGCTATAAGCAGTGCAGACTTAAAAAAACAATTAACAGACTCTGGAGTAACTCATGAATATCGCCATCATTGGCGCCGCCTACACGGGTTTTAAAGCGGCACAGCACCTGAAAGCACAAGGACATACCATTACCGTCACCACCACCAGCGATCGTCGCGTGGCAGAACTTGAAGCAGTAGCCGACCGTGTGGTTGTCATGTCCGGTAGCGACCGTGACAAAATGCGTGAGTTACTAAAAGACCAGGACGTAGTACTGATGACCGTCGCCGGCGGTATGGTTGAGCGTGAAGGCAAGTACGTCATGGATCTGGATCTATATACCGATGCCTATCTGGGTACTGCACAAAGCCTCGTTGAATCGCTCGATGCGGCTCCGGGTTTGCAGCAGATCGTCTTTACCGGATCATGGAGCGCCTACGGTAACGCCGGTGGTGCCGACCATGTCGACGAAGACACTCCCGCCACACCCGCCAGTCCCTTTCAGCAGGTTTATGTGGATACCGAGAATGTTCTGTTCGGTGCCGCAACTGACAACCTGAACGTCTGTGTTTACCGTACCGGCACCATCTACGGACCACAGGTCGGGTTTGTGCCCCGCGGTCTTGCCGCACAAACGTTACCGATGGCAGGTCAGACTGTTCCATTCGACGGCAACGCCCCTGCTGCAATCGTGCATCGCGACGATGTCGTTGGTGCACTCGAATTCGCCATGAACAACAAACTATCGGGGCTCTACAACCTGATTAATGATGTTGTTGATACTAAGCGCGAATTCTTCGGAGCCATTACCGAAAACGCCGGAGTAGAGCCTATCAATTGGGTCGGCGACGGCACCGGACCGAAAAACCTGTCCAACGCAAAAATAAAAGCGGCCGGTTTCACGTTTCTAGATCCACTAGCAGAGTCAGAAGCCGAGCTGCTCTAACTGGCGGTTCTTAATAAAAAAGCCCCTTTTAGGGGCTTTTTTATTGCTCGCTTAAACGGCAACAGTTAGCGTATGAGCTGACATGATCAACAGGAAAGGTTTGTGAGAAAGAACTTCGACATCCCGCCCGGACGCTTAGCCACAATCACCCATACATCGGCCATACTTGCTGACAACCCGCTGGGCGATCCTGCCACCCGGCAGATCGATGTCTGGTTGCCGCCGCAGTACGACGCCCCTGAACACCAAAACACAAAGTTCCCGGTACTGTTCGATCTGGTCGGCTACACCGGCACAGGTCGATCACACACCCACTGGAAGTCGTTTGAAGAAAACGTACCGGAACGTCTGGCCAGACTTATTCATGAAGGGGCAATGCAGCCCTGTATCGTCGTTTTCCCCGATTGCTTTACCGCGCTCGGCGGAAATCAATACATCAATTCCAGTGCCATCGGCAACTACGCCGACTACCTGACGCGGGAGATCATTCCTTTTATTGATGAGCAGTTCCGAACTCACGGCGACCGTGAACACCGGGGCTGTTTCGGCAAATCATCCGGCGGTTACGGCGCACTGCTTCATGGCATGAAATACCCACAATACTGGGGTGCGATTGCCTCGCATTCAGGTGATGCCCACTTCGATTTTATTTACCGCAGTGACTGGCCAAACACCCTCACCCAGCTGGCCCGCTTCGCTCCCAAGTCCCCGCAACCCGGCTCTGACGAAGGTTTGGATGATGGACGTGTAAAGGCCTTTCTTGATTATATCTATCAACGCAGCCGTCCTAACGGCGCCGAGATTCATACACTGATGAACCTTTGCATGGCAGCCACCTACGACCCTGACCCACAGGCACCCAACGGATTCCGGATACCGTTCACACCCGACACCGGCGAGATTATTCAGGAGCGCTGGAATGAGTGGCTCAAACACGACCCGGCGCTTCTGGTGAGTGAGCACACCGCAGAGCTCGGTACGCTAAAGGGCATTTTCATAGACTGTGGTTGGCGCGATCAGTATCACATTCACTATGGTTCACGAATAATTCACAAGGTACTCAAGCAGGCCGGAATCGATCATTCTTATGATGAATTTGATGGCACTCACTCCGGTATAGACAGCCGCATGGACATTAGTTTGCCCTGGTTGTCTGAAATACTGAGCTAAGCCTTATGTTAAACAGCCTTAAACCTTTACGTTCAGAGCCTCTGTAGACCCCTAAATTGGCGCGGTTAGGCGGTTTTTAACTTATGCGACCGTCGTCACAGCAAGCCTTACGATTTCCAACGACAATCACGTAGGAAATTAATGCATGGCTTGAGATGAGCGAAACAGCAACACAACGCGAATTGTTCACAGACTCCAGCGCCCTGTTCAGGGCACTGCTGCCGGAGGCTGCGGGTTTCCTGTTTCATGATCGCAAAATGCGTTACTACTGGCGCGATGAAACTTCAGACAATTTTGCGCCCTCCCCCGAATACAATATTGCTCTTTTAGAAACGCTTAAGCATGGCGAAATTCTGGGTGAGCATGATCGCGTAGCGATCGACGAATACTCCGCAATTATTTTTCCTATGCGTTCTGAATCCGGCTGGAACCTCGGCGCTGTAACTGTGCTTGTTTCGGGCGAGCTTGCAACCAAGCCCAAAGAGTGGATTGGCAACCTGATTGCACCGGCCCTGCAAAGCCTGCAGAGAGAACTGGGGCTGCGCTACCGGCTAGTGCGTACCCACCGCCGCATGGAGGAAAAGAGTTCGGATCATCAATTCCTGCGTATGCTGGGTGAGTGGTCACGTGCCGATGTAACCTGTGAAGAAGCACTGGAATCAATCCTCAACTGCTGCAGCGAGCACTTTGGTACCGGCTCTGTAAGCCTCATGGTTCCGGACAAGCGCATCGAAGTGCATACGGGTGAACCAGCGATAGACAAGCCCGAAGCCATCATGCTGATTGCTGAACAAAACGTGAATAGCGCCGGCAACACCCAGCCGGACCCAAGGCAATTTAACAAAAACGGCAGCAGGATCTATCACTGCAACATTAATCAGGACAAGCGCTATCCGGTTGGCTTGCTATGCATCCCCGGCCCAAATGATGAAGACTTTGCGGAGCGTCTCAACAATATTGCAGAGGCTGTAGCCACCAGCATTGAGTACGTTATCGAGCGTGACTTTGATTCTTTAACCGGCCTGCCGCGCCATGAAGTTCTGGAGGGAAAACTTTCAGAAGCATGCGAGCATGATGATGGCAATTACACCGTCATGCACTTTGATATCGACCGCATGCAACTTGTTAACGACAGCTTTGGCCGTGAGTTCGGCGATGAGATCGTACGTACGTTTGCCAATATATTGCGCAGCGCTATGAGTGCACACTCGGTAGCAAGACTATCCGGCAGCAACTT
>Ga0070728_10007235_pt1 | contig 10190 bp, 6 predicted proteins | sample tdDd471_FD_66723 | JGI IMG/M metagenome (GOLD analysis project Ga0070728, IMG submission 66723) | Marine sediment microbial communities from the Atlantic coast under amendment with organic carbon and nitrate - tdDd47.1 | ecosystem: Environmental > Aquatic > Marine > Coastal > Sediment | place...
CGGGGGCTGGTCTGTCGTAATCCATGCTTAACTGCCGTTTCCTGGCTTTAATGGCGATTTCACCTTGAATCACCATTTTTCACCACCAATCACCTAGGCACATTAGCTCTTCACCACTACAGGTGTCAACCCACTTTTTAAAAAGGGTGCGATTTTTCTCTGGTACGGCCTGGGTACGGTAGACCGACCCTATTCGGGGCCTTGTCTGGTCCGGGACAGCACAGTTTATGGTCGGATCAAGAGGAGCGTCGGGTGGCCTGGCGGAATCTGAGCAGCATGACCATCGATCCACAGGCATAGGCGATGGAACTGGCCCAGGCCGCCCCCACAGCACCGTGACGAGGAATCAAGACCAGGCCCACCGCCACGTTGACCAGGACGGTCAGGGCACTTGCCTGGGTATTCCAGTGGGGCTTGCCGCGTCCGATGAAATCACCGGCCAGGACGGCCCCCGGAGCGAAAGCCACGATACCTGGCAGCAGGGCCCGCAGGGAGTCACCCGACGCGGCATACTCTCCGCCAGCCAGCAAGGACAGCAGCGGCTTGGCCAGGAAGAAGAGAGGCAGCCCCGCAGCGAGTGTGAGCAGAAAACCCAGACGCGCAGCCCGGGACGCTGTGGAGTCGCGTCGGGTATCGGTAGCGTCGGCGGCCGAAGAGTGGATCAACAGCGGCGTCAAGGCGCCCGGCAGCAGCCAGAGCATCTCCCCCACATAGGCGGCTACCGAATAGATGCCCACCTCTGCGGCTCCCCTAAAATGAGCCAGGATCCCCTGGTCCAGTCGCAGCAACAGGAAGTACGCGACGGCCGAGATCTGCCCCAGCCATCCCCGACGCAGATTGAAAAGGATCAGGCCGCCGAGGGATCTTTCGGCCAGATCCGCCGGGATGTCGGCGCTGTTCATCCCGTCGGCACCCGCGGCGGCTCCGGGAGGAGCAGTTCCGGCATTGATGGTAGGCGTACTCCCGGTCTCCGTCGCCGTCGGGACACCATTCGACGGGGATCTCACCTCACGCAGCAGGACCGCCAGCATGATCAATGATCCGCAGGTATGGGCGATGGTCAGAGCGCCCACGGCCCACCCCAGGGAAAGGGTGGACGTGACAGCCAGGATCAAGACCAGCAGCAGATGCCCGACCGCCCGGCCTCCGTTGACCGCGGCGCTGACGACCAGCCGCCCCCGAGCCAGCAGATCGTAGGAAAAGATCTCGAAAGCCAGGATGGCGGTGGCGGCGATGGCCGCGACAAAGCCCAGGCCGCGCTGCCAGCCCAGGAATTCATGCAGGAACTGGACTGCCCTGCCTCCGGTGGTGATCCAGGCCGCTGCGAGCAGCAGGGCCGCCATCACCAGGGCCCAGACCATCTGAGCGGCCAGCATGCGACCAGCCGGCACCCTGTTCTGGCGCAGGGGTGGCACTGCCGCCAGTCCCATCCCACCGCCCAGCAGCGCCGCCAGAAGCATGGTCACCGCCACGGTCAGGCTGTAGTGGCCCTGGCCCTCCGGTCCCAGGGTCTTGGCCACGAACAGGACCACCGCCGCGTTGGCCAGTACCTGGCCTACCCGACTGAAGAGGATCTTGGCGCCGGTTTCCAGCAGCTTCATGGCCGGCTGCCTCCTCCGCCAGGAGCGTTGCCTGATTGATCGTGCCAGCGCCGGAGCCCTTTACCGGACAGGGCCCCCCGCAGGGAGGTCAGATGGTCACGGATCCTGCGACCGGCCTGCAACAAAGGGGTCTCATTGAGATACAAGCCTCGCATCTGCTCTTCGGCACCGAAGTGTTTCTTGAAGCTACTGAGGGAACCAATACCGCCGCTGCCGCCGACATCCAGCCAGCGGGCTCCCCGCCGGCAGGCCTCCACCACATTGCACCAGAACACCAGGGTCGAAGGGAAATGGGTTCGGGCGTAGGCGGGATCCGTGACGCCGGTCCAGGCCGTCACACGATCGCCGTGATGGAAGCAGAGATGCCCTCCAATGATCTTCCCTTCGAGGCTGATCAGTGAAAAGAAAACGCGGCCCGAGGGATCGGCCAGCAGACTCTGCAGAAAGACCAAGGGCATCGGAGTCTGTCCCCAGTGGGCGCAAGCCGACTCGTAGAGAGGATAGTAGTCCGCCAGTTCGGTGGGTTCGGTGGTGACCCTGAACTGGGCGCCTCGCTTCAAACCCCGGTTGCGCTCATTGCGCTTGTTGTTGCTCAGCCGTTGCATCTCGACTACTTCCAACCCACCGTCCAGACTGATGACCGAAGTCGGCGAGGACTCACGGATCCAGCCAGATTTTCGGTGTAGCTGCGGGCCGTAACGCTCCTCGGCTCCGGGGCCCAGAACCAATGAGATCGACTCCAGTGGTCCCGATCGTTGTGCCAGCAACCTGCCCACCAGCAGGCGGGAAACGTCCAGACCTTCGGCCTCGCTCAGGGCAGCGGCGATCAGCGGCCCGCCACCGGTACCGTCCAGGTGGCTCTCCAGGTGGTCGATACGACCCACACTCCCGAGCAGACCCCGTTGGCCCGGCCGGCGCAGCGCCGCAAGACCGCCCACGAGTCGGTCGCCTCGATGCGCCGTCAACCACAGGGGTTCGGCCGCCGGTAGCTGGGCTGCCGTCGTCCCGGTCCAGAATGAGGTGTGAAAGAAACCGGCCAGCGGATCGCTGCCGACCAGTTCGTCCCAGTCCGCCGGTACTTGCGTGTCGACGGAGATGCGCAGATCCTTCACCGGTTCCACCGCCGATCCACCTGCGGCCGTCTCGGGCATCACCGCGTCCTCTGCGCGATGCTCCGGGTCACGGCCTCGATCACATCGTCCACGTCCCGGTCCGTCATCGCCGGGAACAAGGGCAGGCTGACCGCGCTGTTGTAGTAGTCCTCGGTTGCCGGCAGTTGATCCGCGAAGCGGGCCCCTTCCGACTGGTAAGCAGGATGGTGGTGCAGGGGAATGAAATGGACCGAGCTACCGATACGGTTGGCCGTGAGATCGGCGATCAGGCCGTCCCGACCGCCCCGGACGATGGTCGGATCCACCCGCAGGATATACAAATGCCAGGCATGGGTGGCCCAGGGTGCTTCCGACGGCCGGGTGATACCCGGCAGTTCGGAGAACGCGGCATTGAAACGCAGGGCGACGTCGGTTCGGCGGGCCATGAATTCGTCGGCGCGAGCAAGCTGTACCATCCCCAAGGCGGCGGCCGGATCGCCCAGGTGAAACTTGTATCCGATGGCCACGACCTCGTAATACCAGCGACCCTTGTCACCGTAACGTTGCCAGGCATTGCCATCCATGCCGTGAAAACTGAGTAACCGCAGGCGCGCGGCCATCTCCTCGTCACAGGTAGTGACCAGCCCGCCGTCACCGGTGGTGATGCACTTGGTGGCGTAGAATGAGAAGACCGTGGCGTCGCCGAAGCCGCCAACGCGACGCCCGTCCACAGCGGCACCGAAACTGTGGGCGGCATCCTCCATGACCCGGATGCCCCGTGATCCGGCCAGATCCAAAATCTCCTTGATGCGACACGGGTGCCCGGCCAAGTGCACCGGAATGATGACCTTTGTGCGGGGAGTGATCGCCCGCTCGCAGGCGGCGGGATCCAACCCGAGGGTCAGCGGATCCATATCCACCAGCACCGGCTGGGCGCCGCAATGCAGAACGGCGCTCAGCGTCGAGATAAAGGTGAGTGACGGCAGGATCACCTCGTCGCCGGGACCGATGTCCATGGCCTTGAGGGTCAGAAACAAGCCGGCCGAGCAACTGGCCACCGGCACCGCACAGGGAACCGCCAGGTAGTCGGCACAGGCCTGGCCGAACTCACGCACCTTGGGACCGTAGGTCAGCCAACCCGAGCGCAGCACCTCGGACACTGCGGCGATTTCGGCTTCGCCCACATCAGGCTTGAAGAACGGCAGGAAGTCCTCCCGATCTGCGAAAGGCGTGCCTTGTGTGGAATCGGTCATGGTGCCTCCGCCAGCCGGGGCCGATCCAACAGCCCCGCCAGCAATCGCCTCAACTCGATGATATCCCCGGCCTCGGCCAGGGCCAACATCCTGCCCAGGGCCGCCACCGCGCTCGGTGAATCTTCCTGGTCGCAAACGGCACGACGAATCAGGGGGTGAGTACTGGGCTGCAAATCTTCATCAACCTCGTGCAATGATTCGTGCAGCCGCTCGCCCGCCCGCAGCCCCGTGATCTCGACTCCCGGACCGTGATCGCCGGACGCCGGATCGTATCCGGAAAGCGCCAACAGGTTCTGGGCCAGCTCCAGGATCGACACCGGATTGCCCATCTCCAGAATGTAGGTGGCCCCCCGGTCGCCCATCACCATCGCCTCGATAACCAGCAACGCCGCTTCCTTGATGGTCATGAAGTAGCGGGTCATCTCCGCATCGGTCACCGGCAATGGCAAACCGCTGCGGATCCGGGCCTGGAAGAACGGGACCACCGAGCCCCGACTGCCCAGAACGTTGCCGAACCTGACGATCATGAACCGGGTCCCGTTGGTGTCCCGGGCCGCATCCCTGACCAGCATCTCGGCCAGCTTCTTGGTGGCCCCCATGACACTCGTCGGAGCCACGGCCTTGTCGGTGCTGATGAGCACAAAACGAGCGGCGCCGACCCGCTGGGCAAACCGAATCAGGTTGGCCGTGCCGCCGACATTGACCAGCACCGCCTCCTCCGGATTCTCCTCCATCAGCGGAACGTGCTTGTGGGCCGCGGCGTGCAAGATCAGATCGGGTTTCAGCCTCTTCGCCAGCACTTCCATTCGGGCCCGGTCCCGCACATCCGCCACGACGGTCTGCAACTGGCATTCGCCGCGCGCAGGTTCCAACTCGCCGGCGATCTCGAAAAGGGAATTCTCGCCTCGCCCCAGCAAGATCAGCCGGTTCGGGCTCAATGGCAACAGGCGCCGACACAATTCGCCGCCTATGGAACCCCCGGCACCGGTGACCAGCACCGTCTTGCCGGCGACCACCTGCCGGGCGGCTACATCCTGGAAATCCACGGTCTCTCGCCCCAGCAAATGCTCGGGTCGAACTTCACTGACCTGGGCGAAATGAACGTCACCCACCACGATGTCGCGCAGGCCGGGCACGATGCGAAACGGCAGGCCCGCCCGCTTGCAAAGCAGAACCATCCGGCGGATCAGGCGTCCTCCGGACGAGGGGACTGCCAGCAGCACCTCGTCGGCACCGACCTCGGCCGCAACAACCTCGAGAGCGCTGGTGCCACCGCGGACCGGCAATCCGCAGATCTCCGTACCAATCAGTTGCGGGTCATCATCCAGAAACGCCACCGGCTCTACAGGCAGCCGGTCGCGCTGGATTTCCTGCACCAGCGCCTGGCCGGCCGCGCCGGCACCGACGATCAGCAGACGCGGCTGAACCATTCCATTTCCGGAATCCATTCCGGCGGGAGTCATCGGGGTCTCCGTTCCACTTCCGGTTGCTACCGTACGATCGCCAGGGTAAGTGCAGCGATCTGTCCCTGCCAGCTGGTCTTCACGACATACATACCGGTACTGACCGGTTGGCCGACCCTGTTGTTGCCGTTCCAGAAACCCGTCTCGTTGCTGACCTTGGAATGGCGGAAGACGAGCTGGCCCTCGAGATTGTAGATCTCCACCAGTGCCGGGTCGTTATTGGTGGCATCGGCAGCGAATCCGCCCAGCTTGAGCAGTCCTTCCTCGCCCGAACCGGGAGTCCAGGGATTCGGATAAACGAAAAGGCCGGCAAGGGTTTCGCCGGTTCCGCCCGACGAAGCACCGACCCGGACCAGGGAGGCGCCCTGGTCACCGCAGACAGCCAGGGTCCGCCCGGCGTCGTCAATGGCCATGCGCCGGTAGGTCATGCCCGGCAACGGAGAAATGGCCGTGTAGGAGTACAACGCCGGGTAGTTGGAATTGGCGTAGTAGTTCCCCAGGTCCAGCCAGGCGTCGATGTGAGTGGTCGCCCCCCGGGTTCGCAACCGATTGAGGCCCGACCGGGTCAGGGCCCACAGGTCCCCATTGGCGTCGACGGCCACGTCAGCGACATTGCCGTTGATCAATCCGTCGAGATTGGGGGCGATCTTCTCGCCCCAGCTCTCCTCGTGGGTTGTCACCAGGCTGACCGCGGACGGCAGAGTGTACGAGAACCGCACCAGGCCGTTGCCTCCGAACCAGATGCTTCCGTCCGGAGCCAGGGCCATGGACTGGGCCAGCTCCGGATCATAGGGTGAACCAGAAATCGACGAGACCGGCTCATCCCAGCGATCGTCGTTCGGATCGAGCCACGTGAGCTCATCGTCGGGCCCGGCGTTGTCTCCGTTGACGTCCCAGCGAACCAGTCCCACGTCCTCCACGGCGAACCAGATGACATCGTTGCGTTCGACCAGGGCAGCGAAGCAGACGTCTCCATTGCCCAGGCCTCCCTGCCCCCGCGGCAGGGCCACCCAGTTGGCGTCGTTGCGCCAGTGCTCGGTATCGACCAGGAGATCCACCAGCCCCGCATCGTTGTCATCGTGCAGAAAGAAGACGGGGCCCGCGGGGTGGGTCACAACATTCAGTACATTCACCCCGTCGAGAGCGCAGTTCTCGGGCCACATCTGCTCGGTCGTGCCCTGGATCGGGTCGTGGCGCAAAACGCCACTGTAGAACTGGGTGGCCCAGACGAGGCCGTCGACCCCGGCGCCGACTCCCAGCACATTGCCGCTGTGGTTGAACATGCCGTTGGAGTCGTTTTCGGCCGTGGCGACCTCGTAGACACTGTTCCAGGGCTCATCTGGCAGACCACCGCTGATTGCATAACCGTTGTGGGACCCGAGCCACACCCGTCCATCCGGGGAGATGGCCAGTCCCGTGGTGTTGTAGACCAGTCCTGCATCGATCTGCCAGGTCTCGTAGTCGCCGTTCTCGGAGCGCCGCGCCCAGTGGGCCAAGCCCAATGCGCTGAACATGCTCTCGTCCCTGACCTTTCCGCCCAGCCAGACATCCTGTCCTGCATGGAGCGCGGACCACAGGTGCGGCGCCGGAGTATCGACGGTGGTGAAGGCGCCACCGGTGCTGAAGCCCAGCACGGCTTCGCCGCTACCGTCGCGCCCCAGCGTCCAGATCTGATCGCCGGACACGCTCAGTTCGAACAACCAGACGGACAATCCGCCCAGGAGGGTCCAGGCCTGATTGTCGGAATCCCAGCGATACACGCCCCCGTTGCCGCAGGCCAACAGATTGCCGTCGGGATCCAGGGCCAGATCCCGGATAACCACACTGGACAGACCAGCGTTCTGATCGGTGAAAACGTTGTTGGCAAACCGCGAAATGCCCAGATCGGTGGCGATGAAGAGATCGTCCTGGAAGAACTGCAGGGCATTGACATCGTTGGAGATCAGCCCCGAATCCTCGTCGTAGGTCGAGCTCGAGACGCCGTTGGTGATCAGCCCGATACCGGCGCCGGCCATGGCGTAGTAAACGCGTTCGGTGCCTCCGATAATCGTACCGGTGACACTCGTGATCCGCATGCTGCCGAGATTGTTGGTGTAGTAGCGGGATTCGGGGTCGGTGTCGATGTTCGTGATCCGCGACAGGCCCCCGTCCAGGCTGGCGACCCAGAAGTGTTCACCGGTCCAGACCAGGTCCGTAACGATGTTGCCCGAGATGTTCTGTCCAGCAAACCAGCGCTCCGCAACCGCCGGATCGTCCACCCCCCAGGTCAACAGTCCGCCTCCATCGAGCCCCGCATAGACCTGATCGCCATACTCCATGAGGCACGAGATCTGCCAGGCCGGTTGGAGGGGTTCGAATTCGACCAGCTGGGCCCCGGCGAGTGAGGCCATCAAGGCCATCAGAACCAGCGCGCTCCCAACGGCGCTACGGACGGTCCGCAATGCAGTCCCACGAAAAAACATGCATGAGTTGTCGGATTGGAAATTCGCCATGATCAAGATCCCTCCCCGTCGGAACGGGAGATTGTTTCGTCCCCGGCAGTGCTGGACTCGACAAGACCGAGCTCATCGAGACCGCAGGGACCGTACCATAGTTGCTTGAGAATCTGCGCCAATGCAGCTCGCTGCGGGATCGGCCGGCCCGCGGACCTGCTCCCTGATCCGGAGGCTACCGCCCAGGCACCAGTCAAGCCGGGTAGCCGGGGATCGTGCTGCCAGAAAGCCAGGATTTCACCAGGATCGTCGGGAACCGCAGCTCCCGGGTCCGATACCGGGCGTGAGCCCAGCACCGCCAAGCGGCCCCTCAATAGCGAGCCAGCCAGGGGCCACTGCCATCCCAGGGACAGAACCCGACCCGAACCGTCAACAGCCACCGACAGCTCTTCCTCGTGACCCCACACATCCTGAATCCGGATGCGGCACTGACGCCCCATACCACGTGATACGCGCCCGACACGGAACCAGAGCCACGGAATCAGGGCTCCGACACCGATGAGTGCGCCAGTGGCCAGGGCCAGAAGTCGGCCGCCAATGACCCGGAATACCGACCCGCCGTCCACCGACTGTACGGCGCTGAGTTCGCTCCCGAACAGTTCGGCCCGCGCACCTGTAGCCAGCAGCCATACGTCTGCCACCTGCCACCGGAGGCGCACCCGCAGCCGCCGCAAGCCGGCCATCAAGCGCCAAGAGTGCGGATCTTCGCCGGGGCTCTCCCAGAACACGACCTGGCTGATACGGTAGCGCCTCACCACTTCCAGGACCTCATCCCGTGGGCCCAACCAGGGAATCTCGCCGTCGGCCAGAGGAGGCAGTCCCCCATCGGTACTGTCGGGATCCGCTAGATATCCCGCCACGTCAACGCCCTGGGACGTCAGATTGCGGGCGCCGGAGAGCCACGACTGTATCCGCCGCGGATTGCCCACGAGCAGGGTCCGTTCCAAGGACAGGTAGCCCCGTTCCAGTCGCCGCAGCAGCCGTCGGAACAACCTCTCACCGGCACCGGTTACCGCCGCCAGCAAGGGGATGAACAGCAGCAAAACCGCGCGGCTGATCACTTCCAGGTGCCCTAGGTAGGTGGCAGCAAGCAACATCACCGCGACGATTCCCATCTGTTGCAGATGCTCGATGGGCGCCCTCCCTCGCCGGCGGTGTATGGCGCGGTAGCGCCCACTGAGCAGAAATATCGCCGTAGACAGTAGCACCGAGAATAGCAGCAGCGGCCGGTACTCGCTGAACGAGTACAAGGGTTCTGCGAACAGGCCGCCCATCAATCCGCGCAATCCGTAGGCGGCTCCAAAGGCCGCAACCAGGCCAACCATATCCAGCAGCCAGAGCATGACCACCAGCAGAGGACCTCGCCACTTCTTGAGCAACCAGACCAGGATCCCCCACTTCTCGTAGAACGAGATCAGGCTGCCCAGATGCAGCCAAAAACTGCGACTGAATGTGCCTTGGGCGCTCTCGCGCCGATGCCGGTGCATGAAGCGCGCATCCGGCGTGTAGATGACCTCGAAACCGGCCTGCCACATTCGGTAGCACCAATCCACATCCTCGAAGTAGAGAAAGAATCGCTCGTCCATGGGTCCGGTCCGGTCCATCGCCTCCCTGCGCACCAGCAGACAACCGCCCAGGACCCAGTCAACGGGTCGGGCACTGCGGTGGTCGAAATCACGCATCAGGTGTCGCTGCACGGTGTCGCTGTTCGGGAACATCCGGCCCAGGAAGGTACGGCGCAGCAGCAGCGTCTTGAGAGTGTAGAACCGGCGGCACGATTCCTGGATACTACCGTCCTCGTTCAATAGCTGGGGCCCGACCATGCCCGCCCGCGGGTGGGCGTCGGCAAACTCCAGCAACTGGTCCAGCGCTCCGGGCTGCGCCACGATGTCCGGATTCAGAATGAGGTAATACTGGGCATCCACCTGGGACATGCCCAGATTGCAGCCGCGGGAGTAGCCGGTGTTCTCGGAGTTGAAGATCCATAGGAAGTCGGGATACCGGTCTCGAACCTGGGCCAGGCCTTCGTCCCGGGAGGCGTTGTCCACGATGACGACCTCGTGCTCGGCCGCCGGAGCATGGGCAGTCAACGACTCGAGACACCGATCCAGATCGGGGCTGGAGTTGTAGTGAACGATGACGATGGCGAGCTTCACTAAACCTCCCGGCGTTGCGCCTGACGGATCAAGGGATACGCCTCAGTCGCAGGGCCCAGACCATCCACATGGCCTCGACGATGATTCGCTTGGACATCTTCGACACTCCCACCTGCCGGTCCACGAACATGATG
>Ga0070728_10007238_pt1 | contig 10189 bp, 11 predicted proteins | sample tdDd471_FD_66723 | JGI IMG/M metagenome (GOLD analysis project Ga0070728, IMG submission 66723) | Marine sediment microbial communities from the Atlantic coast under amendment with organic carbon and nitrate - tdDd47.1 | ecosystem: Environmental > Aquatic > Marine > Coastal > Sediment | place...
CGAAGATATTTGTTATCAACGTGCTGGAGTTGTACCAGCGGGTCAATGTGTTACCGGTGTTTGATTTTGTACGACTGCACAACACGGGTGCTGCATTCAGCTTGTTCGCTGATGCCGGTGGCTGGCAGCGCTGGTTCTTCACCATTCTCGCGTTGGTAGTGAGCGGCGTTATCGTCTGGTGGCAATGGAATTTACCGCGCACCAAACACACGGTGCTGTCACTCGGTCTGGCGCTGGTGTTGGCCGGTGCTCTCGGCAACGTTATTGATCGCATCATGTACGGCTATGTCGTCGACTTTCTGTTGTTCTATATAGGCGACTGGTCCTGGCCGGCCTTCAATGTGGCCGACATCGCCATTACCTGCGGTGTGACGCTCATTCTGGTCGACAACATTGTGTTGGAAAGCAGGCGCGGCGGTCGCCGCGCAACCGACTAGTTGCCGACTAGTTGCCGAATATCGCAGCGGCTTCTTTCCCGAGCGGGTGCCAGTACAGTCTGCTCAGACTGACCAGTCGGCCCTCTGCCGAAATACACAGTTCCAGCCCTTGTACATGGTGGGTTTCCAGTTTCCGGTGGGCAAAGCCCGAGCCCAGCACTTCGATACGGTAAGCGGTGTGATCCGGTTCGCCGCCGCACGCGGCATACTGTTCCCGTAGTACAGCGGTTGCCTGCATCCGGCCGTTATCGTCGTTCTCAGAAAACTGCCAGGAGTTGCCGGAGGTTATTGGTTGCGGGTCGCGACGCAGTTCGGTGGTTGCGCGCTGCACCGCTGTATCGGCTAACAAGCGGCCGCGCTCGGCCAGTTGCATCGTTTTGATAAGCCGCAGCATCACTGTCGTGTTATCGGACTGCGCGACACTGAGCAGACTGGTGGCGGTTAGCAGCACCAGACAGGCAATCAATACAGCACCCGTTTGTTGTTGTGTGCATTGATGTCGTATGCAGTGTTGTCGAGCATATTGATACCGCATATCAGGAAGGCCTGTTTCTAATGCGTACCACCCGGTTCAGCTCACGCTGGCGCAATCTGCCTCCGGTATAGGTGCTTGCGGTTACGCTGATGCTTACGGCCATTGCTTCTGCAAAGGGCTCCGGTTGCCAGCGGATGTTGCCGCTTGCATCGGTTGCGCCATACAGCAGCTGCAGGTCACTGATGCCATCGATCACCAGTTCATTGCGTAACTGCCCGTGCTTCCCGAGAGTCCAGCGGCGCAGTCCTTTACTGCCCGCGGGTGTGTCGTCGCTAATGAAGTAGCCATGCACCACGAGCCGGTAGTTTTGCGGGTCGGTCAGCCCGGTTGAGTCGGGGTGCTCGGTAGCATGCAAATAACCCCAACGCCGGTCGGTAAATAGCTGCAGATACTCTTTATCCGGCTGTGCGGCGACAACGTACCGGAGTGTCAGCGTGTCGGTGTCGGCAACATAACTGTCGGCGGGGCAGGCCGGGTTGTAGCTGTTGTCGCTGCCACTGAACGACGGCCGCAACTGCAATGCCCAGGTGGTGACTAAGGTGGCGCGACAGCGGACAGTGCCTGCGGAGTCACGGACGATGCGCGAGCCGTCAGCATGTCTGCCCCAGTACCCGGTTTGCCGCAGATCATCGGCAACCTCGTTCAACGCGAATAGCGCAGTTTCGAGCAGCTGCACATCGATACGGGCATGCATTTCTATTTTGCGTGTGTGCAGATAGGTGCTTATGGCTGCACTGATTAGCAACAGCCCGATGGCTGTGCCAACGAGTAACTCGGTCAGCGTGAACCCGGTCTGACGATAAACAGGCTTCACAGCAGCAACTGTTCCTGCCGGTGCTTGTATTGCCAGCGAACCTCAATGCCATACCCGCTCACATCGGTTGTTATCTCAGCGGGGTGCCCGCTGATCGGGTAAGGCAATTCGCTGGCATCAGACCGCTCTGACATGGCCCGCAGAGAATGCAGGTCTGCGGCGATGTATAAGGCTTGCAACCGCTGTTGCGCGCGCTGCAGCGACTGCAGGCTGTTGATGCTCAGGGTGCCGCTGCCGGTAGCGGTAAGGCCCAGCAGTGTCAGACTGATCAGGCACTCGGGTAGCGTTGCGCCTGCCACGTACCTGTTTATAGTTCTGTGTCGCACTAGGTGCACTGCAAACTTGTGGCGACACCGCTGGTAGTGCGACTGGTGCCGGTATAGCTGATGACCACAGCAATGGCGCTGACTTGCCCGCGGCGATCACAAAACAACACGGTGCCGTTGGTCGAGCGTTCCAACGGCCGAACGGTAAACGATGAGCGGTTTGCCTGCATCGCAATGCCTGTTGCCAGATTGCTCTGTTCGAACAACAGTTGCTCACTATCGCTAGCGACTAACGTAAACCCGTTGTTCCAATTGGAACTGCAACTACCGTTATCACCCGCCGGGCAAACGACGACGTCGGTTAGCCGGAGTAGTGCGTGATGACGGGCAGTCTGTAGGGTTTTGCGGAAGGTGTGCACCTGCTGTTGGAGCCTCACATTCAGTAGCAGGTTCTGCAGACCCGATACCGCCGTGGTGGTCAGAACGGCCAGCAGGCTCAGGCCGATGAGCAGCTCCGGCAGAGTCAGGCCACCCATGTTGGAACCAACAAGTGGACAGCGACGTGTTGCGTTAATGTCACGGAAATTCATCAGGACTATTCTCGTCGCGGATAATCCGAGGCGGGAGAGACATTTATCTGCTTTTGGTGAGGATTTGGGGGCAAAAACCTGATTAAACCAATTCAGGGTATTTTTGCAGAGGTCACGGGGTGTCGCTAGAATGTCGCCTCGCATGGGGAAAGTGTTCCCATGACTTGGGGAGAAGGACTTGGACGCACAAATAACAATAGAGAATCGGCTGCGCGATAAAGGCGTAAGACCGACACGGCAACGTTTGGAGATCGGGGAATTATTGCTGGCATCGCCACGGCATATGTCGGCAGACCAGATACTTCAGGAGCTGCGTAACAAAGGTAGTCGTTTATCCAAAGCGACTGTATACAACACACTAAACCTGTTGTCCCGCGAAGGTATCGTTCGTGAGATCGCTGTCGACCCGGAACGGATGGTGTACGACTCAACACCGCATCCGCATCACCATTTTTATAATGTCGATACCGGCGAGTTGACCGATATCGATACCGAACAGGTTGAGATCAACGGTTTGCCTGTGTTGCCGGACGGTACGCAGCAGGTCGATATGGAACTGATTGTTAAGGTACGAAACGCCTAGGCAGTTCCTGCGGGTTTTCAAAACCTGCGACGCTCAATATAATAAGCACCGGCCAGAGAGCGAACGTTCTCTGGCCGGTTTGCCTTTATGTAAAGCCGGAATAGCTCAGTTGGTAGAGCAACCGCCTCGTAAGCGGTAGGTCGGAGGTTCGACTCCTCTTTCCGGCACCACTTTCCTTGTCCCTGCCTGGCTTTCTGCCGGTTCAGGCACACCTACCGTTTTTATCGCAGGCTTTTACGGCTTCGGAACCACTTTGCCCACGCCGGGAAAACCGCAGTTTCAGCGGAAACGGTTCTTCGTACTTCCGCGATTGAGTCTGATGTTTGATCGGGAGCGTTCGCGAAAGTCCTCTTTCCGGCACCACTTTCCTTGTTTCTAGCGGGTTTTCTGCCGGCTCGGGCACACCCATCGTTGTATCGCAGGCTTCTGCGCTACACTCGGCTGATATTGGTCGTTAGCTGCACAGGGACGTGACGACGTGATCCACCGCGAAATTTCCGACAAGAAGTACCAGATGGACTCGCTCGACGGGTTGCGTGGTTTTGCGGCCCTTATCGTAGTTGTTGGTCATTGCAGCAACGTTGGTTTGTACTTTGTCCCTTTGCTTGACCTTCGTGGCACGGCCAAGTCCGGCGTCTTTCTATTTTTCCTGTTGAGCTCGTTTCTTCTGACCCTGCCTCTGCTGAAAAAGGGCAGAGAGGTGCTCAGTTTTAAAGTCATGTCGCATTACTGGCAGCGGCGCTTCTTCCGCATATACCCGCTGTACACCGTCTACTTGTTGTTTGCCGTGGTGTGTACCTGGTACTTCCTGAGAACGACAGGTAATACAGATCTGGTTGTGCCGTTTGAACTGGACTGGCGAGGCTTTGTGAAGCACATGGCTTTGTTGGATGGGGCCGGTGTGACGTGGAGTATTGCCGTTGAGTTCAAGTTTTACTTTGTACTGCCGTTTCTCGTGCTGGCAATCAGCTACGTGCGGTCATTCGGTTACAAAGCCGTCATTTTGTTTTTTATCGCGTTGATGCTGTTATCACAGTACGTGTCACCGCAAGGAAAATCCCTTATTAGCGACACGCGCCTGCTGCCGTATATGCCGGTCTTTATTGTCGGTATGTTTCTCGCAGTATTGCAGGACTTCGTGAACCGTAAGGGCTTGCGCGGCAATGAGAGGTTTGTCGCTGTCGTCCGGGTTCTGGGTTTTGTTGGCGTCATCGGCGTTTTGTTGATGACACCTTCGGTGCTCTCTTTATTTGGCGAGAGAATTCCGAACTGGTATTTTCACAAGCAATTCATTCAATACGCACTGGTCTGGTCACTGGTATTGTTTTCCGCAGTGAATGTTGATGGCGTGATTCAGAAGTTTTTCACGCTGAAATGGCTGCGGTACTATGGCGCGCTCAGTTTCAGCCTGTACCTGTTCCACCCGATCTTCATGATCAGCCTGACGAACGCCGGGCTAAGCGGCTACGTCGCCGCATGGGCAGTGCTGGCGCTCACCACACTAACGGCGTATATCTCTTTCCGCGTGCTCGAATACCCTGTATCGCGGTTCAAGCTGGATTCTTGGTGGCAACAGTTAAATCCGCGAGCCGCTGCCGGTAAGTAGCGCTACTCTGCAACAGCAATATCATCAGTACCGCGGTTGTCGGCGATAGTGGCGATCTTCCACTCACCGTCTTTTTTTACGACCAGATAGACTTCGCTGAAGCTGATCACCAGCGGCTCTTTGCCTTCTTTGTTGCTGACGGTCACCGTGGTTGTGTCTGCCCATACGGTTGCAACTTCGCCAACAGTATTCTCATCGGTGACTATGGCGGTGCGTTCGTACGATTTTGATACCGGAAACAAAATTGCGGCAACCGCCTTCCACATGGTTATCAGATCCGCTGTCAGTGGCGGGTTGTCGCTCATGCCCGGGTGCACGGCGCGCAGCTGAATTTGCACGCTGCCTTCAGCCAATTCCGCAAGCGCGGCATCCATATCTCTGTCGGTAACGGCCTTATTGAAGTCTACGACCGTGGTCACCGGGTCAGTGCCGGAGAAGCCTGTAACCGGCTGAAGTACCAGGGCAGCCGCAACGGCTACTTTCAGTAGTTTGAGCATGTTTTCTACCTCTTATATGTGGGTATGTCCCATCCTTTCATTACAAGCGCCGGCCGTGGGCTTGCCAATCAGTAGAAATGCGGACTGAACACAGGTTCAGGGTTTCATCCGGATATCATTCAAGGTTTCTTTACAGGAATGCGGCAGAGCGTTTTTCCGTTGCTATACTTGCCGCTTGACTCTTGAGAGACAGGAAGCAGTGTCATATGGCCACACTGATACTTCACAACGGCTATAACAAGACAGGAACCACCGCGCTGCAGAATTTCCTGCTGGCCAACCGGGCAGCGCTGCTTAAGCGCGGCATTCTGTACCCCGAATACGGTATCTCCCGGCAGCACGCCGTGCATCAGGAGATTGCTGCCCATCACATGTTTGCCGGGCACTTCTGCCCGAAGGCGCCGGGGCACTTTCGTGATGGTTTGGATACGCAGACAGCCGTCGATAAGCTGATGGATGAAGTGCGCCGCAGCGGTGCGGACACGGTCGTCCTGTCATCCGAGATGATGACGTTTTTCGATGATGTCGATGCCGCAAGCTTTAAGACACTGCTCGAACAGTTCGATGAGGTGAAGCTAGTCACCTATCTGCGTCGTCAGGATCGCTACGCGTATTCCTATTACAACTCAGCCCTACGGAATGGCCGCTGTGCTACCGGCTTCGATGAGTTTTTTGCCACAATTAATTTTGATTACCACGACAACCTGAGCAAGTGGGCCGGTTTGTTCGGCGAGGACAATATCATCGTGCGGGCATATACCCCGGGTGATTTCGCCAGCGGCTCTATTCAGGCGGATTTTCTGGATGCGGTGGGCATTGAGTACGGTGATGATCTTGTCGTCGCAGAAGATTTCCCCAACCCCGCATTACCGAAGTCGCTGGTGTATCTGCTTCAGGACATCAACAAGTTCCCCCACCGCAATCATTGGGCATTGGTGTCCTATATTCAGGATTTTCTCAACGGTCTCGAGGGTCTGCCCGAGGCGCCGGATTACTTCTCCCGTGAGCAGCGGCTCGCGATGCTGGCTGACTATCAGGCGTCCAATGAGGCGCTGGCGCAGCGCTTTAATGACGGTGTGCCACTGTTTGACGAAGAACCCCCGGCTGACGTTGGTGCTACCGGCAATTTCGATGATCCGGCGCGTCTGCTGCTCGCACGTTTGTTCATTGATCAGTGGAATAAGGCGGGAACCGAAAGCCCGTCCGGGCGGTCAGATTCACTGCTGCGGCGTCTGCTGGGCAAATAGGGCCTGAAGATATTTCTGGCCTGACCGGTTATGACTACCGGTTGGGGCCGCAGGAACCAGCCAGCGCTGCTTCAGCGTCGCATACTTAACTACGGGTAAACACCACCGGCACGGTTACAGACATGTGCCGACATAGATGACGACCGAATTATGCAGTTACAACAGCTTATAAAAATGACGGGCAGGGCCGCCTTACTCATAGGCAGCAGTGTGCTGGTGCCGGGTTGTGCCAACGTGCAGACCGTTGATTCCGGCGCACGACCTGCATTGGCCAGTGCCGAAACACAGACCATCACAGATCCGTTGGCGTGTCTGGATTCATTGGCGCAGCGCCATTCCACTTCAGCCAGCGGTCTGAATCCGGCGCGGATTCGATCATTAAGCTGGAACCTTGAAAAGGGGTTGCACAGCGATGCGCTCTATCAGCTCGGTGTGCTGAGCAGCGGTATCGACCTGGTGGTTGTGCAGGAAGCGCCGTTAAGCGAGCAGATCATTACCCAGTTGCCCAACTTTGACTACTGGTCTTTTGCTCCCGGCTATCAGGCCAAGGCCGGTCTTACCGGTGTAATGACGTTGAGCCGCTCGGCACCGCTGACACACTGTGTCTTTGCTGTAGACGAGCCTTGGTTGGGAACGCCCAAAGCTATCGGCCTCACCGAATACGCGTTGCGCGGCCAGTCGCAGTCACTGCTCGTCATCAACGTGCACGCCGTTAACTTTACGTTCACCTCCGAAGCGTTGGCTAAGCAGCTGGAAGTATTCGCACCGTTTGTCGATGCGCATCAGGGCCCCATAGTGCTGTCCGGCGACTTCAATACCTGGAGCGAGGCGCGTCTCAACGAGCTGCAGGCATTTGCCACCCGCCACAACCTGACGGTGCTGGAGTTTGAAGTTGATAACCGCACGCGCGTATTCGGACGTGTACTCGATCATGTTCTGGTGCGCGATGTTGAGGTTATAGACACGACCACGATGCAGGTGGACACCTCTGACCACAATGCCTTGTGGGCCGAGTTCCGGATCACGGAGAGTTCATAATGGTTAGTGTGAAGACAATTTCACGGCTGATCGTTATCGGCTTGTTTACTGTGTTGCCGCTATCGATTTCAGCAGACACGGCCGATCAGGAAATCGAATACCTGCTGCAGGCCGTGGGCGGCAGCGACTGCATGTTTATCCGGAATATGCGGGTTTACGACGGTGCCGACGCCGCAAGCCACCTGCGGCTGAAATACGACAACGGTAAGCGCTACGTGAGCTCCGCCGAGGACTTCATCGAACGCCTCGCCACCCGTAGCTCCTGGAGTGGCGATGACTACCGGATCCGTTGCCCCGGCGAACGCGATGTTACGTCGGCCGACTGGCTATACGAGAGGCTCTCCGAGTACCGTGAGGTAGCTCCGGAGGAGGGCAGCTAACCACTGCCCGCCGTCCGGTAGCCCGGCCTGAATGTCAGACCGGCTTCTTCGGCCCCTGCCAGGTGCGACCCTGCTCAAAGTAAGCGGCGAATTTTTCGTCAACCAGATCAAATGACTGCGGTGCCAGATCTTCCAGCAGATTGCGGTTGAAGCCCGGGTAGCTTTCCGGGCCGCCTTCTTCGGGCCACTGCCGGGTAGCATCAATAACCAGTTTGTCCGATCTGCCGCGCTTCACCGAACTCGGGTCCAGCGTCATACCGCGGCCTTCAAATGTACTGACGGACGTGACCGGTTGTGAGCGGGAACCGATTGCCAGACCAACGGCCCCTGTGTCCATAACGTCGACGTCTTCATCGACGACAACCACAACCTTGAAGATCGGAATCAGCTTGGCGAGCTTCTCGCCCGATTTAAGGCCTTCGCCGGGCTTGGTTTTCTTGATCCGCATGTAGGTCAAGCCGGTCGACTCAACCGGTGAGTGCAATTCAATCAGGCCCGGCACGAGGCGCCGCAAACCAAGGTTGTACAGAGCGGCTGTCGGGCCGGTGCAGTAACCACGGGTTACGCCGGTGAACTGGTTCAGAATCCACGGATCCTTGCGATGCGTAATCGCCGTGATATTCATGAAGAAGTTCTCGTCTTTCGGCAGGCCGAGGTAGCCATACATCTCGCCGAACGGCCCTTCCGGCAGCGTTTCGTCGAGCGGTACTTCGCCCTCGATAATCATTTCGCAGTTCGCCGGCACCAGAATGTCATTGGTTTCCGATTTCACCAGTTCAATGGGCTTGCCGCGCAAGCCGCCAACGACTTCGTGCTCATCAATAGGGCCACGGTCGGTAATGCGGTTCACTACCCGTGAGCCGCTGACGATCCACATAATCGGATCCTGTCCCAGTGCAATCGAAATCTTCGCGGTTTTCTCGCCACGTTCTTTCGCCGCCATCAGCATCTTCCAGCCGGTCTGGTTGGGCTCCGGATTAACACCCATCAGTTTCGGGCCGCGCAATTCACAGCGGTAGGTACCGAAGTTCTTACCCATCTCCGGGTCAACCGTGTAAATAGAGCCGGTGTTCACGTAACGGCGTGAGTCGGCCGGGTTGCTCTGAATGAAAGCGAACTTAGTCAGGTCGATATCGTCGCCGGTCAGCACCACTTCTTTACAGGGTGCAGTAGCGGCCTCGACTTCAACCGGAGGAATAGTCGGGTAGTTGCCTTTGACGATCCTGTCTTCAAGGCTTTTAATGGCCCGCCGGTAGGTGCCTTTCGAATCACCCGGCGTATTCTCGACACCGAACACGATCGCTTCGGTTTCCAGGTGACCCTGATGGTTGGTGATAACCGGGCCTTTCACCCACTCACCGTCAATCTTGACCTCGTCGGCCATAATCGCGGGAGCGTCGTACCAGCCGTACTCGTCAATCAGGCGGTACATCAGCGCCGTCATTTCGTAGTTGTCCTGATCAAGCCGTTTAACGTGAAAGACCAGTCCGGCTTCTTCGATTGCCTTGATGTAATCGCGGAACGAATCAAACGGTGCGCGTTTCCATACATCACCAGCCCACCCGCCACTCTTGGCGGCAGACGACATGTCCGGGTCGGCAGGTGCGCACCCGGCGGTGAAGGCGGTAGCCGCAGCCAGTCCGGCCGCACTGGCTTTAAAAAAGGTTCGACGCCCCGGGTTCACAATATTCTCATCGCTTAAAAAGCTCTCTTCCTGTGTTACGTGTTTCTTTTCATGGTCTTTCTTCACAGAACTCTCCAGAGAATGATTCGCGATGGAATCTTCATAATTGTTAACGGCGCCAGCCGAAGTGGGGGTGGCGTCTCAGTAATGTCTTATCGACGAATAGCCAGATCATAGCAGCACCGGTGACGAAGCCGCCTATGTGAGCCCAGAAGGCAACACCACCGGAGTCGTTGCCGATGCTGCCGAGCCCGCCGATGAATTGCACGAACAGCCAGTAGAGCAGCATGAACATCGCAGGTACAGATATCGTGGTGATATAGACGATCAGAAAAATCAGCATCGTTACCCGAACGCGGGGGTACAGCATCAGGTAGGCACCCATCACGCCGCCGATCGCGCCGGATGCCCCGACCATCGGAATACCGGAAGCGGGGGAGAATCCGAGTTGCAATGCGGCCGCAGCCAGACCGGAAATAAGATAAAACGCGATGAAGCGCAGCGGGCCGGTC
>Ga0070728_10007241_pt1 | contig 10186 bp, 10 predicted proteins | sample tdDd471_FD_66723 | JGI IMG/M metagenome (GOLD analysis project Ga0070728, IMG submission 66723) | Marine sediment microbial communities from the Atlantic coast under amendment with organic carbon and nitrate - tdDd47.1 | ecosystem: Environmental > Aquatic > Marine > Coastal > Sediment | place...
GGCATCCAACAGACACTCGATCATGTTAAAAAGCTAGGCGATAAGATTTAATAGCTAGATGATGTAAATTTGGCACTCTCATTGTATTGAATAGATGAGGGTGCTAGCTCAAGAAGATGGCGATTTATGCTATGTTGAAGATGGTTCAGAGTGATTAGCGTATCAAGTCAGATGGCGGTATTTGAGTTGAAAGTAGAAAGTGGCGACTGATGAAGATAATATTTTGCGAAGACCCTCTGGATCAGAAGCGTGTTGATTCGATGTATCAAAATGAGGCTGAAAATATACGAAAGTTAGATATAGACTACCATCTAATCGACTTTGAGAGCTTGGTTGCAGGTTCATCGAATAACGCAATTCGACATATTCCTAAAAACGATACACTTGAAAATGCAATCTATCGTGGATGGATGCTCAAACCATTCCAATATAAACAAATTTATGAGTCATTGCTTGGGCGCAATATTCGCCTGATTAATACACCTGAAATGTATCGGCATTGTCATTACTTGCCAGAAAGCTATAGCATCATTACCGACTTTACACCGAAGTCGATCTGGCTTAAGCAAGAAGATAGCTTCTTTATGGATGATATATACACTGCACTCAAAGTTTTTGGAAGCAAGCCTGTGATCCTCAAGGATTATGTCAAATCTCAGAAACATTATTGGAATGAAGCATGTTATATAGCGAGTGCAACTGATCAAAATAAAATTGCGAATACCGTTGCGCGATTTCTAGATCTACAAGGAGATGACTTGAATGAAGGACTGGTTTTTCGGGAGTTTATCCAGTTTCAGCCACTAACAGGACATTCGCAGAGTGGTATGCCATTAACAGAGGAATATCGCATTTTTGTTATGGATGGTCATCCAATATTTCAAACCAGATATTGGTCAGAGGGAGATTACTCTGATTCGCTCCTCGAAATGGCAGATTTTATGATGGTAATGCAAAAAGTAAAAAGTCGTTTCTTCACGATGGATATCGCCAGAACGGTTGATGGGGACTGGATGATTGTAGAGTTAGGTGATGGTCAGGTTGCAGGATTGCCAGATCATGTTGATGTTGAGTCATTCTATTTAGCCTTACTTGAAAATTGGAATCCATAATGATGACAATGAAAATTCCGGAATATTGGCGGACAACGCAGGCAACGTTCCTACTCATATTTATGCAAATACCATGCTGACGAGACACGTCTCATTTGCCAGATAGGAGAACCAAAATGTCATCAATCGATCAATACATTTATACCTGTCTAGGTGTCATCGAATGCCCTATGCCGTATCGTTACTTTTCCCAACAGGCAAATATTCAACCGATTCAGGTTGCGATCTATCGGTTACGACAGGATATTTCAGAATTTGAAACTGATTTTCAGGGCAGCGAAGGTGATATTCTGGTCGGTGGTGGTGGTGGTGAAGCTCCTGCGATGCGGATTAGGATGCCTGAAGCGATGCTCTTATATACCAATTGGAATCGTTTTGAACAGGAGTACCCTGATCTATTGATTGATGAACTGTATTCAACCTACTGGTCGCCTACGCAAGCATTTATGCTCTGTACGGGTTATGAAACACTTGGCTGGAATCCTGAAAATGATCGCATTGAACAGTGGTTGATGGAACATGTTGTTAGTTTTCTGGTCAAACATTTTGCGGACGACTACAAACAATTTATCGGGAACGATACCTTGGATTGTGATGGAAAAATTTGTCACACATTGACCGACGAAGAAGACAGAATCTGGAATTGGAAAACCCATAAGTATGGAATTTAGTATATGACAACACTTAAACTACCTGTATTTGCGCTGGTCTGTTGGAGTATCAGGCAGTGATAAATCGACGTTTGCTAGCAAACACCTCGCAACCACTTTGACACCACCTGTGAAGCAACACTCCTTATGATCGCATCCACACCAGCGAATCCGTATTTCCCTCATCCAAATCAACCACGCTAATTAACCCTGAATCTATATCAACACGCATAATCATAGACACAGCATTGACCGAGCGTGAAAAGGTGATCGCCTTACCATCGGGTGTCCATTGGGGCATGTCATCGTGTGCGGGTTCAACAACAAGTGGCGTTATCAATCCCGTTTCCATTGACAAAACATAAATCGAAGATGACCCGTCGCGCCGTGAGACAAACGCAATTTGCTGTCCATCTGGTGACCATGCAGGCATCGTATCGGGTGCGCTATCCGTCGTCAATTGCGTGAGTTGACCCGATTTCAGATTGATACTAAAAATATCCCAACTCCCATTCCGATTAGAACTAAAGGCAATTATCTGACTATCAGGTGACCATGTGGGATTTATATCACCTGCTGTATTGTCAGTGATGGCATGATTATCACTGCCGTCAGGGTGCATGATATAAATATTGGTATCGCCATCCCGATTGCTGGAATAGGCTATCCACTCGCCATTAGGTGACCATGTCGGAGATTCGTTACGCGCTTGGGATTGGGTGAGGTTGCGTATGTTTGTCCCTGTGATGTCACTGACGATAATATCACTGCCATAGCGTAACAACTGTGTCATCGCCAGATCACGTCCATCAGGTGACCATGCAGGCTGGATGAAGTCGGTATCAAAGAGGGGGCGTTTTAGATCATGGGTCAAATCATGAATGATGAGGGTTTGAGTGTTATCACTTCTAGCAACATAGGCGACCACACTCGACGGAAATAGCGCGCCGAGCCCAACCCGTATCGCAATTGCCAGCAGACTAAACAAGATGCCAATCAAGCTAAGGACGAGCATCAATCGACGCATCGTAAGTTACACAGTCACGCCAGTAGTCTGTTTGTGCGTGAGGTATTCGGTGATCTGTTGGGTGGCGATGTCGGCTTCAACAGGCATATTATAAAATGCGCCACGCCCCTTATAAAAGACACCCACCAGATATAACCCCTCATGCCCCAATACTTGTCGTCCGTTGGGATGCTGACTGAGATCACGCATGGGCCAGCCGCGTAAACCATTGGGACCAATATCCCAATCACAACCCGATGGTGGGTAATACATCTCATTGCTGAATTGCATATCGATGTCCATATATTGATGTAACACAGGATAAAACCCCGTTGCCATGACCACGGTATCGAGTTCGAGAATTGTCCCATCAGCAAGTGTCGCACCGTGCTTATTGAAACGTATCGGATGACGCACAGGGGTAACGTGTCCTTCACGCACAGCATTTAATAATTCGGGACCCCGATAGGCAATCGCTGTGCCTGTACCTGCGGGTGCGCCCCACAAACCGAAGTCTTCCATATTATATTTGACCGCGCCTGTCACCTTCTGAAGCCAAGCACAATATTTTGATGGCAAATAACTCCCCATCAACATCCATGCATGACGTGGTAAACCATAGGGATAACGAGGACGTAAATCGACCCCTGTCCGAATCGATAAATATGATGTTGCGATTGCACCCGCCGCCACCGAAATATCTGTGCCACTCGGACCATTACCGACCACTAACACACGTTTGCCTTTTACCTGATCGGGGTGTTTGAAGTCCTTCGAGTGCATCATATCGCCTTCAAACAACGCCATCCCATCAATCTTAGGCATCTGCGGATTATTAAATACGCCCGTCGCCGAAATCACGGTGCGATAGGTTTCTGTGCCTGCACTCGTCTCGACCTGCCACAATTTATTCTCTATCGGTGCGACTCGATAGGTGTCGATACCATAATCAATGTTGAAGTTGCGTTCATTGACCCAATCGACAAGATAGCGATGATATTGTTTAGCAGATGGATAAAAGCCATAGTGTAACGGAAATTTGCGTTCTGGGAGATGACTATAAAAGCGCGTTGTATTCAGCTTAAGCGAGGGATAGAGGTTACTCCATGTCGAGGCAGGAATAGAGGCACGATCAATCACCCGATAATCGAGCCCTGCTTTATCGAGTGCATACGCCGCATTCAGTCCTGCGGGACCGGCTCCGATGACCAGTACATCTCCTGTAGGCATTAGTCCCCCTGATAATTTGGCATAGCGGTTGCGGTTTCGCGGATATATAGATATAAGCGCGTTGGTGCGGCTTCAAGGGTTGCCTCAAAATTGGTCGCATCTTGTGTGGTATGTGGTTGGACAAACTCAAGTGTTTCGCTGATCAAGCCATTCACCCACTCTGCTTGAAAAGTTGCTTCTTCGTTATATTCTTCCACTGGAAAAGCAACTGTACCACTTGCAATACCATAGATACCAACAAGAAACATCACAAATGCAATGCTACCGATAACCAATAATGCTTTGCGATTGGCTTTTTTGACATCATCACTATTCATGGTGGTTTGTGCTAAGCGTGTCATGAGCGATTGCCATTTATAGCTCCCACTAAAATTTAAAGGTTTATAGACATCCAGCGATTCTGGAAGGGTTACATCTTCTGCCAAGATCGGAATAATGCTGACAGCTTTTTTGATGGCACGGTTGATTTCGTCTTGCACCATCGGATCATTATTGGATTCTGCCGAGACCAACACCAATAATACAGGTTGCTCTGGCTGGAAACCCGCGTTGGCAAGGTCGTTACGGATTTTTTCTGCTAAGGCTTTTTGATCTGCCGAATAGGTTATGTTTATCATTCGGGTTGATTATCCTCACTATTGTGAAAAATTTTACAACCCTATTGTCGCATATCTCCGCATACTATCCAACGGTGTTCTATTGGAAATCGCTTATAGATTCCAATCAAATGTTAATAGTAATCTTATCGCATGTCAGGTAAGATTTACTAAGTGGACTAGCGTCCATTTAATATAACTGATACTCTGAATGTTGTAAATCTCAAAAGATATTAGCAATCCGTAGGGGCGATGCTCATGTGTTCGCCCACAATAAAGGAGTCCATATGGCACAGCAATTCCCCTTAATGCAAACAGCGATCAAACCCGATTTCGCTAATTCGGAGTCGTTTCAATATTTTTCGGCGGATGCGTTCCCCACCATTCATCCTGTCCACTGGTTAAATTCACATTTTGCTGTGGGTGGGTGGAGTGGTCTACAGCGTCTAAGCGGAATGTTGACCGCGCATATGACGCGCATCGCACCGCGTAATGGCTTCACATGGCATCCGCATCGTGGGCTGGAAATCTTTACGTGGGTATTGGAAGGTGAACTCTACCACGAGGACATCACAGGCGGTAAAGGTATCCTCAAAGCAGGTGATCTTCAACGGATGTTCTCTGGCGATTATATTGAACATCAAGAATTGAATATGAGTGATAATCCAGCGCGTGTCATTCAAATTTGGTACATTGCTGATCCGCAATATCGCCATCTACAACCCCACTATCAGCAATTGAGTAACCACCAATTACCCAAGCGTCAAGTGGGTGATGCTGATGTGTTTAGCTTGATTGGGGAAGATTCTCCGATGGAACATCACATGCAGGGACGGTTGACAGCTACACAACTCCGTCAAGCTGGTGTGACCACTGTCGAGAATCCACAATATGGCGAAGATTTGTTTTTGTATGTGACTGATGGAACAGGGCAAGTTACCTATAAAGAAGAAACCTACACACTCGGTCAATATGATGTATTGTTGATTCGTTCCGATGCCGATGATGTTGATATGACAGCTAGCTTAGATGATGGCTTGGATTATATGAGTTTCTATCTGCCAGCATTTTTAGACTAGAACGCAAAAAGGGGCACTATTGCCCCTCAAATTTGGAATTCTGACAGTTAGCTTTCGTCGCGGATAACGACTTCAGAGCCGAACTGTGTGGGGTTAATCCCAACTTTAGCTAACTCAACATAAAATTGATCGAGCGCGGTGTTGAACCGTTCATAATGTACTTCAAAGCCGTAAAGATCATTGCCAGATAGAGCTTCTAAGGCACTTTTAAATCCATCGATCATTTCAACAAACTGATTACGGACTTCCCAGAGGCACGGATTAACATTCGGATCATCTAATACACGGTAGTATTGTTGGGCTAAGTCACGAATAAACGAATAGTAAGCGTCTAATGATTGAACTTGAGGATCAACCAATAACATGACAATAAATTGATTATCGACATACATGGTTCGAGTAACATATTCAAAAGCAGGGCAAGCAGGATTGACTAATTGTTCAATCGCTTCATAATCAATACGGCGGAATTGTGCACCGAGATTGGTCAAGTCTGTCGCGGATTCTTTCATCAGGGTTAAAGTCTTGCCAAATAATCCGAATGCATTTAATGGATTATCAGGTTGTAAAATTTCTGTCGCACGGATTTGCGATTTATACGCTTCGATTAATTTTTCGCGTACATCGTCAGTACAGGATGGTGCATTCGTGTTCTGGATTCGTCCTAACCGGGCTTGTAGGTCGCTAATTTGTTGGTTACGCAAGTTTTCATCAATTTTTAATGCTCCGTCAGCACCCTCAAAATACAACATTTCCCATAAGTTATAACGATATAACTCATTAAAGCTACCATCAATCGAGTTGATCCACTCTTGTGCGCCACAACCCGTATTGTCTGTTGTAATTGGTGGTTCTATAAATTGAGACTGTGTGAGCATAACTGCGCCAACAATAAGCAATGCTCCGATACCGATCATCACGACGATAATGACAATCATGGATGCCGATGAGGTATTTTCGTCTTCATAGGATATGGGAAGTAAGAAGGTGTCTGTTTCGGTTGCTTGATCGTCTGATGTGGCACGTTTTTTGCGTTTCGTCTCCTTTTTTCGATCTGCCATTTTATACTTTGGCGGAGAGATTTGATCGAGTTTTTTCAACCATTTACCAGCTAATGGGTGATCGATGGTTAACAACGCGGCACGGGCTTCATCATACATACCCGCATTAATCATCTTTTTGACGGTTCTTAATTGCTGTTCTTCTGACATGGGCTTCCCAAGGCTCTGTTAACTACTAACAGTTGTGATATGTATTATTCGATTTTAACACAGTAATCGCTTGGGAAAATTAAAATTCCTTGTTATTTATCTCTTATCATGTATTTAGAGAAGCCTTATTGCTGGGTGGGTTAAAGTGTTCCTAATATCGAGCTCACGATTGCCGCGACAGTGCCCGCTATGACAATGCCGATAAATAAATTTCTAGCCATCTTTAGTAATTTACGAAAACTCTCCCGTTCCGCATCTGTCCAAGAATTATCATTCTGATTGTCTGACATGGTCTATTGTCCTGTATACATGATTCTATAAACATCATTAAACCACACCTCCTAGTGTCATCGGTAGGGGAAAACGAAATTCAAGAATCAGAAAATAGATGGATACCTTTGTTAACGAATATAAGAAAAGTATTTAAATTTCTAGCAAGAGGTTAAGAGATGTGCTAATTCTGTTGACTTCAATAGCTGTTTATGATACATTAGCAGTGTTGATTTAGCACTCTACTTGTATGAGTGCTAAAAATTTGTAAGATGATACCTATTATAAACTTTCGTATCAATAGACAAGAGGGATTAAAGACAATGGCAGTAAATATCCGCCCACTTGGCGATCGTGTTCTAGTAGAACCAGTAGAATCCGAAGAAACTTTTGCAGGCGGTGCATTTGTATTGCCCGAAACTGCAAAAGAGAAGCCACAACAAGGCATTGTTCGTGCCGCAGGTCCTGGTAAATTTGATGAAGATGGCGACAAACGCATCCCTATGGATGTAGCAGAAGGTGATCGTGTACTCTTCGCTAAATATGCAGGTACCGAAGTAAAACTTGATGGTAAGAAAATGCTTATCATGAAAGAATCCGACATCCTTGGCATTGTAGAAGTTTAATAGCTTCTTACAGGCAACAAGGATTTTTTGTTTCATACACGCTAAACACAGAGATTTTTGGAGGAACACATGGCAAAGCAACTCATTTTTAAAGAAGATGCACGCCGTAAACTGCAAGCAGGCGTTGATAAAGTCGCTAATGCAGTGAGCACAACACTTGGTCCTAAGGGACGTAACGTTGCACTTGATAAAAAATTCGGTGCACCAACCGTTACCCATGATGGTGTAACTGTTGCAAAAGAAATTGAGCTTGAAGATCCCTATGAAAACATGGGCGCACAATTGCTTAAAGAAGCAGCTACCAAAACCAACGACATCGCTGGTGATGGTACAACAACCGCAACTGTATTAGCTCAAGCTATCGTTAGCGAAGGCTTGAAGAACGTTGCTGCTGGCGCAAACCCAATGCTCTTGAAAAAAGGCATTATGTACGCGGCAGAATTGGTTGCACAAAATATCCTTGAACAAGCAACCCCAATCGAAACCAAAGAAGAAATTGCTAACGTTGCTAGCGTTTCTGCACAAGATTCCGAAATCGGTAACTTGATCGCAGAAGTTATGGACAAAGTTGGTAAAGATGGTGTTGTTACGGTTGAAGAAAGCCGTGGTCTCGAATTTGAAACAGAATATGTCGAAGGTATGCAATTCGACCGTGGTTATATCAGCCCATACTTTGTTTCTAACACCGAAAACATGGAAGCCAGCATTGATGAACCTTATGTTTTGATTTACGACAAAAAGGTCAGTGCGGCACAAGATATTATCCCGATTCTCGAAAAATTACACCAAATTGGCAAACGCGAATTGGTCATCATCGCAGAAGATGTTGATGGCGAAGCATTAGCTACCTTGGTTGTTAACAAATTGCGTGGCGCAATCAACGTTCTAGGTGTAAAAGCTCCTGGATTCGGTGATCGTCGTAAAGCTATGCTCCGTGACATTGCTGTATTAACTGGTGGTACAGTTATCAGTGAAGAAACTGGACGTAAACTTGACAGCGTAACGATTCAAGACTTGGGTCGCGCAGCTAAAATTGTAAGTACCAAAGACACAACAGTTGTTATTGATGGTGCTGGTGAAGAAGATGCAATTGCAGGTCGCATCGACGAAATCCGCCGCGAAATCGATAACAGCACAAGCGATTATGACCGCGAAAAATTGCAAGAACGCCTTGCTAAACTCAGTGGTGGTGTTGCTGTGATCCGTGTTGGTGCTGCAACCGAAACTGAATTGAAAGAAAAGAAACATCGTGTAGAAGATGCACTTAGTGCAACTCGCGCGGCTGTTGAAGAAGGTATCGTACCTGGTGGTGGTGTTGCATTAGTTAACGCTGTAAAAGCACTTGACGGTGTAAGCCTCGACATTGCTGACGAAAATACAGGTATTGCAATTATGCGTCGCGCTTTGGAAGTGCCAATGCGTAAAATCGCTGCAAACGCTGGTGAAGATGGCGCTGTCATCATCCAAAATGTTCGTCGTGCACAAGCTGAACAAAACAACCATCGCGTTGGCTTTAACGTAATGACAGGTGAATACGGCGATATGATCGATGCTGGTATCCCTGATCCTGCAAAAGTTACCCGTGGTGCAGTTGCAAATGCTTCATCGATTGCAGCTATGATCTTGACCACAGAAGCTCTCATCACCGACATTCCAGAAGAAGGTGGCGGTATGCCTGGTGGAATGCCTGGCGGTATGGACGGCATGGGTGGCATGGGTGGCATGATGTAATCTGGCTCTTAGCCAAACATCAACCCAACATAGAAATTCCAAAAGGGGACTGTCAAATGGCAGTCTCCTTTTTGCTTACTTTAGTAAGGTCTATGTTTTAAATTATTTACAGGATGAAGCTACTTAAGACTTCACGTGAATATATTTTAAGTCGATGTTTTATTGTAAATCACGGGCATTTGTCCCTTCCACCTATTCCATATATCGGGGTCGGTGATAAGATCTGCCATAAAGTGCCCTACGTTGATTCGACTAGTTGTCCCTGGATTGAATATCGCGCTTCTGATGGGTGATGGGTGTAGCTCGTATGCAGTCACATTGTCTTCATTCACTAGACTGTCTGGACGGATAACTGCCCACTCGATCACTGGGGAGTTTTGACCAATTTCAACGCGCAGATAGTCTGCGGCTTGTTCGTTATCCGCTTGAGGTGGTAGTAGAAAGCGAATTACTCCGATACTAACCTGCTCGGCAAACGAGACTCGCTCTGATAGGTCACGGTTACGATTTCCAGCTGTGTTCATGAGCACAAACTTCACTGACTGGGTGGGGGAATTAGCTTTGATTGCATTACACAGTCTTCTGGTTGCGTCGGTTACAAGTCGGCGTGGATGACCATACATGCCTTTTAAACTGATGTTGTGTCCGAGACATGATGCTACAGCATCACATCCA